>Ga0114958_10000621_pt1 | contig 30189 bp, 27 predicted proteins | sample C_130208_EF_Meta_FD_89577 | JGI IMG/M metagenome (GOLD analysis project Ga0114958, IMG submission 89577) | Freshwater microbial communities from Lake Croche, Canada to study carbon cycling - C_130208_EF_MetaG | ecosystem: Environmental > Aquatic > Freshwater > Lake | place: Lake Croche, Canada... | reverse complement strand
GCGCATGAGCTCAAACTGCAAATCGTCAGCAACCGCAACTGGCCACGGAGCCGAGCCAGAGGGGGGCTTCCAGCTAAGACGCTCTTTGCGAGCATTTTCTAACTTGTCGCTTAAACGGCGCAAGTTTTTTAGGTTGTCGACAATTTGAATGTAGACGTCGCTTTGGTGCGATAAATCTTCGAGCTGCTCTTTGGCGCTGGCAGTTGCGACTGGGTCAAGTGCACTCACCTCTTTAAAGGCATTCTGCGCTTTAACTAAATCAGCTTGGGTCGCTGCCAAGCGTGTTTGCATCTCTTGTTGTTGTGCCTCAATGTCAGAGGCATTTCGCTCAGTCGACTGTGCATTCGTGTTTGTCGCTTGGGTTGTTGCAGGGCTGGTCGTCTGTGCCGGAGCGGGACGAAGAGGGGTAACTGGCAAAAGCTGGGTATGGCCAGACGGTGCTCCAGAACCCCACAAAACGAAAGCGCTTATCAAGAGCGCGATCAAGTTTAGCGATTGGTGACGGCTTGGTGGTCTGACCGCCGTGAATTCGTGTGGCGTGTTTGCCGACACCGTCAAATTCCAAGTAACGAGAAACTGACTCGATTCAAGACCATCATAGCGACTTGAGCCAAGACCAGCAACACCAGGGCCGAGAGGTCAAGTCCGCCCAGGTTGGGCATAATCCGTTTGATTGGTTCAAGTAGCGGTGCTGTTAAGGTGCGCAGCACTGGCATGATCGGTGCCATTGGATTAATCCACGACAACACGGCTTGAATCAATGTCAACCATACGATCAGGTTCAGCGCCCAGCGAGCAACGGTCACCAAGGCAGCACCCAGCAGGCCTGGTATGAGAGTCGGTCGAAGCATGCTGCCAGTTGAGATAAGCCAAAGTAGGGTTAAGAAGACGACGGCAATTAAAAAAGCCCCGACTAAGCTGGCACCATCGAAGCCTTTGCCCGAGGGGATGACATTTTTCAGCGGTTGCACAAGCCAGTTTGTTGCCTGGTGTATGGCCTGCGACATTGGATTAAAGGGATGCAGCTTGACCGCATAGATCCAGGCTCTTGCCAGTAAGGCAGCACCTAAAAGAGAAAAAACAATTTCTAGTAAAAAGCGCAGGATTTCGCCAAGCATGTGGCAACTCCGGTAAAGGCCTCGTGGCGGGCACGAGAATGACTAAGAATAAGGCGAAAAAGGAGGTAACGCCTCCGGTATTATCGCAGTTTCTGAGCTTGATCGTATACGCTGAATACTCGTGTAGAGAGGCAACAAAAAACCACCCGGCAAGCCGGGCGGTTTTAACTTGCTAAACCTTCGCTATCAAGCTCAGGGACGGCCACCCGTAGGGAATGGCCACGATGCTGCAGGATTCAGTGCGGTTTTCGCACTTGGTGCTGCTGCTGTCGAGGGGGCAGCGGCTGCCAGCTTTTTAGTTACTGGTTTTTTTACTATTTTTTTTTTGCTGCTGGCTTTTTGACCGCTTTTGTGGGAGCTGCTTTCTTTGCCACTTTCTTGACTACTTTTTTAGCGACTGGCTTTTTTGCTGCAACTTTTTTAGCTGCAACTTTCTTAGCGGCTACTTTCTTGACAACTTTCTTGACCGCTTTTTTTACAACTTTTTTAGCTGCAGTTGCAACTTTCTTGACTGCCTTAACTGCTTTCGCTACCTTTTTTGCTGCAACTTTTTTAGCTGCGGCTTTCTTGGCAGGGGCTTTCTTTGCTGCTTTCTTTGCTGCTTTTTTGGCTGTTGCCATGGTAATACTCCTTAGTTCAGGGTCCCAAACGTTAAACCCGTGCTCGACTAACCCCACCATGGGGTTTCGTGTCGCCCGAGTTATTCATCGGCACAAGCCGCTACCAAAGACTGGTAGCAAAGCGGTTTGTGCTAATGAATCCGGCACAGCCATTTGAACTGCCTCTCGCCTCAGGGGCACGAACCAATTCAAATGGCACCAGAGGGCAGGCTTAGCCTGCCTTCTGGAAAATACTATTGCATCTTGAGGGTCAAGCTGGTTATTCCCAGTTAAGGGCACCACCGGTTTGATACTCAATGACGCGTGTTTCAAAAAAGTTGCGTTCTTTCTTTAAATCAATCATTTCTGCCATCCACGGGAAGGGGTTTTCTTCTTGCGCGAATAGCGGTTCGATGCCGATCTGTTGGCAACGACGGTTAGCAATAAATCTGAGGTACGACTTAAACATCGGCGCATTCAGACCTAACACGCCACGGGGCATGGTGTCTTCGGCGTAGGCGTATTCAAGATCGACAGCTTTGGCGAACAGTGCGCGAATCTCTTCGCGAAAAGCTGGCGTCCAGAGTTGTGGATTTTCGAGTTTGATCGTGTTGATCAGATCAATGCCAAAATTGCAGTGCATCGATTCGTCACGCAAAATGTACATGTACTGCTCTGCTGCACCCGTCATTTTGTTTTGTCGACCCAACGCAAGAATTTGCGTAAAGCCAACATAAAAGAACAGGCCTTCCATCAGGCAGGCAAAAACGATCAGTGACTTTAGAAGTGTTTGATCGTTTTCGAGTGTGCCAGTTTTAAAGTGTGGGTCAGCAATGGCGTCGATAAACGGGATCAAAAATTGATCTTTAGCCCGAATTGAGGGCACTTCGTTATAAGCATTGAAGATTTCTGACTCATCTAAATCCAGGCTTTCAACAATATATTGATAGGCGTGGGTGTGGATGGCCTCTTCAAAGGCTTGGCGCAATAAAAATTGACGACACTCGGGTGCGGTGATGTGTCGGTAAGTTCCTAAGACGATATTGTTTGCCGCCAATGAATCGGCAGTGACAAAAAATCCAAGATTGCGCTTGATGATGCGACGCTCGTCTTCGGTCAATCCTGTGGGGTTTTTCCAGAGAGCGATATCGCGCGACATGTTGATCTCTTGCGGCATCCAATGGTTGGCGCAAGTGGCGATGTATTTTTCCCAGGCCCATTTATATTTAAAGGGCACAAGTTGATTGACATCAGTTTGGCCATTGATGATGCGTTTGTCGGCGGCATTGACGCGTGCGTTTGAATGGGCCGCAGCGGGCGACTCTTTGAGGCTCGGTGTGGGTAAGGCAATGTCACCAAACACGCCGCTCGCAGCGCGCGAGGGTAGCGAAGCTGACATGGCTTTTGCCAGTGCAGCGGGTATCAAGCCTGCACCCACTGGGGGGGCAGCTTGTGTTGCGGGTTCGTCGTTCCAGGTCAGCATAATTTTTCTCGATTTCGTTATTGGCAGGCTTCGCACTCTTCAAAACCTGGGTCACCAGGTCTCATGGTGCATGCCGCGCCTAAAATTTCGGGCTCGGGCATTGCCTGAGGCGCACTCGCCGCAAACGTACCGCTGGTTGAACCGGCACCCGCTGCGTTGACCGCATTGAGTTCACCGCCTCGACCGGTTGATTTTTCAGCGCTGGTTGCGCCGAGCGTGCGCAGGTAGTACGTGGTTTTCAAACCGCGCAACCAAGCAAGCTTATACGTGTCATCAAGTTTTTTGCCTGAGGCACCTGCCATATAAATATTGAGCGATTGCGCTTGGTCGATCCATTTTTGGCGACGTGCAGCGCATTCGACAATCCAGCTGGGCTCGACTTCAAACGCAGTAGCGTACAGGGCGCGTAAATCGGCGGGGACGCGATCGATGCGGGATAAGCTGCCGTCGAAATACTTCAAGTCGGCGACCATCACTTCATCCCAGAGACCGAGCTTTTTGAGGTCGCGAACAAGGTGTTCGTTGACCACAGTAAACTCGCCAGAGAGGTTCGATTTAACGTACAAGTTTTGATATGTTGGTTCGATGCATGCAGACACGCCAATAATATTCGATATTGTTGCGGTTGGGGCAATTGCAACACAATTAGAGTTGCGCATGCCGTGTGTTTTGATGCGTGCGCGCAACGAATCCCAATCAAGCGTTGTTGATTCATCTACTTCAACATAGCCACCGCGATGTTCGCGCAACAGTGCGATTGAATCGTGAGGCAAGATGCCGCGTGACCACAACGAACCTTCAAAGCTCGCATAGCGACCACGTTCTGCAGCGAGTTCGCTTGAGGCGCTGTACGCGTAATAACAAACGGCTTCCATTGAACGATCTGCGAATTCGATTGCGGCTTGTGTAGCGTAGGGCACGCGCATTGCATGCAGACAATCTTGAAAACCCATGATGCCTAAGCCGACTGGGCGATGACGTACGTTTGAGTTGCGCGCTTTAGCGACGGCGTAATAGTTAATGTCGATCACGTTGTCGAGCATTCGCATTGCAATCTTAATTGTGCGTTGCAGTTTGTCTTGATCAAGCGCTTGGGTACCGTCTGCGTTGTGTTTAAGATGGGCGAGCAAGTTAACCGAGCCCAGGTTGCACACTGCGATTTCAGAGTCGTTCGTGTTTAAGGTGATCTCTGTGCAAAGGTTTGAGCTGTGTACAACGCCAACGTGCTGTTGTGGCGAGCGGATGTTGCATGGGTCTTTGAACGTAATCCAAGGGTGGCCAGTTTCAAACAGCATCGAAAGCATTTTGCGCCACAGGCTGGTCGCAGGCATTGTCTTGTGCAACGGCAAATCGCCGCGAGCAGCTTTTTCTTCGTAACCAACATACGCTTGTTCAAATGCTGCGCCGACTTTGTCGTGCAGGTCTGGGCAATCTGAAGGTGAAAAGAGTGTCCAGCTTCCATTTTCGAGCACGCGCTTCATGAACAGGTCAGGGATCCAGTTGGCAGTGTTCATGTCGTGGGTACGACGACGTTCGTCGCCGGTATTTTTGCGCAGATCGAGAAACTCTTCGATATCCAAGTGCCAAGACTCGAGGTAGCAGCAGACTGCGCCCTTGCGTTTGCCACCTTGGTTAACGGCCACGGCGGTGTCGTTGACGACTTTCAAGAACGGAACGACACCCTGACTCTCGCCGTTAGTGCCTTTGATGTGACTGCGCATTGCGCGTACAGGAGTCCAGTCATTGCCAAGACCGCCTGCGTATTTTGCGAGCAGTGCGTTTTCTTTAATGGCTTCGTAGATGCCGTCAAGGTCGTCTGACACGGTCGTGAGGTAGCAAGAAGACAGTTGTGAGTGCAACGTGCCCGCATTAAAGAGAGTTGGCGTTGAACTCATAAAGTCAAACGACGACAAGATCTGATAAAACTCGATGGCGCGCGCTTCACGATCAATCTCGGCAATCGCCAGACCCATTGCGACTCGCATGAAAAATACTTGCGGTAACTCGATGCGTTGACCGCGCAGATGCAAGAAGTAACGGTCGTACAGTGTTTGCAAGCCAAGATAGTCAAACTGCAGGTCGCGGCTGGCATCGAGTGCTGCGGCCAGGCGGGGCAAATCAAAGCGTGAAAGGTCTGCGTTTAATAAACCGCCCTCGACTCCACGTTTGATGAACTTTGGAAAGTACGTGGCATAACGGGTGTTCATTTCTTCTTGTGCTACTTCTTCACTTAAGACTTCTTTGCGAATCGTATGAAGCAAAAGGCGCGCGGTGACTTTGCTGTAGGCGGGGTCGTTTTCGACCATGGCGCGCGCGGCCAAAATGGCAGACTTGTAGACTTCGTCAACGGGTACGCCGTCGTAGAGATTTTTGAGCGTTTCTTTTTGAATCGTTGCGGTGTCAACAAACTCGCCCAAGCCAAACCCTGCAGCTTCGATCGTAGCCTGCAACTTCGCGAGATCAAGCGGCTTGCGCACGCCATTTTCGACCACATTCAGCGTTGGGGCTTCAGTGGGGGCTTGTTCAGCTTTGTCTTTTGAGCGCTCTTGCGACCGACGCTCGCGATAAAGCACATACGAGCGGGCAACATCATGTTCGCCCGAACGCATTAACGAAAGTTCAACTGCGTCTTGGATGTCTTCAATATGGAAGGTGCCACCATTTGGACGGCTGCGCATCAAGGCGGCAACAACTTGATGGGTCAAAGAGTCAACGAGTTCGCGAACGCGAGCCGAGGCCGCGCCTTGGCCGCCGTTGACAGCTAAAAAGGCTTTGGTCATGGCAATGCCGATTTTGCTGGGTTCGAAATTTACCACTGCGCCATTGCGGCGAATGATGTGGTACTGCGCCCAAGCTGCCTCGCTAATTGGCATTGCGGTTGTGATGAATTGCGGCTGAGTCGCTTGACGCTCGACGGGGTTTGTTGTTATTTGCATTGATTAGGGCTCCTGCGGTGCGGGCGTGGCACACGCCACGCTGAAAATTCGGTAAGGGTCGTTCGGTTGATACTTGTTATGGGCCGTGCTTACTTAGGTGTGAGAGTCATTAATCTGTCACGATCGCTTGGGACAGAATATTTTTGTCTTCAGGCGGGAGGAGGAGATTAACACTACATATGGTGTTTTTCAGAACTAACTTTACTAATTCTAGTGGTTGACGTGTTTTCACGCAATAGTCACCTGTTAAATTAATTAGTAGGTGTTAACCCTTGAAATCATTAAAAAATACGACTTAAAATAAACCGAAGTAAGCACTTCGCAGCAGGCCTTTGCATTATTTGAATCTCCCATAAATAGGGGAGAACAAAATTAATTTTTTGTTTTATTTTCGTTTTGAATAAAGTGTGGTGAAAATGCAAAGAAAAATACTGCGATCGCTGGATTTCGTTGTGAATAATGTGTTGACGGCTTGGTTTTGCTGCAATATGTCTAGGTAAACTTTAGATGCTTTAAGCGGTGCGACCGATGGACGTGCGCTAGCCACTTTTTAAGGCTGCGTAGCGTGTTCGGCATGATGAATACAACAACAGTTGGGATGGCGATGTTTGATCGGGGGATGTGCAGGTGGTTAGTGTTTGGCTGTTTAGGGTTGCTGGCAGCCTGTGGGATTCCACGCCCCCCTGACTCTGCGTTGATTCCTGCTCCCGACGGTTTGATAGAGCCTGTTTGTGTGATTCCACCAGCGCAACACCCGTTGACCGGAAGCTGGTATGTCGTGCGCAAGCAAAACGGAGTTGCGGGCGAGATTCAAACGTTGTTGACTTTGTCTGCTGACGGCAAAATGCGGCAGCAGACGCGGGTCAAGCAGGGGCGCAACATCCGCTCTGAGCTGCGTGAGACGGGTTGCTGGGATGCGCCAGCGGGCAAGCTAGTGGCGCGGGTGAGTCGCTCGAATGGTGAGTTGGTGGATTACCGTGATCCGGTCTATACCAACACCTACATTATCGAGCGCAATGACTCGACTCGGCTGACGTATCGTGAGGATCGACCAAACAGTCGATCTGAAGTGGCGCAAAAGGTGCCGCCTAGCTTTAGGCTTCTTTAATCTTTTTACGCTGCTTGATTGCGTTTTTCTGATGACGCACGCGTTGACATCCCTAGATTAAGCACACATTGCCTCAGCCCCCGCGCTTGGCAGTGCTGAGGCAATTGCTTGCAGCTAGATGTTGGCTAGGCGGGCTAATACGGTTTCTTTGCCTAGGATTTCTAGAACAGCGTCTACAGCTGGAGTTTGGGCGGTGCCGGCTACAACTACCCGAAGTGGAATAGCGAGTTGGGGCATTTTTAGGGTGTGTGTGGCCAGCACGGTTTTGATGAGCGCACCAAGGGCTTCGCGGGTCCAGGGGGTTTGGACGGCTTGGATCGCAAAATCTTGTAGGGCGTTGCGGGCGGTTTCGGTCAGGTGCTGGGCGATGAGTTCGCTGGCCGCGGGCTTGAAGGGGCCGCAAAAGAGCATGGCGCCGTCGGCGAGTTGTTCGAGCGTTTCGGCGCGGTCTTTTAATAATTTGACGACGGCTGCGAGATCGGCTTGGGTCGGGTTGCCGCCGCGGGCGGTGATGCGGGGGGCAACGGCTTGTGCAAGTGCGTGGTCGTCGCTTTGCTTAATATAATGTGCGTTCACCCAGTTCAGTTTTTTGGGATCCCACTGAGCTGCCGACTTAGACAGGTGCTGGGGGTCGAACCAGTCAACGAGTTGGGCGCGTGAAAACAATTCGTCGTTGCCGTGGCTCCAGCCAAGGCGAGCCAAGTAATTAATCATGGCCTCAGGAAGGTAGCCGTCTCGGTCGTATTCCATGACGCTCACTGCGCCATGGCGTTTTGACAGTTTTTCGCCGTCGGGGCCCAAAATCATGGGCACGTGACCATACTCGGGCACGGGGGCGCCGAGCGCTCGCAGAATCGTGATTTGTCTCGGGGTGTTGTTGACGTGGTCATCGCCGCGCAGAACGTGGGTGATGCGCATGTCCCAATCATCGACGACAACGCAAAAATTGTAGGTCGGGGTGCCATCGGGACGGGCGATCACCAGGTCGTCGAGTTCGGTGTTCTCAAAGCTGATCGGGCCTTTCACAAGATCGACCCAAGCGGTTGCGCCGTCTTGGGGGCTTTTGAAGCGCACCACAGGTTTGCGGTCTGTCGGGATAGGTGGCAGGTGCTTGCCCGGTTCGGGGCGCCAGGTGCCGTCATAACGGGGCTTGGCGCCTTTGCTGCGGGCGAGTTCACGCATGGCCTCAACTTCTGCGTTTGAACTGTAGCAGTGGTAAGCAGTGCCCGCCGCCAGCATGCTTGCCACGACGGCGCGGTAGCGATCCATGTGCTGCATTTGATAAAACGGGCCTTCATCCGGGGTCAGGCCCAACCAGTTCATGCCGTCAAGGATCGCCTGTACCGCCTCTGGCGTCGAGCGTTCAAGATCAGTATCCTCGATGCGCAAAATAAACGTGCCGCCAAAGTGACGCGCGAACGCCCATGAAAACAAGGCGGTGCGCGCGCCACCCAAGTGAAGAAAGCCAGTGGGCGAGGGGGCAAAGCGCGTGCGTACCGGAGTTGAAGCAGAGGTCATAAATGAGGCAATTAAAGTTTATAAAAAACGCAAACAAATATCAGAACATGAGTCGGCCCGATGAACGAGGCGCCTGTTTAAAAGCCGTCACAGATCTAGACTAAAACGCTTTGTAAAAAATGCGAAATATCAGCAATCTCTGCTGGGCAAACAGAATGTGGCATCGGGTAGGTATGCCACTGCACCTTGTAACCAAGTTCTTGAAGCTTGGCGCGCGAAACATCGGCGCGTTCGGGTGCTACGACAGGGTCGTAGGTGCCATGCGCCAGAAAAATCGGGGTATTCAAGTTTGCTGACTGATGTTCAGCCAGAGCCAGGTCAGCAACGGGCAAGTAGCCGGATAATCCCATGAGGCCGGCGAGTTTAAAGGGCGCCCGAATGCCTGTATGCAAGGTCATGGCGCAACCCTGTGAAAAGCCAGCCAACACAATGTTAGCGCTGGGAACGCCGCGAGCATTTTCGCGGGCGATTAGGGCCAAAATCGCTTGTTCAGACACCCGAATACCTGCCTCATCTTCTCGTTTGACAAGTTGCGGGGTCAAAATATCGTACCAAGAGCGCATTGCCATGCCGCCGTTAATCGTGACAGGCTGAATGGTTGCGTGTGGAAACACAAAGCGTATTGCTTTGGTTGTAGGCAGGCGCAACTCGGGCACAATCGGTGCAAAGTCGTGACCGTCTGCACCCAGGCCATGCAGCCAAATCACGCTGTGGGTGGGCATGGGGCCGGTCTCGTGCTCAATGCACTCAAGCAATGGGTTGTCGTTCATGGTTCAGCGTCAGGATCCTGTAATGTTTTAAGCGCCTGAAACAGTGCGCGGTAGTGTTTGCGCAAGGGGTCTTGTCCTGGGCGCAAATTTTCGTTTGCGGCGGCCTCTTTTCGCCCTTCGCGAATTAAGGTGCGTAAGTGCTGAATATCCGCATTGGGGTATTTTTGTAGCAGTACGGTCAACGCAGCATCGTCTTTTATGAGGCGATCGCGCAAGGCTTCGAGGCGATGCATGGCCTGCGTTTGCTCGCGCGAGCCGTTTTTCCAGGTGTCGAGCTGAGACCGGATCAGGTCGGCGGGCGCGTCGCGCATTAACTTGCCCACGAAGTGCACCTGTCGCCTCAAGCCTTCGCGCGCTGTGGTGCGTTGCGCTAGGCGGATCGCCTCGTAGAGTCTCTCAGAGAGTGGCAACTGTTTGAGCCGTTCGGGTGAGAGTTCGACGAGCTCTTTGCCAAGGTCGACCAAGGCCAGCATTTCGCGCTTAACGTGCGATTTGCTTGGACCGTCATAAATCGAGTCGGGCGAATCGTCTTGAGTTTCAGGTAAATCAGTCATCATGGCGCTATCATAAAGCCTCACGCGAATGGACCCCTAATGGCTACTTCAATTTCTTTTCTTCCAATTGCCGAAAATCGCCCGATTTTCGAAGATTTAGTGACACAAGCGCTTAAACACGCAACAAGTTTAGGTGCAAGTGATGCGGCGGCCGAGGTCTCTGAGGCCCAGGGCCTGGCAGTGTCGGTGCGCAAAGGTCAGGTTGAGACGGTCGAACAAACTCGCGATCGTTCGATGGACATCACAGTCTTTGCTGGTCAACGACGCGGTTCGGCCTCGACTTCTGATTTTTCACCGGCCGCTTTGCGCCAAACGGTTGAGGCGGCCTGGCACATTGCACGCTACACCGCAGAAGACCCCTCTGCTGGATTACCCGAGGCTGAGTTACTCGCCACTGACGTTAAACACACCTTGCAGTTGCATCAACCTTGGGAGATTAGTGTGGCGCAGGCCACCGAGATGGCGATCACAGCCGAGCGCGCGGCAATTGATACCGACAAACGAATTACCAATACCGAAGGCGCGGGTGTTGACACGCACGAAGGTCACTTCGTTTTAGGTAATACGCGCGGGTTTTTGGATGGCTACGCGTATTCGCGTCATGGCCTGTCGGTCGCACCGATCGCAGGCCGCGGACAGTCAATGCAGCGCGATTACTGGTACACCAGTGACCGTCGTGCTAACCGGTTGGCTGATCCGGCGGCTGTGGGGCGTTACGCCGCTGAGAGAGCCCTCTCGCGCCTGACTGCTCGCCGAATACCAACGGGGCATTTTCCGGTGCTATTCGAGGCGCCCCTCGCGCTAGGCTTGGTCGGCGCGTTGACTCAGGCGGTCAGCGGCGGTTCGCTCTACCGTAAGGTTAGCTTTTTAGTAGACTCGCTCGGAAAACAGATTTTTCCTGCACATCTTTCGATCGCCGAAGACCCACATATCAAAGGCGCGATGGGCAGTTCGCCCTTTGACGAAGAGGGCGTACGTACGCAGGCTCGAGATCTGGTACGTGACGGTGTGTTGCAGGGCTATTTGCTGTCGTCCTACACGGCGCGCAAGCTTGGCATGACAACGACTGGTAATGCGGGCGGTTCGCACAACCTCGAGCTCACCTCAAGTCTGACGCGGCGTAAAGATGACATGCCTGCCATGCTGCGAAAAATGGGTACTGGCTTGCTGGTGACTGAGCTCATTGGGCAAGGTGTCAACTACTTGACAGGTGACTACTCGAGAGGTGCCTTCGGCTATTGGGTCAAAGACGGCCAACTGCAGCACGCCGTTCAAGAAGTGACAATCGCGGGCAATTTAAAAGACATGTTTAATCAAATTGTTGCAGTGGGTGCCGATACGATTACCCGTGGCAGTAAAACGACAGGTTCGATTTTGATTGAAAACATGGCGATTGCCGGTACCTAAATCGTGCTTGTGGCTTGCCGATTGACGAGCCAGCCTTCGCGGGTGTTAATGGGCGGTGCCTTAAACGTGTCTGTAGATAGATTGCCCGGCGGCTGGGAGACTAGCGATGCTGCACGTTAAGGGCGATGAGCGCCAATCGGCTATACGCAGCTCGTTCTGGCCGCAATATACACGGGCAAACACCTATAAACGCTTAGGTTTTAGCGAGAAGTCAGCGGTGTAATATTCAACATTCTGGGCATCGTCAATCGCCCAAATTATTTCCAGGAGATTTCGAATGCAACGTCGTTCGTTTTTAAAGAAAGCTAGCCTTGGGGCTGTTGCCGGTACCGCCGCAGTCGCTGCACCCGTATTCGCGCAAGACGCGCCTACCCTTAACTGGCGTCTGGCTTCAAGCTTTCCTAAAAGCTTGGACACCTTATTTGGGACCGCTGAGCTTTTCTCAAAGTATGTGTCTGAGGGCTCTGGTGGAAAGTTTTCGGTTCGGACGTTTGCCGCTGGCGAAATCGTGCCACCATTGCAAGTGCTCGACGCTGTTCAAAAAAATACAATTGAGATGGGTCACTCAAGCGGGTATTACTACACCGGCAAGAATCCCGCGTTGTCGTTTGATACAGCCGTACCGTTTGGGCTGAATTCACGCCAAACAAACGCCTGGATGTGGGAAGGCGATGGTATGAAACTTATCCGTGCGCTCTACAAAGATTTCAATATTGTGAATTTTCCTTTGGGCAACACCGGCACTCAAATGGGTGGCTGGTATCGCAAAGAGATTAAAACGGTCGAAGACCTGAAGGGTCTTAAGATGCGAATTGCCGGCTTCGCGGGCGAGATTATGACCCGCTTGGGCGGTATTCCTCAGCAGTTACCGGGCGGTGACATTTATCCTGCGCTCGAAAAAGGAACGATTGATGCGGCCGAGTGGGTCGGCCCCTACGACGACGAAAAGATGGGTTTCGCCAAGGTTGCCAAGTACTATTACTACCCAGGCTGGTGGGAGGGTGGTGCACAAGTCTCCCTTTATGTAAATGATGGCGAATGGGACAAGCTTCCCAAAACCTATCAGTCCATCATCGAGGCGGCAAGCCGCGCTTGCACGGCGACCATGCAGGCCCGTTATGACAACCTAAATGCACAAGCGTTGCGTCGTTTGCTGTCGCAGGGCACCTTGTTACGGGCTTTCCCGCGTGCGGTGATGGATGCGTGTTGGGATACCTCACTGAAGGTTTACGCCGAGTATTCAGCGAAAAGTGCCCAGTTTAAAGAGATTCACGATAACTATATGGGCTACCGTGACCAACTCGTGCCTTGGTTTAGGTTGGCCGAGGCCTCTTACGATCAGTATGTAGGCGCGGCGCTGTCACGCCAAAAGTAAGCGATTAAAAAAGCGGTTTTTACACCGCCAGCCTTTATTTAGGCGGGGTTTTTACTGAAAAGGGTGCTTGCCATTTGGCCAGTACCCTTTTTTTATTGTAGAATCAAAGGCTTTCCTCCAATAACTGGGCTGGCGCACGGGCGGGTTACACGCTTTGGCAACGACTAAAACGTTATTTGAGGGCCCGTCTGGGATGGTCCCGGGCAGGTATTTTTAGGATCCAATCATGAAGACATTTGTGGCTAAGCCGCATGAAGTCCAACGTGGCTGGTTCGTGATTGACGCGAAGGGCAAAGTCCTCGGTCGTGTGGCCAGCGAAGTCGCACACCGTTTGCGCGGTAAGCACAAACCAGAGTTCACACCCCACGTTGATACAGGCGATTACATCGTCATTATTAACGCAGCAGATATCGTCGTAACCGGCAACAAGACGCAAGACAAAAAATACTTCCGTCACACAACGTATCCAGGCGGTATTCGCGAAACAAACTTCGCCAAACTGCAAGAGCGTTTTCCGGGTCGTGCGATTCAAAAGGCCGTCAAGGGCATGTTGCCTAAAGGCCCGCTGGGTTATGCGATGATCAAAAAGCTTAAGGTTTATGCGGGTGCCGAACATCCTCATTCAGCCCAACAGCCACAGCCCCTCGAACTCAAAGGATAGGCCATGATCGGTAATTGGAATTACGGAACCGGCCGCCGCAAGACTTCGGTGGCTCGTGTCTTCATGAAAAAAGGCGCAGGCAAGATTGTTGTGAACGGCAAGCCCGTTGATGAATACTTTGCCCGCGAAACTGGCCGTATGGTCGTGCGTCAACCGCTCGAACTCACCGGCCACTTAGCCTCATTTGATTTTCATATCAATGTGCACGGTGGCGGCGAAAGCGGTCAGGCTGGCGCGGTGCGTCACGGCATTACCCGTGCGCTGATTGATTATGATGCAGCGTTAAAGCCTTCTCTGTCTAAAGCAGGGCTGGTCACGCGCGATGCACGTGAAGTTGAGCGTAAGAAAGTCGGTTTCCACAAAGCACGTCGTCGGAAACAGTTCAGCAAGCGTTGATCGAAGCGACCGAGGCTGCAATTTGGCCTCAGTGCAAAAAGACCGCGCAAGCGGTCTTTTTTTTGCGTGCGTTTCGTGCGGTCTGAATGAAATTCTTTGAGCCTATCTTTTGGGTCTGCCTCGGCATACCAGATCAGACGTTGTCATAAGCTTTTGCTAACATTACTGCTCTGCTGACCCGCTTGCGACTATCGCAGCGCGCTGCAAAACGGCCCACTTTCAGGTCAAAGCCCATGAACGCGTTGCTCGAGCGTGGGATAATCATGGCAATAAAACGCAGCAGCATCCTCAGCAGTTCGCCAGTTTTCAAATCAGGAATCCAGACATGACACAAGCTTCAGCAAAACGGATCAAGGTCGGCATTGTCGGTGGCACAGGCTACACCGGCGTTGAGCTCTTGCGTATCCTGTCCCAACACCCCAATGTTGAGCTCACGGCCATCACGTCGCGTCAGGAAGATGGTATGCCAGTGGCGAATATGTTTCCTAACTTGCGCGGGCACGTGAAGCTGGCGTTTTCAGCCCCTGATAAAGCACCTTTGTCGGGTTGTGATGTTGTGTTTTTTGCAACCCCGCATGGTGTTGCGATGGCTCAGGCCCCCGAGTTACTGGCCGCTGGCGTCAAGCTCATTGATCTCGCCGCTGACTTCCGCTTGCAAGACATTAAAGCCTTTGAAAAATGGTACAAAATCCCACATACTTGCCCCGAGATCCTCAAAGAGTCTGTCTATGGGGTGGTTGAATTAAACCGCGCCTCGGTGGCCAAGGCGCGGGTTGTCGGCAACCCCGGTTGCTATCCCACCACTGTTCTGCTTGGCCTGGCACCGTTGCTCGGAGGCAAACCGCTGATCGACACCTCTGACCTGATTGCTGATTGCAAATCGGGCGTGAGTGGTGCCGGAAGAAAGGCTGAAGTCGGTAGCCTCTTCTCTGAGGCGAGCGATAACTTTAAAGCGTATGGCGTCGCGGGGCATCGTCATCAAGCCGAAATCGATGAGCAGTTGCAGCGTTTGGCCGGCGGCCCCGTTGGGTTGACCTTTGTGCCGCACCTCGTACCTATGATTCGCGGCATGTTTAGCACGATCTACGCCAAAATCTTGCCCGAGGCGCGCGGGGTCGATTTTCAGGCGCTCTTTGAGACACGGTATGCCAACGAAAGCTTTGTTGACGTGATGCCTTTTGGCAGTCAACCCGAGACGCGTTCGGTACGCGCTTCAAATACGTTGCGTATTGCCCTACAGCGCCCTGGTAATGGCGATCGTTTGATTATTTTGGTAGTGCAAGACAACCTCGTCAAAGGTGCCTCTGGTCAAGCGATTCAAAATATGAATTTAATGTTTGGTTTGCCTGAAAATGCCGGCTTGAATCAAGTCGCAGTCCTTCCTTAAGGCGCTTGAAGGCATGGTGAAAGTGGTTGGTGGTGCCTGCCCCCGAGTGACGCTTGGGGGGATGACCCTGTTTGCACTCAGTGGATTTTTAGTTGCATTCTTGATGTGGGGCGAAGGTACAGCTGCACAACAAGTGCAACTGCGCACCGAGCGGGCTGCGCTGCTGCTAGAGCGCGCTGCACTTGAAGCCGAGCGCACTCTGACCACCTCACAATTTAATCAGGCACAGCGCGCGTTGCTGCTTGAACGTGAGACCCGACTCGAACTTGAAAAAATATTAGCAAGTGTGCAGTCAGAGCTCGGCCGAACACAAGATCAATTGGCGTTTTTTGAAGACCTGCTACCTCCGGGCCCCCAAGGGGCACTCGATATTCGTGCGGTAAACGTTGAGCAACACGCCGAAGGTTTGCACTATCGGGTCTTGCTCATGCGAAGCGGCAAAGTGACAACACATTTTGTGGGTGCCCTACAGTTTGTTGCCACGGGTTATTGTCGTCAGGCAGGAACCGCAGCAGAGCAAACGGTGATCTTGCAGCCCTTGTTAGCCAAGCCTTCAGCGCCAAATGAGGCAGTGCTTGGCGCACAGCGCCCGTACGAGCCGGCGCAGCAGGCTGAGGTGCAGCAAAGTGAGTCGCAGCTCGCCAAGACGCAAGAAGGTGAAGCCCAGCAAACTGAGGCGCAGCAAGCGGCTTTGCGTCTAGATTTTTCGCAGTTTCAGCGCGGTCAGGGCTTACTGGCGCTTCCGCCTGAGTTTTTGCCAAAGTCTGTTACGGTTCGTGTGCTGGTTGGTGATATTGTCCTTGCCTCTAGAGTGGTTGCTCTATGACTTGTCCAGCCACTTGCGGTATAGTTGACAAACGCACTCAAGTATCACGTTATTTAGTATCGTCCCACCGGACAGGAGTCACTCATGAACATCGCCACACAAACCGTTGATCTTCAAGCGCCACCTACGCCAATTCTGTTTACAGACTCAGCGGCGGCAAAGGTTAAAGACTTATTGATCGAAGAGGGCAATTCAAACCTCAAGCTGCGCGTGTTTGTGCAGGGTGGTGGTTGCTCGGGTTTTCAGTATGGCTTCACTTTTGATGAAGACGTCAACGAAGACGACACAACACTTGAAAAAAATGGCGTCGCACTATTGGTAGACCCCATGAGCTTTCAGTACTTGGTGGGCGCCGAAATCGACTACAAAGAAGACATCGAAGGCTCGCAATTTGTAATCCGTAACCCAAACGCAGCAACAACCTGTGGTTGCGGGTCGTCGTTTTCAGTCTAAATGGTTTGAACTAGGCCGGCCAGGTCGCCCCTAAAATACGCGCGCCGCGCGCCCCAGTTACGCTGGGGTGACTGGCGGCTACCCCATGTTGATGTGCCCAGGCTAGCCAAGCAAAGGCCAGCGCTTCAACGTCTTGCGTACCGACCCCAGCGCTGTCTGTGGTGTGAACAACGCAAGGTAGTGCCTCTTGTAAACCATGTCGCAGGTGGCTATTGTTCGCCCCGCCGCCACAGATCAACACCTCTTTGACATCGGGCGCATAAGTCTTAATCGCTTGTGCGGCTGTCTCAATCGTAAACGCGCAAAGTGTGGCCTGCACGTCTTGCGGCGTTAAGTCGCGCCCAGGCCCAAGTCGCCCGAAGCAGTACTGCAAGCGATGTTCGAGCCACTCAAGGTTAAAGAGGTCGCGTCCGGTCGATTTGGGTGGAGGTAATTTAAGCCAGGGCTCTGCCTCGGTTAAACGCTTGAGCAGAACTTGATTGACGCAGCCTTGAGCACCCCAGGCGCCATCAGCATCAAAACTTTGTTTTGTATGCAACTGACACCAGCTATCCATTAGGGCGTTCGCGGGCCCCGTGTCAAAACCAAGTGGGTCTGCGCCCGGTCGCAATATTGTGATGTTGGCAATGCCGCCCAGGTTCAAAATCACGCGGGTGTAGTCAGTGGCAAAAACCCCAGCATGAAAAACTGGTACTAAAGGAGCGCCTTGACCACCTGCGGCGATATCTCGACTTCTGAAGTCGGCTATGACGGTTATACCAGTGAGTTCGGCAAGCAATGCGGGCGCGTTGAGCTGAATGGTATAGCCAAGTTTGGGCTGGTGTCTGACCGTTTGTCCATGGGCACCAATCGCTGAAACTTGTGAGGCTGAGAGTTTGGTTTGTTTAAGCGTTTGGGCGACCAAGCTGGCGTAAAGCGCGACTAAGTCGTTGGCAGCTAAAGACGCGCGCGCGAGTTCGTCAGAGCCTGAGGTGTTCAGAGCGAAGAGTGTTTCGCGCAACGTAGGGCCAAACGCACTTGCTGCGCGGGCAAGCACGATGGGCTTGCCCTGTGTATCAAAGCGGGCCAGTACAGCATCAACCCCATCGAGGCTGGTGCCAGACATCAGCCCGATATAGTGAGAAGCGCTCACGCGTGAAGGCTGCGTTAGCGGACAGCGACGCTGCTAATCTCGGGCACGACCCCTTGAAACTGAGCCAAGACTTGAAGCTGTTGCCGGTAGGGTGCGATGGCTTGGGCAAACTGCGCACGATGCTCGGGCTCGAGCGGGGTGGCTGCGGGCATCGCTGCCGTCGCAGAGAGAGGATCAATAGGCTTATCGGCGACCCGAAACTCGTAATGAAGGTGCGCCCCGGTTGACCACCCGGTTGAACCAACGTACCCAATGAGTTGACCCTGAGAGACTTTTGTGCCCACAGTCATGCCATCGGCAAAGCGACTTTGATGCGCATAGAGCGTCGTGATTTTGCTGTGGTGTTTAAGGATGATCGTATTGCCATAGCCAAAATGCCACCCGGCCAGCTGCACGACTCCATCAGCAGTCGCGTGAATGGGTGTGCCAGACGGCGCGACATAGTCAACGCCTGGGTGATGTCCAGACCATGCTTGGTTGTTGGCAAGGGTGCGTAGCCCAAAGGTTGAGCTGACGCGCGAAAACTTGATCGAGTTACGCAGAAAAGCACCACGCAAACTTTCGCCTTCGAGATCGTAATAGCTACCAGTTTTACCGTCTGGACTAAACCAAACCGCGGTTGATATCTTGCCTTTGTTCACAAACTCAACGGCTAATACACGCCCTGGACCCGCAGGACGGCCTTCGAAGGTACGGTTTTCGTAAACAACGCGAAACTGATCTCCTCGGTGAATACCGCGAAAGAAATCAATCTTGCTGCCTAATACCTCAGCGATTTGCATCGTGATGCCATCGGGGATGCTGGCTGCATCGGTCGTTGCGAACAAAGAACGCTCGATGGTACCCACGGCGACTTCAAGATGGACTTCGCTCGGGAGTTCAAGCTCTTGCGCATCGAACCCCTCGGTCGTGGCATTGATCTGCAGCAGTTTGACAGTAGGTTGGCCAGTTGAGTCGCTGGTTGGAGTGTGGAAATAGCGAATCCATTGCAATTGGCCGTTGTGATCGGTTGCCGCTTGTACGGAGCGGCCAGGCACCAGTTTGCTGGCAAAGCGAACCTTGGCCTCTTTGGCCAAATAAGATGTCAAGCCTGTATCGGCGAGGTCGAGGCGCTTGAGAATCGTGGCGAACGTGTCGCCAGAGCGAATACGTGTTTCGGTGACGTAGGGCGTATCAAGCGCCGTTGCTGTGTGTTCGGCTGGCGTTGGGTCGGCATTCAGTGGGAAAGGCAGCACGTTTTGCACTAGGCTTTGTTCGGGCGGAATGGGCTCTGCGGGGGCGGGTTGCACCATACCAAGTGCAGCGGCACCAATGCAAAAGAGCAAGACCGCACCGACCAGCAGACCGCGCAGCAAGCGCGCCCCTGCAGTTGGCTGAGCGTGTGCGCCTAGTTTATTTTGGGCGCCTGCGCCTGCAGTGGCTAGGTCGTTGAGTTGAGTCATTAAGCGATAATCCTGTTCAGCTAAATAGTGCACGCCACCCCTGGCGATTACACTTGGGGGGCGCTTGGCGCTTGGCACGTTGCGCGGGGTTTGCGTATGATGGCAGGCAAAGCCCTTGCAAGAAAACAACAATCGTAGCCGATTTTACACAGCTAAGTCTTTTTTTTATTATTTTTAATACTCATAGTGGCTTTTTTCTGATATGTCAACGCAAAAATATACGATCACGCAAGACACCGAAGCTCAACTGCGTGTTGCCCTGCGCGGCTGCGACGAGTTGCTTGTTCAGGCCGAGTTCGCTCAAAAATTGGCTCGTAGTCAGGCAACCGGCATCCCGCTTAGAATTAAGTTGGGCTTAGACCCGACTGCGCCAGATATTCATCTTGGCCACACAGTGGTGCTCAATAAGATGCGTCAATTGCAAGACTTAGGGCACACCGTCATCTTTTTGATCGGTGATTTCACCTCTATGATTGGCGACCCTTCGGGCCGCAACACCACGCGCCCTCCGCTGACGCGTGAGCAAATCTCTGAAAACGCCAAAACCTATTACGCGCAGGCTAGCTTAGTGCTTGATCCCACGAAAACCGAGATTCGCTACAACTCTGAGTGGTGTGATCCGTTGGGCGCGCGCGGCATTATTCAGCTTGCCTCGCGCTACACAGTGGCTCGCATGATGGAGCGCGACGACTTCACCAAGAGGTTTAAAGGTGGGATACCGATTTCGGTGCATGAGTTTTTGTACCCCTTGATGCAGGGCTATGACTCGGTTGCTCTGAAGTCCGATCTTGAGCTTGGCGGCACTGATCAAAAATTTAATTTGCTGGTAGGGCGCGAGCTACAAAAAGAATACGGTCAAGAGCCGCAATGCATTTTGACCATGCCGTTGCTTGAAGGCACGGATGGCGTCGAAAAGATGTCTAAGTCCAAAAATAATTACATCGGAATTGGTGAGGCGCCGGACTCGATGTTTGGCAAACTGATGTCGATTTCTGACACGCTAATGTGGCGTTATTTTGAGTTGCTCTCGTTTGACAGCCTTGAAGACATCGCCAAGTTACGTGCCGAGACTGAGGCTGGGCGTAATCCTCGCGAAGCCAAAGTGCAACTCGCGCAAGAGATCATTACGCGGTTTCACTCAAAGCAGGCTGCACAAGAGGCATTAGCTAATTTTGAAGCAAGATTTCGCGACGGTGCCATCCCTGAGGATATGCCCGAATTGACTTTGCCGGGAGCCCCGCTTGGTGTGCTTAAGGTGCTTCGCGAGGCCGGTCTGGTCGCCTCAGGTGCTGAAGCACAGCGCAATATTGAACAAGGTGGTGTCAAAATCGATAGCGTCAAAATCGAAGACAAAGGCGTGCAGTTGCCTGCAGGCACCTATGTGATTCAGGTGGGCAAGCGCAAATTCGCTCGTGTGACCCTTGTTTAGCGTCTGGTCCAACCAGGGGTTTGAGGGTGGTGTTACCAAAACACAGACACTCGAGGGGTTATACGCTTTGGTCTTGGGCGAGAGCCCGCTAGGCGCAGTACACTACAGCCAACCAATTTTGCAGGCTCGCCAGGAAACGCTATGTTTGACCGTAAATTGACCCTTGATCGTGTTGACCCAGCCGTTTGGGCGGCCATTCAACAAGAAGACACCCGCCAAGAACAGCACATCGAGCTGATCGCGTCCGAAAACTATGCCAGCCCGGCAGTGATGCAGGCGCAGGGTTCGCAGATGACGAACAAGTACGCCGAGGGCTATCCCGGCAAGCGTTATTACGGTGGTTGCGAGTATGTTGATATCGTTGAGCAACTGGCCATTGATCGCCTGAAAGCTTTGTTTGGCGCTGAAGCGGCCAACGTTCAGCCTAACTCGGGTTCGCAAGCCAATCAGGCGGTATATCTGGCGTTTTTAAAGCCGGGTGACTCTGTGCTGGGGATGAGCTTGGCTGAGGGTGGTCATTTAACCCACGGCGCAAGTGTCAATTCTTCTGGCAAGCTTTATAACTTTCATCAATACGGTTTAGACGCCAACGAAGTGCTTGATTACGATAAGGTAGAGCACTTGGCTAAAACACAAAAGCCCAAAATGATCGTGGCAGGTGCTTCAGCTTATTCGTTGCGTATGGATTTTGAGCGTTTAGCCCGCATCGCTAAAGACAACGGCGCCTTGTTGCTTGTTGATATTGCGCATTATTCAGGCTTGGTGGCGGGGGGTGCTTATCCCAACCCGGTGCCGCACGCAGATTTTGTGACTTCAACCACGCACAAGTCGTTACGTGGCCCACGTGGCGGCGTAATCATGATGAAAGCCGAACACGAAAAAGCAATCAATTCAGCGATTTTTCCGGGTATTCAAGGTGGCCCACTGATGCACGTGATCGCAGCCAAAGCGGTGGCGTTTCTCGAGGCGTCCACCCCTGAGTTTAAGACCTACGCTGGACAGGTCGTTAAAAATGCACAAGTGTTGGCGCAGACCTTAGTCAAGCGTGGTTTGCGCATTGTGTCGGGTCATACTGAAAGCCATGTCATGTTGGTGGATTTGCGAGCGAAGGGTGTCAACGGTAAAGAGACCGAGGCGGCTTTAGGGCAAGCTCACATTACCGTCAATAAAAACGCGATTCCCAACGATCCAGAAAAACCCTTTGTTACCAGCGGTATCCGCTTAGGTACGCCGGCGATGACGACGCGCGGCTTCAAAGAGGCAGAGGCCGAACTGACCGGTAACTTAATTGCTGATGTGCTTGATAATCCGCGTGACGCAGCCAATATCGAGTCCGTGCGTGCACGGGTCAATGCGTTGACTGCGGGCTTTCCAGTCTATCGCTAACCAAGGTCACTGATGAAGTGTCCCTTCTGCGGGCATCCCGATACGCAAGTGGTCGACTCGCGCGGGGCTGACGAAGGTGATTTTATTCGCCGTCGCAGGCGCTGCGTAGAGTGCGACAGACGTTTTACGACTTACGAGCGCCCAGAGCTTTCGATGCCTTCGGTAGTCAAGCGCAATGGTAGTCGGCATGATTATGAGGCAGGCAAGTTGCGCGCAAGCTTGTCTCTTGCGTTACGCAAACGCCCCGTTAGCACTGAAGACGTTGACGCCGTTGTCATGCGTATTGAAGATAAATTATTGACAAGTGGTGAGCGCGAAGTGTCTACTGAATTTTTGGGTGAGCTGGTAATGGCCGAACTTAAAAAACTTGATAAAGTGGCCTACGTGCGGTTTGCTTCGGTGTACAAAAGCTTTGAAGATATCGGCGAATTTGTCGAGGCCATCCGCGAGATGCAGGGCCCGCCTTTGCGGCGCAAGACATGAACCAGCCCTATACGCGCGGCCTTGATACGCGTAATCCCGATCAAGATGTGTTTTTTATGCGGCAGGCGCTTGCTTTGGCAGAGGGGGCGCTTTATGTGCCTTCACCTAATCCGCGTGTCGGTTGTTTGATCACACGCGAGGGCCAGGTCTTGGGCCGCGGTGCTACTCAGGTGGTGGGTGGTCACCACGCCGAAATCATGGCGCTAAACGATATGAGGGCGCAAGGGTTTAATGCTCAGGGTGCAACGGTATACGTCACGCTCGAACCCTGCAGCCATCACGGCCGCACGCCGCCTTGCGTTGACGCGTTGATCGCAGCGGGTCCAAAACGCGTGGTGTTTGCGCACTTTGATCCTAATCCCAGTGTGGCGGGTCGAGGGATGCGCGGCTTGCGTGAGGCCGGCATTGAAGTCAACGTAGGTGTATGCGCGGATTTAGCGCTCGAGCTGAATCCAGGTTTTGTGTCACGCATGACGCGTGGCATGCCCTACGTGTGGATGAAGGCGGCCGTCTCACTTGATGGACGCACGGCGCTTAACAATGGCGTATCGCAATGGATCACAGGCCCAGAGGCGCGCGCCGACGGACATCACTGGCGTGCACGCAGTTGCGTGGTACTCACTGGCATTGGTACTGTGCGCGCTGACAATCCAAAAATGACTGTGCGGCACGTGGTGACCCCCCGGCAACCTAAACGCGCAGTGATTGATCCTGGCTTTGAAATTGCTGAAGATGCTGCCGTGTTGGCAGGCGGCGAGGCCTTTGTGTTTGTGGGCGATAACAACCCAGAAAAAGCTGCTCGCTTAGCTGCACATGGTGTGCAAGTGGTGTGTGTGCCTGAGGCAGCTGCGCCGCCTGCAGGTCAAACGCGTCGTCGCATCGATATGCGCGCGATGATGCAATGGTTAGCCGCGCAAGGGCATAACGAAATTCACTGCGAAGCGGGCTCGGGTTTGAATGGTGCCTTGCTTGGCGCAGGCTGTGTCGATGAGCTGTTGGTGTATATGGCACCGATGCTGTTGGGCGAGGGTAGAAGCATGGCGCAGTTGCCAATGCTGACAAAGCTTGAGGGCGCTAAGCGCTTTGAGTTTATTGAGGTCAAACAGTTGGGCACAGATATCAGGGTACGCGCGCGCTTGCCTGAACGCTGGCGCGAACTGATGCAAAGTATTCATTTAATCGAAAGCAACACAGGCAAGGTGCAATAAGATGTTCACCGGAATCGTAGCAGCCGTTGGTCAGATTCAAAGTATCGATCCCTTCGCGGGCGATAAAGCTCATACGGGCGTACATATTAAGATTCACGCGGGTGGTTTAGATTTGGGCGACGTGGGCCTTGGGGATTCAATTGCGATTCAAGGTGCGTGCATGACGGTCGTGTCGAAGCATGCCGATGGTTTCTCGGTTGATGTGTCACGCGAAAGCCTGCGCTTAACGATGGGGCTAGACGCTTTAGGCCCTGTCAACCTAGAAAAATCACTGCGTATCGGCGATCAGATTGGTGGGCATTTGGTGTCAGGCCATGTGGATGGCTTGGGCGAAGTAATCAAGTTTGAGGCCGTTGGCGAGTCCTGGGAGCTGATCGTGCAGGCCCCTGCTGCACTTGCCGCTTTCTTGGCGTACAAGGGATCGATCACCGTGAACGGCGTGAGCCTGACCGTCAACCGCGTTGACGATGTAGCGGGCGGCACCCGCTTTAGCATTAATTTGATCCCGCACACGATTGCCGTGACCACATTGCAACATCTTAAGGTTGGGCAGCGTGTCAATCTTGAAGTGGATACGATCGCGCGTTATGTGCAGCGGATGTTGTCGTTGCCGAAGTAATACTTACAAAGACGATGCTCGGCTTTGATCGTCGCAATTGACTGACCGAACGGAAATTTAGCTGCCTTAAAACCACAGCCGCGCAAGCACCAACACTAGTCCGCCTACGCAAAGTACGGGCAGCGGATTGATGGTTTTAAAACGCCAAAATATCCCCGCTGACACCGCCGCGATTAACCACGGGGTGACGCCTCCCGAGGTTGAACGCAAGATGATCATAGCGCTGGTCAGCAACAACCCCGAGGCCAACGGGGCGAGGGCGTTTTGCACGATTGCTGTCCAGGGCCTGTCATGACTTTTATGCCAGGCGCGCGTTACAAAATATGCCAAGATGGTTGATGGCCCAAACAACGCAAGCGAGGCCACCAAGGCTCCTTGCCAGCCGCTGACTTGCCAGCCGATTAAGGTTGCTAAAAGTGCGCCAGGCCCAGGTGTCGCGCGCGAGATTGCAAACAAATCGATAAATTGCGCGTGGGTCAGCCAGTGATACATGTCGACGGCCTGCAGATGCATATCCCCGACGACACTTTGACCACCGCCCACTGAAATCAAAGAGAGCGGCGCAAAGACAACAAACAGATCCAGATAAATATTTGAGGTTTTCATCGGGTACGGGTCTTGGTTGATTTGGTGCGGCTACGCTTTTGATGAATATTTGCAAACACGAGGCCCACCAGCGCTAAGCTAAAGATGACTGGTACAAGTGGCAGCTTTAATAAAAACAGCCCAATAAACACTGAGATACTCAGCGCCAATGGCCACAGCCCCACACGATAGGATCGCTTGAGTCCGCGTATCCCAACTGAGGCCGTGAGCCCCATCGCACTTGCCGCTAAGCCTTCAAGAAAATTGTGAATCCAACTAATCGAACCCAGATCAAGCAACACAATACTGAGCAGCACTGCCAAGATCATTGGCGGTACGATTAAGGCCATCACCGATACCAGTCCACCCAAACTTCCACGCAGTTTGTGACCGATATGCAAGGCTAGATTGGCGACGTTGGGCCCAGGCAAGATTTGGCTGATCGTGAGCGCACTCATGAACTCGTCTTCGGTCAAAAAGTGATACCGATCCACAAAATCTCGGTACATCCAGCCCGAGATACCACCACCAAAACTGGTAGCGCCGATTTTGGCAAACAGAATAAAAAGCAGCCCAAGTGTTGGGGCTGGCTTGGGCGGGGTCGGGGGCGTTGGAGTAGGCGTGCAGGCTGACATGGCAGCTAGTATAGGCATCGGCGGCCTTGGCTGCAGAAGTACGGTTCAAGAAAGGTGGCTTAGGTGCCTCTGTTAGAATGCGTGGCTTGCTATAGCGGACAGGTGGCCGAGCGGTTGAAGGCGCACGCCTGGAAAGCGTGTATACGTTCATAGCGTATCGGGGGTTCGAATCCCCCTCTGTCCGCCAAAACTTAAGTTTCGAACCTGCTACGCAGAGATTCGATATGCCACGAGCCCCGCACAGTGCGGGGCTTTGCACTTATACCTCTTGACTGCGACCTGCCGCAGCCACCCGTAAAAGTCGTCTCAAAGCCCGTTTGTCTCAAAACCTCCTGACTTTTTTGGCGTAAGTTCAGAGGTTCGTCGTTGGTCATTTTGGCGAGAAAGCTGTGAACCTTGGTGAACGGAAGTTAGTGGTGCAGTTCGCTTTGAACTTAGTCGCGCAATGCCACGAACTGTCCTGATTGATCCTGACAGGCTACGCGAGCTCGACGCCGCCATCTCGCCCGCCAATTCCAGCAAATCTGGCCAGCCCTTGCCCGGCGGTCGATAGCTTTACGTCGACGTCCTAGGATGATTTGATGAAAAGCTATCTGAAGCTAGTGACTCAGTATTCTGAGTGTGCTGGCAAACACGCCGCCATCAGCGATGTCAATAAATAGGATTTAGTACTTTGACCGCCGCGATAGTCTCTGAAAGTCTGCGCTGTGGATATGGGTCGAAGTCCGCGCGCGGTTTTTACTAAACTTATAAAAATCAATGGGTAACTTGCGGACTGATCGATCGGTTTTTTATCTGGCATTGGCAGGCTAATACCCTTTAATTGGGCAATAAAAGTAATTAGCTGTGCGAATGCCGGTGATGAACGTCCGGGAAATGTGCATGCTTGTGTTTGAGTTTTGTATGCAGGTGATCATGTGTGTGAGGCTCAACGCCATCCCATTCAACATCGTGGAGATGCTGGTGGTGCTCGTCATGATGGTGAGCGTGTCCGTGAGAAAGTTCCTCGTGGGTATGCTCATGCGCATGACGCTCGGTCAGATGCAGCCAAACGCCAACCAACATCAAACTAGTAGCAATCCAAAAGGCCATGCTGGTGGATTCACCAAACACGGCAATAGCGATGGCAGCTCCTACAAATGGTGCCGTTGAAAAATAAGCGCCGGTTCGCGCGGTTCCCAGTTCGCGCAGTGCCAGCACAAATAAAACCAAGCTCAAGCCGTAGCCGAGGAACCCGATTAGCAATGCCGACGATAGCAGCGGCAAAGCGGGCCAGCTCGCCCCGAGCGCAAACCCGAGGCCCGTATTGACACATCCTGCAACCAAGCCTTTGCTACCTGCTATGAACAAGGCATCAGAGGCTGAAACTTTGCGCGTTAAGTTGTTATCTATTGCCCAAGCAAGGCAAGCGCCGGCCAATGCAAGCGGCCCGATGCCAGAGACAACAGCTTCACCACTGGGCCATGCTAAGACGGCTCCACCCAAGACAATCAACGCCATACCCAAAACGATTCGGCGGTCGGTACTTTCTCTAAACACCAGCCAAGCCAGAACGGCTGTCAGTACTGATTCCAGATTCAAAAAAAGTGAAGCCGTGGAAGCTGTTGTGTGATGGAGCCCTACCATTAGCAGCAGCGGGCCCAAAATCCCACCGAAAGTAATCGCACCCAACAACCAAGGCCACTCTTGGCGTGCAATTCCTGAGGGCTTCCAGCCTCGATCACGAATCAGCCGGATCAACGCCAAGCCCAAGCCGCTACCCAAGTAAAGTAAGCCCGCCAGCAAAAATGGAAGTGATGGGCTCTGCCCTTCCCCCAGAAGTTGTTTCGCAAAGGGCGTGCTAGCTCCGAACAAGATGGCCGCCCCCAAGGCTGGAAGTGCAGCACGGTGTAGGCCGCTCATGCAGAAGCCTTTCGACACATACAGTAAATAAATTGCTGGTCGGTGCCAAAGGGTGTGTAGTGGAGCTGCTCTTCGTGCTTGAGCAAGACAAATTCATTTCCGAATTCCGCATGCAATGCTTCGGGGACATAGCGCATGACGGGTAAACCACTGCATTGGGTCGGCCCATTGGCACCAAAGGTGGCCATGATGACATGGCCTCCGGGCTTGAGAGCGCGGAGTACTTGTTTGACATACTTTTCTCGAGCTTCGTCAGTCGTTAAAAAGTGAAAGACGGCACGGTCACGCCAAATATCAAAGCTGTGTGGTTCAAAGACCGCGAGGGTTATGTCAGCCACCATCCATTGAATACTGCTGCCGCGCGAGCCAAGGCGGTATTCGCTTTCAGCCAGAGCCGCAGCAGATAAATCCAGCAAAGTGATATGGTGATAGCCATCGTCTAAAAGATCATCTACCATGGTAGATGAACCTGCACCGACGTCAATGATGGCTACGTCGCGACTCAACCCGGCTTCACGAATTAGTCGTATTGACGTTTCTGCATGCGGCTCAAACCAACTGACGCTATCTGTAGCTTTGGTTGAGTAAACCTGCTCCCAATGATCTTTGCTTTTCATGCTGACCTCCTTCACGGGCTTCAACCCAGGTGGGTATGACGTTCCGGTTTTTGTGAGGTTTCCATGTCTGCCAGCCCTTGCAAAATGCCGCAATCATCCACCGTTTGTTCGGTCTGGCACCGTCGACGTAATCCGGCCAGTTGTTCCTTCAGGTGCAAAAGTTCCCGGATGCGCTCATCCACATGGGCTATGTGCTGGTCAAAGACTGTGTTGATGGCACCGCATCCTTGGACAAGTTGATCGGACAAGTTCAACAAGGTGCGTATTTCCTCGTGACTCATGTCGAGTACTCGGCAGTTTCGGATGAAACGCAAGCGCTTTAGATGAACTGGGCTGTATACCCGAAAGTTGCCAGCAGTACGCACGGTCTCAGGTAGCAGACCTTCCTTCTCGTAGTAGCGTACTGTTTCCACTGTGGTCTGAGCAACTTGGGCTAATTCACCGATTTTCATGGCATGTTCCAAATAGTTCTTGACTCTATAGTAACTTCAGGTTGCGTAATAGAGTGAACTTAAATGAAAAGCCTATCATGACTACACACCGCAATCACGATCACGACCACGGCCCAGAGGCCTGCTGCAGTACATCGGCCATAAATATGGCCTCACAACACCCACCAGTGCAGGCAAACAATGAGACCGTTGGCTCGGGTGTGCAGACCCTCATACGCATAATGCAGATGGACTGTCCGACGGAGGAGGCGCTTCTACGCAAGAAGCTGGGCGGCATGGCAGCCGTCACAGGGATGGAGTTCAACCTCATGCAGCGGGTGCTTACCGTCACGCATACCTCCCAAGCGACAGAGTCAATTCTGGACGCCGTGAGGTCCTTGGGTTTCACGCCAGAGATTGTGGACCGTGAACATGATGAACCCAAACAGGAGCCAATCAAGCCTTGGTGGCCGCTGGCCTTGGCCTGTCTTGCCGCCACCGGCTCGGAACTCGCACACTGGCTCGATTTTCCTGTTGTCGTGGCAGCAGCGCTCGCACTGATCGCCGTTTTGATGTGCGGTATCACCACTTACAAGAAGGGCTGGATTGCCATCCGCAACGGCAATCTGAATATCAACGCTTTGATGAGCATTGCTGTCACAGGCGCCTTGGCGTTGGGGCAATGGCCTGAAGCCGCCATGGTGATGGTCTTATTTACGGTCGCCGAGTTGATTGAAGCGAAGTCTCTGGACCGGGCGCGCAATGCGATTCGCGACCTAATACAACTCACACCGGAGACAGCCACCGTCCTGCAGAAAAATGGTGTCTGGCAGGCGGTACCGGCAAAATCTGTTTCCGTCAACGAGCGGGTACGGATCAAACCCGGAGAGCGCATCGCCTTGGATGGCACGATCGTCAGCGGAAGGTCTGCCGTGAACCAAGCTCCAATTACCGGCGAGAGTATGCCGATCGACAAGCAGTCGGGCGACCCAGTTTTTGCCGGAACCATTAATACATCCGGTTCTTTCGAGATCCGGGTGACGGCAGCAGCAGGCGACAGCACATTGGCACGCATCATCCACGCAGTGGAAGCGGCTCAAAGTGCGAAGGCACCCACTCAACGGTTCGTAGACAAGTTTGCCCGCATCTATACGCCTGCAGTGTTTGCCCTTGCTTTGGCCGTCGCCATCCTGCCACCTCTGTTGATGGATGGTGAGTGGTTCAACTGGATCTACAAAGCCCTCGTTTTGTTGGTGATTGCATGCCCCTGTGCGCTGGTTATCTCTACGCCCGTGACCATCGTCAGCGGCCTGGCTGCGGCTGCACGACAGGGAATCCTAGTCAAAGGCGGCGTATACCTTGAGCAAGGCCGTAAGCTGGCATGGCTGGCGTTAGATAAAACGGGCACGATCACCCACGGCAAACCCGCACAAACTGACTTTTTTACATTGAACGGCTGGAGTGAACGCGACGTCAGAAGTCTCGCTGCCAGCTTGGCGGTGCGCTCAGACCATCCCGTCTCAATTGCGTTGACAAACGCAGCCAAGCTCGAAGGGATAGAACTGCGAAACGTAGAAAATTTTGAAGCGCTACCAGGCCGAGGCAGTAAAGGAGTAATCGACGCAAAACTTTATCACCTGGGTAATCACCGCCTGATTCATGAACAAGGACGCTGCTCAGATGATCTGGAGGCACGCCTCTCAACATTGGAAGCTCAAGGTAAAACGGT
>Ga0114958_10000620_pt1 | contig 30206 bp, 39 predicted proteins | sample C_130208_EF_Meta_FD_89577 | JGI IMG/M metagenome (GOLD analysis project Ga0114958, IMG submission 89577) | Freshwater microbial communities from Lake Croche, Canada to study carbon cycling - C_130208_EF_MetaG | ecosystem: Environmental > Aquatic > Freshwater > Lake | place: Lake Croche, Canada... | reverse complement strand
TTGTTTAAATAAATTCAATATAGATTTAAATTTCCACCCATCTCTATCTTCATAGAATAAATAAGGCGCACCAACATTTTTAAACCCGCCAGCTAATGAAAATGTAGCTATCCAATTAATTGCCTGAATCGGTTTAAAATTAGGTACAACAATATCTCTAAGACCATCCGTTGCATCTATTGATAAATTTTGATTTGGGATTTTTAAATAATTTAAAGCAATATCAGAAACAATCTCAGATAATTTCATTTTAGGATAAGCTTTAGATACTCGATATTGCTCATTTAAAAACAATTCTTCAGAATAAAATCTAATGATATAATTCTCATTTGTTGATTGTGTTTGTTTTCTATCAGAAACTGTATAAATTCTATAATTACCTTTAATAGGTAATCCTAGTCCAGGTTTATCTAATTCTAATGTCAGAACCTCTGAGCCTTGTAATTGTAGGATGTTGATATATCCCATAGAATCATTAACAACTAATGCTCCACTTACTCCATTAGAAAATATATCCTCGAAGTAATTGAATTCAATTACAATATTCTTAAAATCTAAAATTTGACCAGATGATCCTGTAATCAAACATGATTTTATTGATATGTCTTGTGTATATAAAATTCCATCACTCATAAATTATTTTCAATTATATTTCAGCTTTAATAAAGATTCTAATTCTGCTATGATCTGTGGTACATAACGCTTCTGCAATAATTTTATAGTTCTCTTCTTTTCGTTTAACTCATATTCGTAATCATATATATAAACTTTTGATTTTACATAAGTTATATTTTCACCATCTGTACTACCAAAATTAAATACTGGATTAGATGTATTTTGTCCTAGATAAGAAGCTTCATCTATAAACATTTTATTAGTAGCAATAACACCAGAATCAAGATCTGTAGATATAATTTCTAATTGATATGAAAATGGTGCAGGATTAAGATTAGCTTTAGCATAAGTTGATCCTGACATATTCAAAGGTAATCCTAATTCACCATACTTTTTATCTAAATATGTAATAAAATTGTTATAGGATAAAGCGAAGTCATAAACTGGATCTATAATTTCATTCATAAATAATACAATCCAATTTAATTCAGGATCGCCGTAATATTTTGCTGCTATGATTTCAGGTGTATCACCATCTTGCATATTATATTCATAATATAATTGTACTTTGTTTGTATATTTTTCTCTGAGAGCAACTCTAGTTAATATATCTGTAACTAATAGCTTATTGTATAATATTTTAGGATATTTAGAAAAGAATTCAGCCATTTAGTAACCTCTCTGGATTTTATCTTTTGTCATAATTTCCATTTCTTTGAATTGTAATGTAAGTCTTGTTTGCACTGGCATACCATCTTCATGTGTAACCCAGCCTTGTGGGGCATAATCTACCTGAACAGTTTCACACGCACAGACCCCATATTTATTTACATTTTCATTAGATTTACCATCTTTATACATCTGAATTTCAAATATAGAAGGAACGATAAAATATCTTCCACCAGAATATAAAAAACCTCCACTAGTTTGAACTTCAGGAGCCGAATGAAATTTGAATGCTTTAATTATTGCTTTTACAGTTTCTGCTTCTTTTTCTGATTTTGGTGTGAATAAAAAATCAAATTGAAAAGTTCTGAAATCTATATGAGAAAAGAATACTTCCATCTGAGGATTTGTAGAAACTCCCTGAGATTTTAATGCTGCCTGACCAACAGCAGATTTCCCAGTTAAAATATCATTCACCATTTCTATTCCAAATGATTTAATTGGTCCAAAATCGCCTTGTTCTATCATCGATTCTAAAGCAGTGCCACCAGCAGCAGCTTGTCCATATACACCTAAAGCTTCTGTCATACTTTCAACCTTATATGCTGAATGTTGTCCTGTAGAAACTGTATCTGGTGTATACAATGCTATAACAGTATTAATTTTAGTAGTTCCTGGTGTTACTGTGTAAGTATACGGTAATCCAGTCTGACTTCCTGCTGCGATATTTATAATATCTATAGGTATTAATGCAACTTTTCCTAAAGCTTTTAGGAAGTCTGGAATAGATTGTATACTTCCTGAAGAAGTTGTTAAGGTATTAGTGATTGAATTACCAAATGAATTTAATAAATTCTGAACATTTTGCTGCTGTGGTCCAACAAAAGCAGAAGGAAGTGATTGTTGGTCAACTTTATTATAAGTAGATTTAGTTGGTGTTGATATTGTAAATGTTATCCAATGACCTTTTCGAGCTGAGCCTAAATCTGATGGATAAACTAATTGGGTTATTCCAACATTATTATCATACAATTCTGCAAGAGGTGTTGATACAAAATCAGACATTAAATTTCCTTTTTATTTCATATAAATATATATTATTTATACAGATTTAATTATGAAAAAATATCCAAAACCTAGAAAATGGGTTCCAAAAAATAGAGAAAAATATACAGGTAATTGGGAAAATATTATTGCCAGATCATCATGGGAACTAAAGACATTTAATTGGATGGATAATAACCCTAATGTCGTTGAATGGCATTCTGAGGAACTTGTTATTCCTTATAAATCTCCTGTTGACGGTAAATATCATCGTTATTTTCCTGATATATTTGCTCGTATGAAAGGTTCTGATGGAAGAATAAAAACTTATCTAATAGAAATTAAACCCTATGCCCAGACACTTGAACCAAAATTGAAAAGTAGAATAACAAAACAATATATAAATGAAGTCTGTACTTATGGTGTAAATCAAGCAAAATGGAAAGCAGCTCGTGAATATTGTTCTGATAGAAAATGGAATTTTATGACATTAACCGAAAAGGATGTAAATTTCTGATGTTTAAAAATCAAGACGATTTCAATATAAAATTCACACTCAGAGCAGTATTTGATGCGATTCATACTATCCAAATACTTTCTAAGAGTGGAACTTTATATGAAGCTTACACAAATCTAAAGAAAGAAAAAAATAGAACACCAACACAAGAAACATCATATATTTCTGATGCGGTTAATTGGTTTAAGAATCAAGTAAAATCGGTATTATCTTCTTCTACAAATAGTTCTAAACAAGTATCTAAAGTTGATCAAAAGATATTAGATGCTTACAACACAACTAGTACATTTGAGGTAGGGAAGATGTATTTATTTCATTATGATCCTAAACACAAAAAAACATTACCTTATTATGATACATTTCCATTAATAATAATGATGGGATTTACAGAAAATGGTAAAGGTTTTTATGGAATCAATTTACATTACTTAGCTGTTCCGTTAAGAACTGTTTTGTTGAGTAATTTATTAAATAATGCAATATTGAAGGATGGTAAATTAGAAAAATTATATGTTTCTTATGACATAGTAAAAAATGTTTCTACATTAGAGATGTTTAGACCATGCTTTAAGCAATATCTGACTGCTCATATTAGAGGAGCAATAAAAATGATACCGCCTGATGATTGGGGATATGCTGCAATATTGCCGATAGAAAACTTCAAGAAAGCAACAAAACAACAAGTATGGAAAGAGTCAGCAGATTCTTTAAAATAGGAATTAATAAATGGCAATAAGTTATGAAAAAGCATTAAGGGAATTATTGAAGTATGATATTGGTAGAAGTGCATATTTTGATGTCACTATACCTTCTCCTACAAAACTTACTAATTCAGCTACTGTAAAATTTTCTGATGTTGATACTAGAATTATGTCATATTTATGTCATTCAGCAGAACTACCAGGAGAATATACTGCTACAGTTTCTCAGAAGATTTATGGCGTTGTAGAAAAGTTTCCAATTATGTCTGGTTATGAAGATATCACATTATCATTCTATACTTATGGATTAAACATAGAAGAAGTTAGATTAACCTTCATGTCTTGGTTATCGTTAATTACAGGCAGAGGTGATATTGTTACAGGAGGAAAACAGACAACATATAATGTGGCTTACAAATCAGAATTTACATCTGATATTGTTATAACACATTACGAATCTACAGGTAAACCGATATTAACATGTAAGCTTAAAGAAGCTTACCCGATAGCAATTGCTCAGATACCATTAGCTTGGTCAGCAGAAAATCAAGCAATATCATTCAATGTCACATTTACATACACAGAATACGAATATGACTTCGTGCCTGCTACTTTTTAACCTTAGGAAAATATTATGTCATTATTACCAAAAATTGATTCTCCGATATACGATTTAACTCTACCTATATCTAAGAAAGAAATAAAATTTAGACCTTATACAGTAAAAGAACAAAAGATATTATTGATGGCTGTAGAAGCTAAAGATAATAGTTCTTTAATTAATGCAATATCACAAATAATAGGAAATTGTGTTATAACAGGTATTGATACAAATAAATTACTAGCAACTGATGTAGAATTTTTATTTTATAACCTTAGAGCAAGATCACAATCAGAAACTGTAGAATTACATTATATCTGTGAAAATTTTGTGAATGATGAATTTTGTAAAGGTAAATTGTCTCATAGATTAAACCTGTTAACAGATCTAGAAATAACAGAAGGAATGTCAGAAACAGTAGCATTGTCTGATACGATGGGTATAAAATTAAATCATCAAAGATTTGAACCTAATTCATTTGATAAAGAAGAAACTTTAACACCTGAACAAGAATTTACATTGGTTGCTAAAAATATAGATTTTATTTATGATGAAAAATCTTCATATAATGCGAGCGATATCCCTATTAAAGATTTAGTTGAATGGTTAGGTAATTTGACGATAGAACAATATAGCAAGATTGGAGAATTCTTTTTGAATGAACCTAAGATTCATAAAAAGTTTGATGTTACTTGCAAGAAATGTGGTATCGAGCATCATTTAGATGTTGAGGATATTTTTGATTTTTTTTCGTAATGCTTGGAAATGAAAGTTTAGCTTCTTATTATAAAACAAATTTTGGATTAATGCAACACCATAATTATAGTTTACGAGAGCTTGACGAAATGATCCCTTGGGAAAGGGAAATTTATGTGAGTTTATTATTACAATATTTAAAAGAACAAGCTGATTTACAAAAACAAAAAAGAGGATAAGAAATGGCAGGACTAGGATCAGCAATAGGTGCAGCAATAAATGCAACTCAGAAATTATCTAAGAGTGGAACTTTGTTTGAAGCTTATAAAAATTTTAATAATGATAAATCAGACGAAAAAGAAAACTCAACAAAAGGATCATCATATAATCATAAAAATGTTGTAGGGCCAGAAGCTGAAAATGTTGGAGGAATATTTGGTAATACTACACGATCTAATGTAAGATCTAATGTAAGATCTACTTCAACAAATGCTAAAGTAAATGCAACAGCATTAGAAGTTTTGAGGAATGTAAGTAAACAATTGGAAGAATTGAATAATAGTGTAAATACAATTTCTAATGATACTTCAACTTTAGTACAAAATTCTAATTTAAGTTTAACAAAAGAAAGTTTAGCTAGAATAAACACAAAAGCTAGAATTAATGAACGAGAGTTAAATTTATTACAACCAACTGAAAATGTAACAACAAAAAAAGAAGGAAGTACAGCAAGTCCAATATTAGATGCACTAGAATCAGGAATAGCTGGTGCAGCAGGAGCTGGTTTAGCTGGTGGAGCATGGAAATTATTAAAATCTGGTCTTAGAGCTGCCGCTGCACCTGTAGCTAAAGTTGCAACAAGAGCTGTTCCTGTTATAGCTGCTACATTAGCAATAAAATCGATAGCAGAATATATTTTAGATTTACCTGATGGTCCAACTAAAGATTTGATATTAAGGTTAAAGGATAGAAAAAAGATATCATGGAATGGAAAATATATCACAATAGATGATGTGTCATATCTCAGAACTTTACCAAAAGAACAAATTGCTTTATTGATAGATTCAGGAAAATTTGAAATACAACAACTCAGTGCATTAAAATCTATATTAGAAGAACCTATTGTTAAGACTAGAGTACCACAATCTCAACCAACACAAAAAGTTAAAAGTATTCCCGTAAAAGAAGTTACTAATCAATCAGTATCAGAACCACAGAAAGTGACAGAAACAAAACAAGTAAATGTTAATGCAAAAGAATCATCTGTTATTAAGAATGATAACGAAAGTTTCACTGCACTAGATTTACAGACAAGAATAGTAGAACCTCCTCCTGAAAATGTATTCAATACTGAGGAACGAAATCCCAAGTTCGAATTACCTAAAAAGGAAAATGAAAAAAATTTAAATTTTGGTGTTGTTGCGATTAAGCAGTTGAATATTGAAGAATTGATGTTGCCTGAAGGTCAATCTATATTCGGTGAAAATTCAGACTTTATAGATGAATGGGTAGATAAATTCGAAAAAGTTTCTAAAGAAGTTGGAAGTGGAATACAATCATTTGCTCAGAATGTGGGTGATAAAATAAAAAATGTATTTGAACCAGGTGATCAAAGACCTCCAGGATATCATGACGAAAAACCTTTCGAGAAAGCGACAGGAAAGTTTGGAAATGATGCTGATGCTAAAACAGCTCAGAAGATGTTGATGGAAAAAGGATGGACAAGAGAACAAGCTGCTGGTATTGTTGGCAATTTACAAGCTGAGAGTGGACTGAACACAAAAGCAGTCGGTGATAGCGGAAAGGCAAAAGGTATTGGACAATGGCATCCTGATAGACAAGAAAAGTTGAAAAAGATATCAGATAAAAACCTAGAAGAAGCTACATTCGAAGAACAGATAAATTTTGTTGATTGGGAATTAAAAAATACAGAGAAAAAAGCAGGAGAAAAATTAAAAACTGCAAAAACTCCTGAAGAAGCAGCAAAATTATTTGAGAAACATTATGAAAGGGATGCTATAAGTTCTAGAGGTGATTACGGAAAAGAACGTGTAGCATATGCTAATGAAGCAGCAAAAATGGATTTATCTGAAATTGAAAAAGATAAATCAAAGGATATACAAAAACAAGAAAGTCCTAAAGTTGAATCTAAAGAAACTGTATCCAATGATCCTAATAAAGATAAACATGAAGTTCCAGTAGCTAGTTTAGATAAATCATTTGAAGAACTTAAAGTTTCTAGAGATAATTTAATTGAAGCTAATAAAAAATTAGAATTAAAAGGGATGAAACCTTCAGATTCATCTAAAAAATTATTAACTGAGATTGATGAAAAATTTAAAACAAGAACAGCTTCATTAGAAAAACCTAAAGAATCAACAGGTGATATTAAAGCAGAAGCTATAAAAACTTCATCAGAAATTCAACCAAAACCTAGTGAAATAAAAGACTTGAAAGAAACGATTGTTTCTCAGGGAAATAAACAACCAACGATAATACAAAGTCCACCACAACCAACACAACAAGTTAAACAACCAAAAAACAATCCAAATATAATGAATGTTAGAAATGATGATCCGCTTTTATTATCATTACAATATTGGAATTTAAGAACATAAAAGAAAATGGGGGTTTTTACGCCCCCATAAAATTTAAATTAATCGTCTAATAAATTTTCAAAATAACTTAAATCATCATCTTCTTCATCTGTAGAGACTGGAACTTTACTTATAGTTTTAGTTTCAGTAACTTTCGATTTAATGAAGTTTTCATCCTCTACATCTTCTAGAGATTTATCGTTATAGTCTTCAGCCGTTTTATATTTCGACTGAGGAGCTTTACCTAAAACTCTTTTTAATCTAGCATCCAATTCTCCATAAGTTTTGAAGTTTTTAGGATCAACAACTTCTTTTAAAGAATGTTGAGATTTCCAGATTCTTTCTAATTCCTTATCATCATCTAATAATGGAGCAGGAGAAGAAAATTCAGAAAGATCGTAATTGATATAACCATCAAGTTTTCTGACTTTCAATTTGAAATCTGCACCTTCCCACAAATCAAATGGATCAATCGGTTTATCATCTTCAAATTGAGGATTCATTGCCTGAGTCAATTTCTCGAAGATTTTTTTGCCGTAAGTATATCTGAAAACCTTTCCTTCATTATCAGGATTCTTAGAATCTTTGATTACATAGATGTTAGATACATAATGCAATCTTCGTTTCTGAGTTCGAGCTTGATCTTTATCAGCATCGCTACCAGATTCCCATAGTTCAGAATTATATTTAGAACATGGATCATCTAACCCCAAAGATGTTAGACTCTTTTCAATATACCAACCACCTGGGCCTTGAAAACCGTGATCATAGAATTTAACCCATTCCAAGCTATCATCACCTTCATCTTGTGGAGAAATTGGAAGAAATCTAATGATGGCATAACCATTTCCAGATTTATCTAATTCACATTTCCAATAAGTTGATGAATCATCTTTTCTGTCACCAGAATTTAAAGCTTCAACAGCTTTAGTTAAACGAGATAAGTTTGAACCTTTTGATTTTTTTAACGCAGTAAAATCTACCATATATTTACACCTTTTAACAAAATTAATACAAATTAAACAAATATAGTTCACTTAAATTCATCAATGCGCTGAATCAATGCATCTTTAAATTTTTTCTTATCATATTCAACAAACGGCTCATATTTTAATAACATCCTGTTAATATGAGGCCAAATAATATCATCCTTGATAACTGTTTCCCATTTCTGAATAAATTTACAGAATCTATTCGAGATTATAACTGTCTCAACACAAACTTCATTTCTCATAAGTTTAGTCAACAACAATGGAAATTCTTTATCACTTTTAGGAACAACCAACGATTTATAATCATGTTCGCTAAAAATATTTATTAGATCAGAATCAAATGTATAAAACAAAGCTTGTTTTCTTCTGCTAAATTTTATGAAGTTTTCGTGAGCTTCTTGTTCTAAGAGATCCTGAATCCAAACATTACTGCTATGTATAAAATTCGCTATAAAAAAATCTTTAAGTTCTGTATTAGAATACTTCTTTGATAATTTTATATAAGAATATTTATGCTTATTTCCTTCAAAATGTTCCTGAGTGTATTTTGTTCTTCCTAGATATTTATGAAAATCGTATTTTGTTGTAAAGTGCAATTTTAAAGCACGATACAAACAACAAGTTTCGTAACCATCCATAATTTACTCAAAAAGCAATTTTCTAGCTGATGATTTTATTAATCGTAGGCTAATAGCTTCTTCTTCAATCATATTTAGTAATGATTGAGAAAGAAGCGGGATGATACTTTCAATTTCTAAATCAAGTTCTTCACAATAAGAAATGATAGCATCAATAACTTCTATATTTCCTATTGATGCTTTTTTCAGTATTACAGAAGAAAATTCTTCTATTTTCTCTAAATTATCTATACTCATATCAGAACCCATATTAAAATATTATTATATACTACAATAACAAAATAGTCAAGTAATCTTTTTCTCGTAAAATTTTGTATTGCCTATTGTAGCAACTAATCTATAACCTTTACCAAAATTATATCTACACTGTTTACTTTTAAAGAATAATACATCAGAATTAAATTTTGGTAATGATATTTGTTTATCAATTATTTCTTTAGATAATTTTAAAGAAGTTTCCCATGAATCACTTGTTTTGTCGATAATAGCTTTAGAACAAACCCAAGAAAATTGACATATTTTCTTTTTGTCTATTACCATGATCTGATTAACAACTTTACAAATGGTTTTAGGGAAAGCTTTATGTTCAGTTCTACTTAAAATGACTTTAGCAATTGCACGTTTACCCGATTCAGGTTCACCCCTAGCCTCATGATAAATGGTTTTTGCTAAACACAATTTTTCGTCTTGAACGGTTTGACTATTACTTATTGACGGAAATGACAATAAGAATATTAACGGAATATTTGCCAATATATTCGCTCTGTTATTTTTGGATAACATCTTTGTTTTTCTCCTTGGGAGATTTTAAGGAACAAATCTCTTACGTTAAAATTAGGATTTTCTCTATCTTTAGGGAGCAATCTAATTGTTTAAAATTTCATATAAATCATACTACAGAAAAAGTATTTATACACTGGAAATTAAGTATAAACATAAATTTGTAAAAAGTAAAGCAGATTATTAAAAATTTTTATGAAAAGTTTCTATAAGTTCTATTAAAGGTTTTATATAAGGTTTAATATTTCTTATAAAGACTTGTGGTTTATCATCTTCTACAGCAATTATTGTAACTATTTGAGGAATTTTAATACCAGAAATATCATAATATGCTATAGAATAAAAAGTTTCTTGTAATAGATAATTAAATATTTTGTCTTCGTCTTTTTGTCTCCTTGAATTTTTGAAGTCTATGATACTTAAAACACCATCAAATTCAGCAATACAATCAACAGTTCCTGCAACTTTCAATCTATCACTATAAAGACATGCTTCCTGAAAATGTATATTGTTGATTCTATTAAGTATCAGCCTGATAGAAATGAACATTTCTTTAGCATCAGGAACTTTTAAAGAAAGAGGATTATTGTTTAGATAATCCTCACATAAAGTGTGAAGTTGAGTCCCTCTACGAGATGATGTCTGTGTTATTCTATCTGCTTCATTGCTTCCTATTTTATCCCTCCATTCATCTAACCAAGAATGATCCTGAGAAGATAAGATCGTAGTTATAGATGGATAAATTCTATCATCATCAATCTTATAATGACGTTTATCATTAATCGTTATTTTAGGATACTCAATTAAATTAAATGGAGGGATATGGTTAAACACTAAAAGTATGATAATTTATTTAAATTTTATTGTCTGATTAATATTATCAATAGTAAAATAATCTAATTTTTGTAAAAAGCTCTGACCTAATAATATAGGAGAACCGACTGGAGTAATTATACAAGGCACATTGTATACAATCTTAGTATATAATTGCACTTGGTATAAATTAACTTTTAACTCGGTTTTTGATGAATTATCAGCAAAAGTTACGGCCACTTCTCCTAACACATCTTTAGATGAAGCTGTATGATCTTTTAGTAACTTATCATAAATATCTTTAGGTATTTGACAATATGATGCGCCTGTATCAATTAAAGCCAAAACCTCAGTTGTATTATTCAATCTTATAGTAACATAATAACAATCGTTTAATTTTGTTAGTTTCATATATTTTCCGATTTTAGTAAAAGTTGTCGATTTAGACTGTGCCTCTCAACATTTTAATTTATATCCAGATTTACATGGAATTGCTCCTAGCTTGTTTATCAGTCAATCCGGTAGTTCCATTCTACATAAATATAGTAAATCAACATAATCTATTATATACTTGATTAAATTAAAAGTCAAGTAAAAATTTAAATACCTAAAGCTTCTTCAGCCATAATCCATGATTTTACTAATCCAGAACGAACAATATCTTCTGGTGTAAAATGGATTCTACAAAACTCTTTCATAGTTTCTGCTACTTTAATAAATTGCGGTAATCCAGATACTTCATTAGATTTCTTCAATAAATCATTCTGTTTTATATCTCCACACATAATAAATTTAGAATTGTGACCTAATCTAGAAATTACTGATGATAGTTCATGATAGGTACATGATTGAATTTCATCAAATACAACTATAGTATTAGAAAATGTCATTCCTCTAAGTGCAGTTGTTGTAGTAAAATCAACATATCCCTGTTCTGTAAGTCTTTGATATGCATCTTTTTTCCCAAACAAGTCAGAAAATATTTGCTCATACGGAGATTCATAAATAGAAACTTTCTCGTCTAATGAGCCTTTTAAAAATCCGACTTCCCTAGTCTGCACAGCCGAGCGAAGTATCAAAAGTTGATTATATGGATTTCCTTTATCCATAACTTCGCATATTGATTTGTACAAAGAAATTGCAGTTTTACCTGTACCCGCTGAACCTGATAACATAATAAATATTTCTCCAGAATTATAGGAATCAAAGAATAATTTCTGATTCTTGGTTAATGGAGATAAAGTTTTAAGGTCATCTAACCTCAATTTCAATCTATTAGATGTTCCATGTACAACTTTATCTTTTTCTGTTGGATAATATTGAGAAAGATCCTCAAAATGTTTATCTACTAGTTTAGGTTTACGGTTATGAGCAGCCATATATCAGTCCTTTTTTAGTTGTTGTTACCATTCACGATTAGTATTAAATTTTCTATCTTTTAGAGTATTTCCAGGGACACTATCTCTTATTCGATTAATTATATATTTCTGAAAAGTAGGATCGCCTTTTGAAAATTTACCATCCATTAATCTGGTAGGATCACATACCATAGCAGAATTTCCTGATTCAAAATGTCTATGGATATTAGGATTTTCTTTTAGATACTCAACATATTCTGATATTTTCATTGTCTTCTCAAATATTTCTGAGGTTTCGATATTTTTTAATTGATATACTGGCATAATTCCTTGTAATTTCTGTTCTGGAGTTGATTTAAGCGCGATTTACCAAAAAGTAATACTAATAGTAAGGTAACAACTTTATCGCGCTTAAACGTGAAATTTAGAGCTTCTCTTGTTCTAAAGAAGCAATATAATTTTTAAAAGCATTGGTTCTTTTATCTACATTACCTGATGGATTTTTTGGTAGCCATCCTGGAAATCCATCCTTTGTAAATTCTTCTTCAGGACAAAGAGCATATTCAATGTCTGATAATTTTGTATTAGAAGGCATCAAAGAACCATCAACGAAATATGCTACTGAACCATTATCTGATGGAGCAAAAAATAATACATTATCAGTATTTAATAATATTTCTCCATGCTTTGTAGAATTATATTTAATCATATAATTACCATCTATTTTGCCTTCTTTTCATCTCAGCTTCCTTTCTTTGAGCATCCACATATCTTTTAGCGTTAGCACCATTAAATCCGCCATCTATAATTAAGGCATGTTCTTTACCTGTGACAGGATGTGTCCATACTCCGTAATTCGGAAGTCTTAAATCTCCAGGATGATTATCTGTGTTATAGATGAAATCTTGAGTCTTTTCATATAATGGATGCTGTCTTATATGATCCATTTCTTCATCAGTAGTTCCTGAATAATAAGGTTGCCCATGAGCATCTGCATGATCTTTTTTTAACGTGTCGGTAAATTTATCAAAATCTAAACCTTTAGGGTGTGACGGATGTTTAGTTAATGATCTAAATTTAGCTTTAGTCATTTTATTAGTTTTCGCCATTTCTAACCAATGATCATCTGGATGTGTACTAAACACTGGAGCAGTTACGCCATCTTCATTTGTATGGTAATGGCCAGGATGTTCGCTATCTTCTGATAAAATGGAATGATTATTTCTTGTATAATAATCAGATTCAGCCTCGTTTTGATATTCACCTAATAATTTAGGTTCGCCTGTATATTTGTCCAATTTACCAGGGAATGCAATTTTTACAGCAGTATATTGTTCGACAGGTTTACCATCAATATGAATTTGTTTCGGTTTATTAGGAAAAAATACTGCTCTAGAACTACCTTTTTTGGGTTTGACAGGTTTACCATCTTCTTCTTCTAAACCAGTTTCTTCATTATTAGCAACTAATTGTTTAAATTTTGCTGTAAATCTATTCAACTTTTTCTGATGAGCATAAACTGCTGGTCGTTCACCTCTTTCTGATTCAGGTTCATTCAATATAGCTTTTAATTCTTTATGAATTTCTTCAGTTATGATATTTTGGTTGATTAATTCTTTAAATGTCAACATCTCTGATATTACTCCTTATTAATATTTTAAATGTATTTATCAGAAATTAAACATGAATCATTCTCCAGTATAAAGTTCACAATTATCCCATAGCGCATGTTGATTATTATTACTAGACCAACTAGTTGCGCCATCATTGAATGTCATCACTTTTCCAGTTTCTTTATCAATGCCAGCAAAATGTTTCTTAAATTTATTAGGCTCACTAGTATTAGACTCATCCCATACTAAAACTTTATCGTCGATTTTGATATGATCATATTTACACACTTCTACTAGATTATAATTTGAATTATAGTTTATACAATGTCCAGTTAATTTATTCCATTTACAAGCATAAAACTCAGAATCGTGACCTATAACAAAATCAGTATTCTTATCATCAGTGATAACTTTTAATAAAGTAACATCTTTACCAGACCTTGTTTTATACTTCTTATTCAAATCAACATTAATTATACATTTATCATTCATTTTACCGTTCTCCATATAAAGTTCACAATTATCCCACATTTCATGATCTTCATCCAAGTTAACTAAAAATCCACACCTTCCACCAGGAAATGTTATCACATAATTATCCATATACCTAACAAAATGTCTAATAAAGATATTAGTAGGATTATCATTATTCCAGACAATAACTCGATCATCTATTCTAATATTATTAGATTTGCTGCTAACTTCTACTAAATCATACTGTCCATCAAATATACTACGACCATCTGTATACCATCGGTTATGCTCGATTTTATCATCACATTTAATGTATCCACGTACCCAACTACGACAAGGTTTATTATTTTTGATGGAAGTTAGGACAACTTCCTTACCATATTTTGTTCTATATTTTTTGTCTAAATCTATCATAACTATCTCCTTCCAATGAAACCTAGATCTTTACCACAACTTCTGCAAATTTCATGACATCTCATATTTTCATGAGTCTTTTCATGTTTACAAAAATGTTGTTTAATTGAAGTATATAATATCAACACTAAAAATACTGTTACAAATATTAAAGATATCACTATTCCTACTATATCACTAAATGTACATACAAACATCATCTACCTCTTTCAATTGTTAATCATTATTAAATTCTTCATATAGAACATTAGATAAATCTTCCCAAAAAATCATTTCTTCTGGTGAATAGCCATTATCATTTCCACATCCAAATAATCAGACATAAATTTCTCATCACTGACAGAATTCAAATAGTCTTCCTGTAATTCTAAAATTTTTGTATAAATATCAACCATCATCATACACTATTCTAATCGACATACAACACTGTAAAATCTATAATATCAGGATCATTTGACTGAATCCTTTCAACTATATCTATAATAACATCACTAACATAATATCCATAACTCTTATATTTAATTAAACGATTGATTGATGCTACAGGATATGTCAATTTATTTAAACGTAATACTTTATTCCTAACATCTCTTATGAAATCTTTACTCATCACAACAATATCACCATCAGTCCCTGCACATGTAGCAGTAAAATCAAAAGTATCAATAACATCATTAATGGATGCATAATATCGTTTCTTGATTAACTGAATTTTTATATCATCTTTCTTAAATGTTGTCAATAATCCTAAAGGACATTCAAAAACATTCTTAAATTTTTTAGATTCTAAAATTCTTTGAGCAGCCGCAGCATGTTCAACATCTCTGAAAAACATATCAAAATCATTAGGATCTTCATATGTAATTAATGAACGCATCGCACCACCGCACAACCATATCCCATCACCAATAATAGACCAGACAGGTTCTGGTATCAATTTAAATCTTTCTGACTTCAATCTATCAACACTAAATTTCAATCTTTCTTCTTTACCATCTTCAAATACATCATCATTCATTCTACTTCCTCATTATAATTACCAGAAGATTTATTGAAAGGTAATAAATCTTCTGGTATATTTACAGCATCACATAATACATCGAACATATTATCATAAAAATCTACAAGTTCTAAATCAGCTTCATATTCTTCCACAATTAACTCCTCAAATTTACTTTAAATATATAGTATATCATTTATTTAAAAAAGTAAAGGGTTTTTGTCATGAGAACGTATTTGAAATTTGCTAGATGATGTTTGGTTCGTAGTATTTGAAATGATAAATAAGATGATCGACTAAAGATTTTTAATCGGTAGCTTGTCGCGAGTTCCTACACTCCACAAGCTCTAATCATTCTAACATTAATCAGGGACTAATATGATCAGCAATGATATTTATCATGAAACGCAATCAGAGAAAACTCTTAAGTTCATAGAAAAAGCAAATATTAAACACAATTATAGATATGATTATTCTATGGTTGATTATAAAATGGCAAACCGATATGTGACAATAAAATGTTCAGAACACGGATCATTTCTACAAAGAGCATCTAACCATCTAAGTGGACAAGGATGTAAAAAATGTGTACAAGAATCTATTCGATCGACTACGAAAATATTCATACGGAAAGCGAATATTAAACATGATAATAAATATGATTATTCTGTGGTTGATTACAAACATTCAAGAGAAAATGTGATTATAATATGCCCTTTACATGGAAAATTTATACAAACACCAAATCAACATATGAAAGGGAGTGGTTGTAGGAAGTGTATGTATGATACAATTCATCGATCGACAACAGAAGATTTTATAGAAAAGGCAAATATTAAACATAATCATAAATATGATTATTCTATGGTTGACTATAAACACTCGAAAGAATATATAACAATAATTTGTAGTACGCATGGAAAATTTATACAAACGCCAAATCTACATCTGACCGGAAGTGGTTGTATTTCTTGCGCTAAAACTGGATTCGATATCAACGAAGAGGGAACATTATATTACATTAAATTTGAATCAGATACTCAGATATTATATAAAATTGGAATAACAAACTTGAAGGTTAAACAAAGGTTAACTAGTATGGGAATCAATAAAAATTTTAAAACGACAATACTTCAAGAATTGTTTTTTGAATCTGGATCTGATGCTTTATATATGGAAAAATCCATACTTCAAGAATTTAAAAATTTTCAATATAAAGGTGATCCAATAATGAAAAGCGGTAACAGTGAACTTTTCATTAAAGATGTTTTAAAATTAGATATTGAAAGTGAAATTTGTAGTATAAATGCGATATAAAATATTTGATATATATGATATACTATGTTATACTAATATTCAAAGTGATATCTGGCACTATAATTAGATTGCAAGGCGTAAACCTTCCTGCGACCCCAAAAGAGGATCGAGAGCTGAGATACCCAAGGCCAGCAATAAAAATCGTACCCTAGGAATTAGAGATCATAAACCATGTCGTGATGATAGTATTTTATGATATTTTATATGACCTGATGTGATATCACTGTTGTATAATGATTTATCTAATACCCTGAACTCCTGATACGGATTCGTCCAAGCAAAGATCAGGCGGCCATTGGATAATAACGGTCGATACAGTCAGCAGGTCTGATTCATATTGTCCAAAATTTAACTCACCTAAAATTATCTAGGCTGAGGCGTTTTTGCTACTGCACCCTCCAGTAACAGTTTCCGTAGAAACCTGATATGTTGAAAAGCATATCTTAATCAACGGGGGGGGGGCATGAACCTTTATTCTAAATATTGATAAAAGAACATTGATGTTCGAGCGAAGCGAGCGAATCATGAGCGTTAGCGAAATGATTCGAAACATTGGATCATCCTTTAATGTTTATTCTATAAATCATTAATGTAAAATTAAATCTTTTTTTGATGTAATTGTATTAAAGTAACATCAATAATATTAAACTAGATGTAGAACTAAATATTAATTAGATGTAGAGGTTTGATGCTAATTAACACTAATAGAAATTTAATGTTGACATTTTAATTAATAAATGTTAAAGTAACATCTGATAGAAACTTTATATCTAAATTAACATCAATTTTATTCAAACTAATATTAAAGGTTGATCTAACATAGAATCATTTCGCTAACGCTCATGATTCGCTCGCTTCGCTCACCTATTCTATTATTACTAAATAAAATTGAACAACAACCTTAAACTAATATTAAATATTATGATACCTAACATTTACGAAATTATAGAAAAATTTGATCAAGCAGAAACACTAGAGGATAAGAAATTTGTCTTAAGAAACAATTCTTATTATCACTTAAAGGAAGTCTTAAAGTATACATTTAATCCTAAATATGAATTTTATGTAGAACCAGAATTTCCTAAAGATTATATTAAACCAGATACTCATCCAGGGATCAGAATAAGTGGTATCGAATCGGAAGTAAGAAAGGCTTATCTTTTTCTAAAAGGCGATTCAACAGCAGATTCTTTAACACCCCAAAAACGTCATACGTTACTTTTACAATTGTTAGAAAGTTTTGAGCCTAAAGAAGCTGATATTTGGTTTAATATGATGAATAAAGATTTAAAGGTAAAAGGTTTAACTAAAGAACTTGTACAAGAAGTTTTTCCTGAGCTTTTTTAATGAAAAATATTAAATTACAATTAGATGAATTTGAGCCTGAATCATTTCATGTACAAAAAGTTAAAATTAAAAAAGTTAAATTAAATTCTTTTAATGAATTAGAAACAAAATCTAAAAAGAAGAGAAGAGATGTCTATTTTAAATAGTATTAAAGAAACCTATAAACAGATACCTAAAGAACCCGCAATTGAGCCTAAACCAATCGCAAGCAAAGTAGATCAATCATTAATGGATCAAGTCGTATCTAATTTAAATAAAAATCCTCAAATAGCTACAAAGGTAAAGTAATTATGACACTAAAAGTATCTAACAAGAATAGAAATAAAGCTAAAGTTGAAAAAATTTGTGTTATGGCTCCAAATGGAAAAAACATTCCTTGGACTGATGAAGCAAAAGCTGAATTAGAATCTGCATTAAATACTCATTTTGTTAATGTTGAAAATTCAACAACAAAGAATCCTTTTGCTTCTGTTCCTTATGATGTTGATTATTCTAAAAAGAAAGTTGTAGAAGAGCTTGTAGATGATGTAGAATTTTATTCTAAAGAAGTTATTGAGGAATATCATCCTGAAGAAATTATTGATGATAGTTGTCCTAAGCAATTTTATTATGGTTTAGTGTTATTTTTTATTTTGTTCTTTACTTTTATTGTTTTGTAGTATAAGATAATGTTTATAGAATTATTCACTTCTAATTAAATATGACAAAAACAATAACTGAAAAATATCAAAAATTAGATGAAATTTCTCATGTCTTATTAAGACCAGGGAGATACATAGGTTCAATTAATCCTCATACCGAAATTGGATATACGTTTAATCTGATTTCTAATAAAATGGAGAAGAATGAAATTACATATACTCCTGCTTTATTGAAGGTCTTTGATGAAGTAGTTTCTAATTCTGTAGATTTCTCTAAAACTGAAGATGGTAAACACTTAACAGCGATTAAAGTTAGTGTAGATAAAATGACTGGTGAAATATCAGTATTTGATGATGGAGGTATTCATGTTGTAAAACATAAAGAACATGATCAATGGATTCCTGAGATGATATTTGAGTTAAGATCTGGTTCTAATTTCGATGATGAAGAATCTGATAATGATTATTCTACAGGACAAAATGGCGAAGGTGCTGCTCTCACTTCAATATTTTCTACATCATTTACAGTAGAAACTTCTGATGGATATAATAAATTTCATCAGATCCATGCTGATAATAGTAGAAGCAAATCTGAACCTAAGATATCTAAATCTAATTCTCATTACACTAAAATTACATGGACTCCTGATTATTCTAAATTTAATTTAGATGGATTAGATGAAGGAAATTTCCAGAGCCTACTGAAACGAACTGTTGATTTAGCAGGATGTAATTCTAATTTAAAGATTTATTTTAATGGAATATTACTCAAGATTAAATCATTCGAAGATTATATTAAATTATATACGGATGAATTTGTGTTTGAATCTAATCAAGAATGGAAAGTTGGAATATCTCATTCTACAACTGGATTTGAACATTTATCTTTTGTTAATTCTACATTAACAAAAGTTGGTGGTCCACATGTTGAGTATATTTCTGCTCAGATTACTAATAAATTAAGAGAATATTTTAAGAAGAAATATAAGGTTGATATTAAACCTAGCGATATCAAGAATCATTTTAATTTGTATATTGATGCCAGTATTAAAAAGCCTAGATATTCTAGTCAGACTAAAGAAAGTTTAATTACAGAAATTAAGAATTTTGGTACTTCTATAGATTTATCAGATAAATTCATTAAAGCAATATTAAAGACTGAGATTGTACAATCAATATTAGATTGGATTTCAGCTAAAGAAAAAGCTCAATTAATGGCTGATCTGAGAAAGGCTAATAAAAATTTAGACAAAGCTGATCCTAAGCGTGTTGAAGGATTTCATGATGCAGGAACAAGAGATAGGTCAGAAGCTAGTCTTTTTATATCAGAAGGTATTTCAGCATTATCAGGATTGTTGTCTGGTAGAGATCCTAAAACGATGGCATGTTTTGCTCTAAGAGGTAAGCCTATAAATGTTACACCGATGGAATTAAAGGATATTCTTGACAATAAAGAATTTAAGAATATAATGACAATTACAGGATTACAATTTGGTGTTAAGGTAGAAGATATTTCTGATCTTAGATTTAGTAAAATTGTAGCGGCAACGGATTCTGATTTAGACGGATATTGTATTCGTGGATTACTACTTAATGCTTTTTATAAGTTTTGGCCTGAATTGTTTGATATGAATGTTATTTATATTTTAAATACTCCTATCGTAAAAGTTAAATACAAAAAAGATCTTATTAGCTTTTATTCTTTAGAAGAATTTCATCAATGGAAAGATGTTCATGTAAATGAAAAATTTGAGAGTCGTTATTATAAAGGGTTAGGTACAAGTTCTAGTTCAGAATGGAAGGAATATTTGTCTAACTTGGAACAAAATTTAGAAATAGTTACAACAAATGGAGCATCAGATTCAGAAATGTTTCATTTACATTTCTCTAAAGATTCTGGTATGGCAGATAAAAGAAAAGATTGGCTTGGTATTGAGGATTTGGTGTGAAAAATGTTGTAATATTTACTGGAGCTGGAATTTCTGCTGAATCTGGTATAAAAACATTCAGAGATTATGATGGTTTATGGGAAAATTTTAAAGTTGAGGATGTAGCTACACCAGAAGGATTTTTCAACAATCCTCAAATGGTATGGAAGTTCTATAAAGATAGACATGATCAATTAACATCTATAGAACCCAATAAAGCCCATAAAAGTATAACATCATTTCAAGAAAGTATAAAAGATAATGATGAATATCGAGTAGTTGTAATAACACAAAATATTGATAGATTACATCAAACATCAGGAACTAAAAATGTTATAGAACTTCATGGTAATTTACATGATGTCAAATGTTCGTGTTGTGATTATGTAGAGTCAACTCAAATATATTGGGAACATTCTGTAATTCCTAATTGTCCTAGATGTGGAGAATATTTAAGACCTGATGTTGTTTGGTTTGGTGAAAATTTAGATCATTGGAAATATAAAAGAGCTACAACTGCTATAGAAAATTGTTCTGATATTATTGTGATCGGTACAAGTTGTAATGTGTACCCTGCATTTTCTTTAGTAGAACATGCAGTTTCATTGGGAGCTAATTTATATGAATGTAATTTAGAGAAGGCTACGAATAAAATAGAAGAATGTGTTTATGTTCAAGGGAAGGCTACTGAAACCGTTCCTAAATTATTATCTACAATCTATCTGAAAACTATATTTGGTTGGAAAGAATGAAAACTTGTATATCATTATCCACAAAAGAGTGTTTACATTTAATACCTTATTTGAATTTGTTCGATCCTAAATTTATAAAAGAAGTTGGTAATCGTATTCAATATAATGATAATCATTGTATATTTGATTCGTCGAATTATATTTCAGATTATCTGTTACTAAAATTAGACGAGGTTTTTGTTAGATTTACTGAAGATGATGTCCAATATTACTATAATATGTGTGCTAAAATGATTGAGATAAAATTTGATGATGAAATATTGTTTAAATTATGAATAGATTAATTGTTGAGTTAACTTTGTTTGATATAATAAATCTTATATTAAGATTTGAATATTTGAAAAATTCGTCTATAGTTATGTTGAATGATTATAGTGATGTATTATCTTCAGAAGATTTTAAAATTGAATTTAAGAATTGTTTCTATTCTAAGCCATTTATAAAACATGATAAATTAAATTTTAGATATGAAAATAATGATAAATGTTTGATTCTGGTATTTGATGATGAAAAATTAAAACATTTAAAGATCGAAACTAATAATAAAATTTTATTGGAGATTATATGATTTTTAACTATTCTTCCAATATAATAAAACCTAAAAATGAAATATGAAGCAAATAACAATTAATACTTTCTTTGATACACAATATCGACCTTATACTCTTTATGATAATCAGAGATCAATCCCTAATTTAATAGATGGATTGAAAATCTCTCAGAGAAAAGTTCTTTATACATGTATAGAGAAAAATATTACATCAGAATATAAAGTGGCACAACTTGGTTCATTAACTGCCAATTTTACACAATATCATCATGGAGAACAAGGACTTTCTAGTGTTATAACAAATCTAGCTCAAGATTTTGTTGGTTCTAATAATTTAAATTGGTTGACTCCATTAGGACAATTTGGTTCCCGATTATCTACTACACCAGCTTCTCCTAGATATATCTTTACACACATTTCTAAAAATTTTAGACAATTCTTCAGGAAAGAAGATGATATCATTTTAGAATATTTGTATGAAGATGATGATCAGATTGAACCAAAATTCTTTATACCTATTATACCAGGAATTTTATTAAATTCATCTCAGGGAATTGGTACTGGTTTTGCTTCTAATGTTTTATCTAGAAATCATGAAGAAATTTCTGATTATATTAAAGCACAATTAAATAATAAATCTGTATCTAAATTTAAGTTCTTACCGTACTTCAAAGGATTTAAAGGTGAAATTAAGCATATAGAAGACTCTAAATATCAAATCCTAGGCTGTTTTCAGCGTGTTTCAGCTACGCAAATTAAAATCTTAGAGCTGCCTATTGGTATGTACTTAGAAGACGCTAAAAAGCACTTAAATAAGCTTATTGATGTATCATTTATTAAAGATTATGATGATAATTCTACAGAAGAATCGTTTAATATTGATGTATTTTTTCAGAGAGGAATTTTGAATGATATTGATGATGAAAAGTTATTAGATAAATTGAAATTATCAACAACAATAACAGAAAATTTAACTTGTTGGTTAGAAAATGGTAAATTAAGAAAATTTACTGATGTTAGAGATATAATTGATTATTTTATTGAATTTAGATTAACAAAATATAAAGATCGCATTTCTAAATTGATACAGATCGTTGAAGATGATAGTAGAAAATTAAGTGAAAGAATTAGATTCATTAATTTCTATTTAGATAATGTTGACAAATTTAAAAATTCATGTAAGAAAGAATTAGATTCAATATTGAAATCAGAATCTTTTGATAGTTCTATGTTAGAATTGAAGATGTATAATTTAACTAAAGATAAAATTGAAGAATTGAACAAAGAATTGCAGAAAATGATTAAAGATAAAGAAAAATTGTTGAATACTACTAATAAAGAATTATATTTAAAGGAACTTGGATGAAAAGTTTTTTAGAATTTTTAGATGATGAAGAAGTAGTATTTGCTAATGCTGGTGGAAATGTTGGTCAATATGATAAATTTAAATTGCCTTATGTTGAATCTATTGGATTTGCTAATGCTGGTGGATCACCTTTAGAGGAAAATTTAAATCCTAAAAATATGAAAGTTCAGGTTGTTCATCAGACAGATCATATTTTTGTTGATCCTGAAAAGAATAATAAAGGTTTAGGATTAGAGTCTAATACTCCCGAGAATTTGGGTATCGAGAATCGTCATAATAAAAATTATGTTGTTCCTCATAACACAACAGAACATGCTAAAAATATTAAGAATTTAGTACCTAAAAAGGATAACAATTATTATGATACTACAGATTCATATACATCAAATTCTTATAATTTAAACAGAACATTATTAGAACATGATAATAAAAAGATAACTCCACCAGATAAAATTCCTTCTAATTTAGATATATCTAAAGATGATACAGAAAAGAATCCTCAGATACATTTATCAAAGCTTGATAATTTAATCAAAAATCATAAAACGCTAGAATCTGTGGTTGTGTATTCAGGATTACATTTTGATCCTGCTACTAGTAGAGGTAAGATTAAACGATTACCCGCATACACTTCTACATCACTTAATCCTCATGTAGCTAAAGACTTTGGTTCAGAATTTCATGTCAGAGAAAGAAATGGTGATTCGTATTATGTTAAACATATGATGCGATTAGACTTACCTAAAGGACAACATCATTTATTAACTGATCACGGTTCACATTTTCCTGGACAGAGTGAGATCATATTACCAAGAAATACAAGATTACAGATGGGAAGAGAACCGACTCATATTGTACAAGGTAATTTTTCAAATCATTTTAATGGGAAAGTAAATCCACATGCAGATAAAACTGTACATTATATCTGGAATGCTAGAATCTTGAAACATAAAGAATAGAACTTCTTGTCAATGCAGAAAGTTCTATTCTAACCTCTATTTAAAGGTATGGATTATGTTCACTATTTCCATGAGTTAATAAATGTTGCGCTCTAGCTTTAATTGATGGCTCAGAATCATTTAATGCCATTTTATAATGTTCATTTGTTGCATTAGGATGATTTAATGCTTTCGATCTGACTACAAAATCGTTATGTTGTAATCCTGTTTTAATATTATCGCTATTAGCGTTCAGATTATCCATAGCCGCACGATTTACATCTCTACTTGGGTCTTTCAAGGCTTTAGAAATATTGACAGGAGTTGCATTGTCATGTCCTGCTGCTACATGACGTATTGTAGGTTCGTCATGACTCAATGCTTGATTTATTGTTGCTTGATTATTATTTCTGTGTTGTGCTGCTATTTTTTGTACTTCAAAATTTGGATGTTTTAATCCTTTTAAGATGTTATTAATTGAAGCATTTTTGTTATTCATAGCAGCTTTTGCTACATAAGGATTTTGAAATGATTCATCATCTAATCCTTTAGAGATATGTTCTTCTGTTGCTAAAGGATGGGTTACTGCTAATGCTTGTTTAGGTTTATTTCTAATTCGTTCAACACCAGATCCTTCTGGTGTTTTGTTCATAATTTCTGATAACTTTTTATGAATCGTTTCTTTTGAATCTTCAGGATGTATTCCTAGGCTTGTCCTGTATGCAAATTTAGTTTCATCTTCTCCTGTCAATTTAGGTGCAACGCTATTGATAGATTTTTTTATTTTCTCAATATGTTCTGGTGTTAATTTATCTTTCATACCATAATAATGCAATGCAGCTATTGGTGAGTTAAAATTAGTTTCATGCGTTATACCATCTTTCTTTAATTTTTCTTCTCGTTCAGCATTCGCATCTAAGATTGAATGAATATCAGCAGAACCTAATTTATCAGAATGTTTTTCTATCAAATTTTTGTGTGCTATAGATAATGATTTTTCATTAAAATCATTAATTGCGTCGTCCATTGTTTTATCGCTAGTAGTTGAGACTTCAGGTTTGTGATTAGCAAGCTTTTTAATTTGTTTAGATGTTAATTTTTCATTTTTTGATAAATGTTCAATGTTATTAGGATTTGATAATAATTTTTCAAAATGGTCGTTTGATAATTTTTGGTGTTCTGAAATTAATTGATGTGCATTGCTAAGATCATCACGATTTTCATTATTTTTTGGTATATCTAATAATGATGATATTGTAGCATTAGGAAGTTTGATTGATTTAATTGCTTCTTTTTTATTAGCATAACCAACTTTTTTATTGAATAAAATATGTTTAACTGAATTTGGTGTTGTGTTAAATCTTACTTTTCGGTCATCATCATATACCCCAGGTGGTTTTGTGTATAATTCACCAGGTTTCATAGGATTAAGTTTTCGTAAATAATCATCCATAGTTCGTTGGAAGTCTGAATGATTTCCACCTATTCTAGAATATACTTTTGTTTCTGGCATTAATACGGAATGGGTAATATTACCGTTTTCGTCATAAGCATGATGTGGATGTAATAAGATTCTAGCTTCAGATTCATCTTCATCAGTTTCACCTTTCTTTTTTACAAAAGCAACTAATGATCCCTCTTTTAATGTTGGTTCTATTTGTCTAGCAGCAGCACCTCCACCATATTTTGTGAAAGTTCCTCTTGGTGTAATAGTCATACAACTAGACATCGCTTTTCCTTTATTCGAAGCTGCTCCTGCTACTTTATCGGGATCTCTTGATATCATGATGTCGTGTGTTTCTGGAGTTATTTTTGATGATCTATTATCATTTTCAAACCCTTTTATCATTTCTGGTGATGCTTGTGTTTTCGGATTGCTTAATACACTACCGATAGAAATTGTGCGACCGCGTGCATCTTTTGTTGTGCCTGCTTTATAGTTATGACCAGAAAATCCGTGTTTATTTAAATGATCTATAACATCTTGTTTGTTATTATATGCTAATGGTATTGTTGTAGTATCTTCTCCCTCCGGAAACATGCCTTTAGATAATTTCATAGCATTTTCACTAGGGTATGGATTTTTATCTATTCCTACTAATTTCCTTTGGCTTGCATTTAATGCTTCTTGTAATTGTATAAATTTTTTGAATCTTATCATTTTAGAGAATTCCTGTTGACATTTTTTGATATCTATATTATAATATTTATGAGAATGAATAAATAAACTTTTTAAGGAGAATTGATATGATACCAACATTTACACAACAAGAATTAGCTGAATTAAAATTGAGATTTAATAATATAGAAATCAATGAATCATTATCTATAGAATCAGATATTATTACTCTTTCTAGTGGTAGAGTAGTGACAGGAAATATTACAGAAAATGGCGTTCTTCAGGTAAAAAATGTAACTAATTTTCTATGTGGTTAAATAATCACTTTACTTTTCATTAATATTGTAGTATGATATTCGAAAATTAAATTTAATAAAGGAATTTGAATGAATGGTACTCTGATAATAGATTTTTCACAGGTAGTTATTGGTGGACTTCAATCCGCTACAAGTTCTTGTAAAATAAAAGTTTTAGATAAAGATTTGTGTCGTCATTTGATCTTAAATTCATTGAGAGTTATTATTCTTAAATTTAAAAAAGATTACAACGAAATAATTATTGCGTGTGATTCAAGAAAGTATTGGAGGAAAGATATATTCCCTCATTACAAAGCTAATAGAAAAAATAATAGAGATAAATCTGATTTTGATTGGGTATTAGTTTTTGAGGTATTCGATGAATTGAAACCTGATCTTAAAGAATTGTTTCCTTACAAAGTAATAGAAATTGATAAGGCTGAGGCAGATGATATTATTGGCACATTAGTTCCTAGATTATCAACTTATAAACCTGTATTAATTGTTAGTTCTGATGGAGATTTTAAGCAACTTCATAAGTACAAGAATGTGAAACAATATAATCCTCAATTAAAGGTGTTTATCAAATCGCAAGATCCTTTATTAGAGTTGAAAGAAAAGATTTTAGTTGGAGATAAAAATGATGGGATACCAAATGTTTTATCCGGGTCTGAAAGTTTTGTTATGGGCATCCGTCAAAAATCTATGACAAAACCTTTATTGGAAAGGTATATTGCGTTAAATTTTGATGATTCTAGTATAGAAAATTATGACAATATACAACGCAATAAATCATTAATAGATTTGTCAATGATTCCACAAGAAATTAAAGATAATATTGTAGAAGAATATGAAAAAGAACAAACAGGATCAAAGCAACTAGTAAAGAAATATTTTATTAAACATAGATTAGGTAATTTGCTAGAATGTCTAGATGAATTTTAATCATTAACAAAAAGCTCTTGTATGAAATTACTATTAAAACAGATTTATAGAGAAGATGAACATGATGGATTCATTTTCATGGTTGATGAAGAAGATGAAAGTTTAGATATTAGTGCATTTTATTATGAGAAATCTGAACCTGCTATTGAAAAACATCCATTAGGATTTAAGTATCATATTGTAACATATAAAGAATTTGATGATGGAACTATCACTGATTTGGATTTATTTGAGGCAATATTAGGAAATCCTTGGCATTATATCGCTGGTTTGATAGAATGTGGTTTTTTTGGATTTATATGTAAGAAAACGGAAAATTCTAATATAGTTGTTAATAATTTATTAGAATCATTAAAAGAATGTGTTGATACTGATGATTATTCAGTACAACAACTGACAGCATGAATGCCTTATGGGTTCATGTCAATATTTTGAAACCTCGCTTTATTAAGGAGAAATTTTATGAGTAAAAACATAGTGATAGGAATTGATTTGGGGACAACTAATTCCTGTGTTGCTGTACATGAAAATGGTGTAGCTAAAGTTATTGAAAATTCTGAAGGAACTAGAACAACACCATCAATTGTGTCATATTCTGATTCTGAGATTTTAGTTGGAGCATCAGCTAAACGGCAATCAGTAACAAACCCTAAAAATACAATTTACGCTGCTAAGAGACTTATTGGTCGTAAATTTAAGGATAAAGAAGTACAAAAAGATATTAACATTATTCCATATTCTATCATAGAAGCAGATAATGGAGATGCTTGGGTTGATGTTAATGGTGAGAAATTAGCACCACCACAAATTTCTGCTGAAGTTTTGCGTAAAATGAAATCAACAGCAGAAGATTATTTAGGAACTACAGTAACTCAGGCTGTTATTACTGTTCCAGCTTACTTCAATGATTCTCAGCGACAAGCAACAAAAGATGCTGGTCGTATTGCTGGTTTAGAAGTTCTTAGAATTATTAATGAGCCAACAGCAGCCGCATTAGCTTTTGCTTTAGATAAAACTAGTAAAGAAGATCGAAAAGTAGCAGTTTTTGATTTTGGTGGTTAACGTTCAAGCCTCCAGTTATTAAAATTCCGTGAATTGCTGGAAACCCCTTAGAGTTCTAAACACTACAGCATAATTGGTAACGATAAGTGCGAATGTTTGAAAAGGTTAGAAATTGGGCAATCAGCAGCCAAGGGACTTAGGAATAAGTTCAAGGTTCAACGACTAGGTAAAGTAATCTAGAACAGATGAAATGCCCAAGAGTGCGGGAGTTTTGTATATCTCTCCTATACAAAATATGATATAGTCTGAACTCATATGAAAGTATGAGAAGTTAGGATAAAGAGCCTAACGATAACATAATTGGGAACTTTTGATGTATCAATTATTGATATTGCTAATGTTGATGGTGAAACTCAGATTGAAGTTTTATCAACAAATGGAGATACGCATTTAGGTGGTCATGATTTTGATCAAAGATTGATTGATTATATCATTTCAGAATTCCAGAAAGAATCTGGTGTTGATTTGAAAAATGATATGATTGCTTTACAACGATTACAAGAAAATGCCGAAAAAGCAAAGGTTGAATTATCTACATTATCACAAACTACGATAAATCTGCCTTATATTACTGCTGATGCTACTGGGCCTAAGCATCTAAATGTCAGTATAACTAGAGCTAAATTTGAATCTTTAGTTGATGATTTAGTAACTAGAAGTATTGAACCTTGCAAAATGGCTATTGCTGATGCAGGAATTACTGTTTCTGATATTGATGAAGTGATTTTAGTCGGTGGTCAAACTAGAATGCCTAAAATTCAGGAAGAAGTTCATTCGTTCTTTGGTAAAGTTCCTAGAAAAGATGTTAATCCTGATGAAGCAGTTGCAGCAGGAGCAGCAATTCAAGGAGCAGTTCTATCAGGAGACAAAAATGATGTATTGTTACTAGATGTTACACCATTATCTCTGGGTATTGAAGTTACTGGAGGCGTTTTTGCTCCTTTGATTAAAAAGAATACAACAATTCCTACAACAGAAAGTCAAGTATTTTCAACAGCATCTGATAATCAACCAGCCGTTACTATTAAAGTTGGTCAGGGTGAAAGAGAAATCTTTTCATATAATAAATTGTTAGGAGAATTTAATCTAGAAGGCATTGCTCCTGCTCCTAGAGGCGTTCCGCAGATTGAAGTTTCTTTTGATGTTGATGCTAATGGTATCTTGAAGGTTAGAGCTAAAGATAAAACTACTGGTAAAGAAAATCAAATTACCATTAAATCTGATAGCGGTTTAACTGATGCTGAAATTCAACAAATGATCAGAGATGCTGAATCAAATGCAGAATCTGATAAAAAACTTAAAGAATTGATCGAGGCTAGAAATTCTGCTGAATCTCAATCTTTACCTTTAAAGAAAGATTTCGAGGAAGTGAAAGATAAATTGACAGATGATGAAATTTCTGCTATAACTAAATCATTCTTAGATT
>Ga0114958_10000619_pt1 | contig 30241 bp, 27 predicted proteins | sample C_130208_EF_Meta_FD_89577 | JGI IMG/M metagenome (GOLD analysis project Ga0114958, IMG submission 89577) | Freshwater microbial communities from Lake Croche, Canada to study carbon cycling - C_130208_EF_MetaG | ecosystem: Environmental > Aquatic > Freshwater > Lake | place: Lake Croche, Canada... | reverse complement strand
TGCTCAAAAACCATCTGATTTCTTTTTATTCAAAGGTTACGTAAATGCAGTACTTTCAAGATTAGGAATCCAAAAAGCACAAAATCTACCCATGACTTCGGATGTTTTCTCGGAAGGAATTGCTATTGGTTTTGGAAATGATATTCTTGTAGAATTTGGTGTTGTAAAAAAATCAATTTCAAAACATTTTGATATAAAACAAGAAGTATTCTTTGCCGATTTTAATTGGGCACTGATTTTAAAATCACTAAACAGCAAAATAAAATTCACCGATATCCCTAAATATCCAGAAGTGCGCAGAGATTTGTCTTTGTTATTGGACGAAAGTGTTACTTTTGATACCTTATACAACATTGCTCGCCAAACTGAAAAATCATTATTGAAGGATATTAATTTGTTTGACGTTTACCAGGGGAAAAATCTACCAGAAGGCAAAAAATCGTATGCGGTTAGTTTTACCATTCAGGACAATACAAAAACCTTGACCGATGTTCAAATTGATAAAATTATGAGCAAATTGCAAAAGAATTTCGAAACGGAATTGGGTGCTAGTTTGAGGTAATTAATTGAATGATATAAGGCATTTGAGGTCATTTAAGTTGAATGCTTTTCAGATTATATAATGTAAAAACTCCCAATTCTATTCAGAATTGGGAGTTTTTTTTATGATGAATTGTCATTGCGAGGCACGAAGCAATCTGTTGATAAAAACTACTGATTAAAATACTCGCTGCTCATAACAACAGAATTATTTCATTGCTAAACTAAGCTCCAGTTCAATAATTACAACAGATTGCTTCGTGCCTCGCAATGACTTTAAACCAAAAAAAAAGCTCCGCAAATTGCGGAGCTTTCTATATTCAAAAAATCAAGAAATTATTTCTTCTCGTTTTTTTCCATTTTAGCTTTCAATGCTGCTAATACATCATTAGCATCACCAAGAGTTGAAGCTGGTGCATTTGTAGATGCTGCTGATGAAGTGTTTTCAACAACTGCTTTCAAATTTTTCTCTTCTTCTTCACGGAAGATCGCTGTGTGAGAGGCAACTACTCTTTTGAATTCTTTGTTAAATTCAATTACTTTAAATTCAGCAGATTCTCCTTTTTTCAATTTCTTACCATCTTCTTTTTCAAGGTGACGAGTTGGAATGAAAGCAACGATATCTTCTCCGAATTCTACAGTAGCTCCTTTGTCAACGATTTCAGAAATTTCACCTGTGTGAATAGTTCCAACTGCGAAAGAGGCTTCATATTGATCCCAAGGATTAGCAGTAGTTTGTTTATGACCTAAAGATAATTTACGACCTTCAACATCTAATTCTAATACTACTACGTCTAATTTTTCACCAACATTTACAAATTCAGATGGATGTTTGATTTTCTTAGTCCAAGAAAGGTCAGAGATATAAATCAATCCGTCGATTCCTTCTTCTAATTCTACGAAAATTCCAAAGTTTGTAAAGTTTCTAACGATACCAGAATGTTTAGAACCTACTGGATATTTAGAAGTGATATCTGTCCAAGGATCTTGAGACAATTGTTTGATACCTAATGACATTTTACGATCATCTCTGTCTAAAGTTAAGATTTGTGCTTCAACAATATCTCCAACTTTTACGAAATCTTGAGCAGAACGTAAATGAGTTGACCATGACATTTCAGAAACGTGAATCAAACCTTCAACACCTTCAGCAACTTCGATGAAAGCACCGTAATCAGCGATTACAACTACTTTACCTTTTACTTTATCACCAATTTTAAGTTCAGCATTTAATGCATCCCATGGGTGAGCGTTTAATTGTTTCAATCCTAATTGGATTCTTGTTTTCTCATCATCAAAATCAAGGATTACCACGTTAAGAACTTGATCTAATTCAAGAACTTCACTTGGATGATTGATTCTAGACCAAGAAAGATCTGTAATGTGGATTAATCCATCAACACCACCTAAATCAATAAAGACACCGTAAGAAGTAATGTTTTTAACAACACCTTCTAATACTTGACCTTTTTGTAATTTTCCGATGATCTCTTTTTTCTGTACTTCAATATCCGCTTCAATAAGCGCTTTGTGAGAAACAACAACGTTTTTGAATTCGTGGTTAATTTTTACCACTTTGAATTCCATCATTTTGTTTACATATACATCGTAATCTCTAATTGGTTTAACATCAATTTGAGAACCTGGTAAGAAAGCTTCGATTCCGAAAACGTCAACGATCATACCCCCTTTAGTTCTGCATTTTACAAAACCATTAACGATTTCACCTGTTTCGTTAGCCGAAATAACTCTATCCCAAGATTTGATAGTACGTGCTTTTCTGTGAGACAATACTAATTGACCTGTTTTATCCTCACGGATGTCAATTAACACTTCTACTTTGTCACCTACTTTTAAGTTTGGATTGTAACGGAATTCGTTTAAAGAAATAACCCCTTCCGATTTTGCGTTGATATCAACGATAACGTCTCTATCTGTAATTCTAACAACGATACCTTCTACTACTTCTTCTTGATCTGTCGCGATGAAAGTTTGAGAAACTAGGTCTTCAAATTCTTGTAAGTTTTTTTGATCTACTGCATCAATACCTTCTTCGAAGTTATGCCAGTTAAAATTTGCTAAAAACTCTTCTTGTGATTTTAATTGTTCAGACATGCTGATTAAAAATTTGTATTCTGTATTTTCTCGAGTTTCTGAAAGTGCTAGAAAACAACAGAAGTTGTTGAATTGATTTGTTTATACCTAAAGGAAACTCTTACTCACCAAAAGGTGTGCAAAAGTAATTCTTTTTTATTTATCTACAAAATATTTTATGGGAGATAATCTATTGATTATTAGGAGCAGAACGTTTTTGTGTTTTTATCACGATTGCTCCCACTTTCCGTTACAATCTCCCGAAAAAAATCGGGAGGATTTCCACTGCAATCGGGGCTAATTAGAACGTTTATTGGTTTTAAAATCTTTGTCAAAGTTCAAAACTTTGACAAAGCTAAATCCCTAAAACCTATTTCCTATTCATTAGGATTGTGTTCGTGTTTAAATAATACGGCAAAAGAAATTGCAATTACCAAAGCGTATCCCGCAAAAGAAAGCCAGATATTGTGCCAATCTCTAACGCCATCCTGAGTAAAAAATTTATCAATTGCCCATCCTGATGCAAAACTTCCTAAAACAGCGCCAAATCCATTGGTCAACATCATAAACAATCCTTGTGCCGAAGAACGGTTTTTAGAATCTGTATTGGTTTCCACAAATAACGAACCCGAAATATTAAAGAAATCAAATGCCATTCCGTAAACCACACATGACATAATAATCATCCATAAACCGTCGGCAGGATTTCCATAAGCAAATAATCCAAAACGTAAAAACCAAGCAAACATTGACATCAACATCACTTGTTTGATTCCAAATCGCCTCAAGAAAAAGGGAATGGCTAATATGAAAAGGGTTTCCGAAATTTGAGAAATCGACATAATAATAGTAGAATACCTCACCACAAAGGAATTTAAATATTCTGGATAACGCTTAAACTCATCCAGAAAAACATCTCCATAAGCATTGGTCAGTTGCAAGGCACCACCTAAAAACATGGAAAAGATAAAAAACAAAGCCATTTTATAATTGGCAAAAAGTTTAAAAGACGCTAATCCCAATGTTTCCATCAAAGAATCATTTTCTTTTGTCAACCGTTCTGGCTTGCATTTTGGCAAAGTAAAAGCATAAATTCCCAAAAGTAATGCGGCAATTCCAGCAATATAAAATTGGTAACTCGTAGCTTTATTACCCGTCAAATTTGTAATCCACATGGCTGCAATAAAACCAATTGTGCCATAAACCCGAATCGGAGGATAATCCTTGATGATGTTTTTATTGTTTAATTTCAATGCTGTAAATGAAATCGAATTACTCAACGCAATCGTGGGCATATAAAAACACATAGCCAAAAGCATGATATAAATAAAGGTAGTTGGATTCGATACTTGTGGCAAATAAAACAAAACGCAAGCATATAAAACATGTAATAATCCGTATAATTTTTCAGCATTCACCCAACGATCTGCTACAATCCCAGTTATAGTTGGCATAAACAAGGAAGCAATTCCCATAGTTCCAAAAACCAAACCAAATTGTGTTCCTTCCCAATGTTGCGTACCAAACCAGTAATTTGCAATTGTAATCAACCAAGCTCCCCAAACAAAAAACTGAAGAAAACTCATGATTGTCAAACGATTCTTAATTTTCATAAAGACTAATTTTAACAACAAAGTGAGTATTTGTTATCTTTTGGGTAAATCTAATTATAAATTATGCTATTCGTGTTTATATTGAAGGTATTTTAAAACAAAAAAAATCCCTCCATAAAATGGAAGGACTAATTAGAACTAAAAATAGTATTATGGAGATAATCTGTCAATTTTCCAGGAAAAATCATCCTGCAAATGATATCGGATTCTATCGTGTAATCTATTCGGTCTTCCTTGCCAAAATTCCACTTCTACTGGACGAACTAAAAAACCACCCCAAAATTTAGGTCTTGGAATTTCTTTTCCTTCAAATTCTTTTTCTAATTGTTTCAAACTTTCTTCTAAAACCGTTCTAGACGAAATCACTTCGCTTTGATTGGAAACTATAGCTCCTAATTTACTTCCGTTTGGTCTAGATTCAAAATAACCATCTGAGATATTATCGGGTGTTTTTTCAGCAATTCCTTTTATAATCACCTGACGTTCTAATGAATGCCAATAAAAAGACAGACAAATATTAGCGTTTTTTTCTATGGCCCTACCCTTTTCCGAATTATAATTGGTATAAAAAATAAAACCTTCATAAGTGAATTTTTTCAAAAGTAAAACCCTCGATTTTGGAAAACCATCAAGCCCAAAAGTAGAAACCGTCATAGCATTGACTTCATCTACACCACCAAAATCTTCTACCTCATGGAACCATCGATTAAATAAATTGATAGGATCTTCTGGAATATTGGTTTCCAAAAGCTCACTTTTTTCATAAGATTTTCTATAATTTCCTAACTCTTTCATTTCTTGTAATATATTATTGGTTGTAAATTTAATGAAACTAATTCTCATTTAGAGTGGTTCATTTCTTAGTTATGCTTTTTGCCACAGATTAAAAAGATTAACACTGATTAAATATACATTTTCCGAAAAAATATTTTTAATCCTTCTAATATGTGACAAAAAAACAAGTTTAATCAAAATTCAAAATTCCGCCCGTCATCAGCCAATAACACATTCGGAAAAATGGTTTCGGCTTGTTCTTTAAAAAGGGCAATGTTTTCGTATCGAGTAGAATAATGTCCTAGTACCAATTGTTTTGCATTGGCTTTCAATGCAATAGTTGCCGCTTCTTTTGCTGTAGAATGCATTGTTTTTCCCGCTAAAGCTTCTTCGGATTCCAAAAATGTTGCTTCGTGATACAAAACGTCAACTTCATTAATTATTGGAATTATACTTTCGTCATAAGCTGTATCGGAGCAAAATGCATAACTCATGGGCGGAATTGGATCGAAGGATAATTTACTGTTTTCAATAACTCGTCCATCTTCTAAAGTGATGTCGCTGCCGTTTTTAATTTTTTGATAATAGCATTTGTCAATTTCATAGTTCTGAACAGCGTTCAAATCTAATTTTCGTTCTCCAATTTTTTCTTGGAAAAGAAACCCATTTGTATAAATCCTATGTTTCAAAGGAATGGTTTTGACTATTACTTTTTCATCTTCAAAAACAACTTCACTTTCTTTGGATTCTAATTCATGAAAAAACAAACCGTAATTTGTCCAAGAATTAGACAATCTCAATTGAAGATTTATGAGTTCCTTAATCCCTTTTGGTCCATAAATATGTAAATCGGTGGTTCGATTAAGTAACATAAATGTAGAAACTAAACCAATCAATCCGTATAAATGATCGCCGTGTAAATGCGAAATAAAAATGTGATTAATCCTCGAAAATCGGATTTTGTTTTTGCGCAATTGCACCTGAGTTCCTTCACCACAGTCTATTAAAAACAGCCTGTTTTTAATTTCTAATACCTGTGAAGTTGGATTAGTAAATGTTCGTGGTGTTGCGGCATAACAGCCAAGGATGGTTAGATTCAAAATTTATTTGGATAATTGTTTATTTGGTTAATCGTTAGTGTGGTTTGCCATTCGATTAAACAATTAAACGAATCAACAATTCACCAATTTAAAATCCCAAATCCCGCTCAATTTCTTCCATTTCTATAATATCGTGCGCTTCTAAAACAGAAGGAACTACGATTAAAGATTTTGGAACTACATTAAAATCAATGTCTTCGGCTACTATTACAAATGATTTTTTTCCTTTTTTATGAATTTTAGACAATTCCGAAAATGCTTTTATAGATGCAATTGTAGTTGTTTTATTATGCGTTAGATCCAAAATCAAATTTTGATTTTTGTAACTTTCATGCTGTTTTGTTAGTTTTTCCAAAAAAGCAACACTGTCTCCTTGAGTATCTTTGATAATCGTTGCGTGTTTTTTAACTTCTACTTTCATGGTTATTTTATTATTGAATTTTAGAAGCCAGCAAATAAATAACTGCCATTCTAATTGCTACCCCATTTTCGACCTGATTTAAAATCACCGATTGTTTAGAATCAGCAACATCGGATGTGATTTCGACTCCACGATTTATGGGACCTGGGTGCATTATTACGATCTCTTTATTAAGCGAATCCAATAGCGTTTTGTCGAGTCCGTATTGCTGAGCATATTCCCGAGTGGAAGGAAAAAAATTCACGTCCATTCTTTCATTTTGTACTCGCAACATATTGGCTACATCACACCATTCTAATGCTTTACGTAAATTAGACTCCACCGTTACTCCAAGTGATTCGATATGTCTTGGTATTAGTGTTTTGGGTCCGCAAACTTTCACTTCTGCTCCTTGCATTTGCAAAGCATATATGTTCGAAAGCGCTACTCGTGAGTGCAAAATATCGCCGACAATGACTACTTTTTTACCCGCAACTTCTCCTAATTTTTCTCTGATGGAATAACTGTCTAATAAGGCTTGAGTTGGATGTTCATGTGCGCCATCCCCTGCATTTATAATACTTGCTTTGACATTTTGCGACAAGAAATGAGCCGCTCCAGGATTAGCATGTCGCATCACGACCATATCCACTTTCATCGAAAGAATATTATTTACGGTATCAATCAGGGTTTCTCCTTTTTTCACAGAAGATTGTGCTGCCGAAAAACTAATTACATCTGCTGATAACCGCTTCTGTGCTAATTCAAAAGAAAGTTTTGTTCGGGTACTATTTTCGAAAAAGATATTGGCAATCGTAATATCTCGAAGGGAAGGTACTTTTTTGATAGGACGATTTATAACTTCTTTAAAATGATCGGCAGTTTCAAAAATAAGGTCAATATCATTCTTGTTGATATATTTTATTCCTAATAAATGATTTACACTTAGCTCGCTCATTTTTATACTTATTTATTTATTAAATAAACGGCATCTTCACCGTCTTGTTCTTTCCAACACACTTGCACTTTCTCATTATTAATAGCATCTACCTGACGACCACGATAATCGGGCTGAATAGGCAAATGACGACTAAAACGACGGTCTATAAGTACCAATAGTTCTATTTCTGAAGGCCTTCCAAAGGATTGAATAGCTGTTAATGCGGATCGAATACTTCTACCAGTAAACAAAACATCATCAATAAAAACGACTTTTTTGTTTTCGACTATGAAATCTATTTGGGTTTTATTGGCTTCTAATGGTTTGTTGGTTCTTCTGAAATCATCTCTAAAGAAAGTGATGTCTAAATAGCCCAAAGAAATTTTTTGAATATTATATTCTTTTTCTAACAAATCCTTTAGTCTTTCGGCCAAGAAAGTACCGCGGGGCTGAATACCAACTAATATTGTATCTGAAAAATCAAGATGTTTTTCAATTAATTGACAAGCCAAACGATGGAGAATGATATTGACTTCTTTTGAAGTAAGCAATATTTTTTGACTCATAATGAAGTGTTTTGTTTGGTTGAGCAAATATACGAAAAACCTATTAATGAAATGCTATTTATAATTATTTGGAATGTAATTTAATTTTTTACCATTTTAATTCAAAGTCACTTTTTATAAAAAAGTTTCTAAAAATCTTTTTAAAAAGAATTTAATTAGTGTGAAAAATATTGTTTGAATTTATTGAAAATCAAAATGTTTTAAAGAAATAATTAAAACCATAGATAAAATTACGAATTATCTTAAATAACCAATAAATTAAATTCAAGAAAAGGAACTATTATTAAAAAATAATTTTTACAAAATTGAGTTAAGAATCTAAAAATCAAACTTATACAACCAGATCGTTTTCTATCATTATAATTATATCATAAAAATATAGAAATAGCTTATAATAAGAAATAAAACAGCGGTTTATCTAAGAATTATTTAATAAATTTAAACAATAAAACATCCTCAAAAAATGCATAAAATTATTTATTTAAGTTCCTCGAGAGAATACCTATCTCCCGAACAAATCAATGAATTATTAATACAATCTCGCAAAAATAATTTAAAAAATAATATCACTGGTGTTTTATTATATTTTGACGGCGATTTTCTGCAAGTACTTGAAGGACCAAAAAAAGAGATTTTAGATCTCTTTGAAACTATCAAAAAAGACAAAAGGCATTCCCAAATTTTTTCCGTTTTGAACAAAGAAATTAAAGAAAAGCATTTTCCAGAATGGAATATGGGATTTGCATCCTCCAATTATGAGAAGTTAAGAACATTACCTAGTTTTGAAAATTTTGATCAAACACTATTACATGGAATAAATGACAAAAAAGCCCTTGTATTAATCGATAAGTTCATCGAATCACATAATAGTTCGCCTATATTTGTTTAATCATTATATTAAAAACGAAAAACTCCTGAGACTATCAGGAGTTTTTTTTGTATAGTAATTTAAGAAGTTTAAGAATACATCTTCACTCTTAATTCCTGAACATTTTCGTTATCAAGGTATTCATCAAAAGTCATATAACGATCAATGGCTCCATTAGGAGTTAACTCAACCACTCTATTACCAACGGTTTGGGCAAATTCGTGGTCATGTGTTGTAAAAATAACAGAACCCTTAAAGTTTTTGAGTGAGTTATTAAATGCCGTGATCGACTCTAAATCCAAGTGATTTGTAGGTTCATCAAGCATCAAAACATTAGCTCGTTCCATCATCATTCTAGACAACATACATCTAACTTTTTCTCCTCCTGATAATACACGACAGGTTTTTAAAGCTTCTTCTCCAGAGAAAATCATTTTCCCCAAGAAACTACGAATGTTCACTTCATCTCGCTCTTCTTCGGTTTTAACCCATTGTCGCAACCAATCTACCAATGAATAATCACTTTCGAAAAACGAATGATTATCTCCTGGTAAGTAGGCTTGATTAGTAGTAACTCCCCAATCATAAGTTCCAAAACCTGCTTTTTGATTTCCGTTAAGGATTTCATAGAAAGCCGTTGTAGCCCGAGAATCTTTCGAGAATAATACAATTTTATCGCCTTTAGCCATATTCAAATCGACATCTTTAAATAAAAGTTCTCCGTCTATTGAAGCACTTAAATTCTGAACATTCAAAATCTGATCACCAGCTTCACGCTCTTGATCAAATATAATCGCTGGATAACGACGACTTGAAGGTTTTATTTCGGAAATATTTAACTTGCTAATCATCTTTTTACGGGATGTAGCCTGTTTTGATTTGGCCACATTCGCGCTAAAACGACGTATAAATTCTTCTAATTCTTGTTTCTTTTCTTCGGCTTTCTTGTTTTGTTGAGCCCTCTGTTTTGCAGCTAACTGACTAGATTCATACCAGAAAGTATAGTTTCCAGAATAATGGTTTATTTTACTGAAATCAATATCAGAAATATGCGTACAAACGGCATCCAAAAAGTGTCTATCGTGAGAAACTACAATAACGGTATTTTCATAATTAGCTAAGAAATTCTCCAACCAGGCAATGGTTTCAAAATCCAAATCATTGGTCGGCTCATCCATAATCAATAAATCAGGATTTCCAAAAAGGGCTTGCGCCAAAAGCACACGCACTTTTATTTTTCCTTCTAAATCGCCCATTAAGGTATAATGATGTTCCTCCGTAATTCCTAAATTTGATAACATAGAAGCAGCATCAGAATCGGCATTCCAACCATTCATTTCTTCAAAACGAACTTGCAACTCCCCTATTCTATCAGCATTTGCATCATTATAATCTAAATATAATGCATCCATTTCTTTTTTAACGGCATACAAAACCTTGTTTCCCATCATTACCGTTTCAAGAACAGTAAATTCGTCAAACATATTGTGGTTTTGATTTAAAACCGACATCCGTTTTCCAGGTTCCAAGTGAACATGTCCCGAAGTAGGATCCATGTCACCTGCAATTATTTTTAGAAAAGTTGATTTTCCAGCACCGTTTGCTCCAATAACTCCATAAATATTTCCGTGTGTAAAGACGGTATTTACTTCGTCAAACAAAATTCTTTTGCCAAACTGAACTGATAAATTATTTATTGATAACATAAATGTTTTATTTTTTTGCAAAAGTACAAAAAAATACACATTTTTAAACAATAAGAAGTTAGATTATAAAGTACCATTGATATCTAATTTTATAGAAATTTATGAGAAAAAACAATTTAATTAAACCTGAAATAGTGAGAAAAAATCAGCATTTTATTTAAAATGATAGAGATACTATAATTTTAATGTATTTTAACCAAAATTATTTTTTTTTAATTTAGTTTACGAATACATTTACTGCTTTACAAAACATAAACATTTATTAACATAATCCTTAAACCAATTTATTTTTATGAATTCAGAACAAACTAAATCTAACAACTCCGCGCTTTCCACACTGATTACGGTGTTTTTCTTTTGGGGTTTTATTGGAGCATCAAACGGAGTTTTTATTCCTTTTTGTAAAGCCAAATTTGGCTTAGATCAATTTCAAAGTCAACTTATCGATTTTGCGTTTTATGGAGCTTACTATATAGGAGCATTATTTTTATTCATCTTAAGTAGTTACTTAAAGAAAGACATTCTTAATGATTGGGGTTTTAAAAAAGGGATCATAAATGGTCTTTTGATAAGCACAATTGGAGCTGTTTTTATGATTTTTGCAGTTTCTCAAGGGAGTTATGCCTTAATTCTTGGTGCCTTATTTGTAGTGGCATTAGGATTTTCTTTGCAACAAACTTCAGCGCAACCTTTTGCAGCGTCACTAGGCGAACCACATTCTGCTTCAAGTAGATTGAATTTGGCTGGAGGAATTAATTCATTTGGAACAACAATCGGCCCCATAGTAGTTTCTTTCGCCTTATTTGGTGTAGTAACTGGTGTAGATATCACTGAATTTGCCAAAAAACCAGAGTCTTTAGATTCTATGAGAATTCTATATTTATTCGTTGGTGGTTTATTCATATTGGCTGCAGCCCTATTCTATTTTTCAAAAAAATTACCAGCTGGTAAAGGAGATTCTACTTTTGAATCAGCAAGCAAAGCACAAACAACATTAATTACAATTACAGTTATATTAATTGGAATTTTTGCTTATATCTTTTCTCGTTACGAAGACCCAGAATTTATTGAGCAATTTATAACTAATAAAGGAAAAGATTATCTAGGATTAGGTTTGTCTTTTGCCACTTTAGTTGTAATTGTTTTAGGTTTGTTATTTGCTAACAAATCTGCTCAAAAAAACCCAGAAGGTTGGGGAGCTATGAAATACCCACAATTAGTTTTGGGAATGTTAGCCCTTTTTACTTATGTAGGAGCGGAAGTAACAATTGGAAGTAATTTAGGGGAATTATTAAAAACGCCTGATTTTGGCGCTATAACTGGTGCAGCATTAGCTCCTTTTATGTCAATGTATTGGGGAAGTTTAATGATTGGTCGTTGGGCAGGAGCTATTTCTGTTTTCAACCCTTCGTCTCAACTTAAAAAAATATTACTTATTACTGTACCTTATCTAGCTTTTGGAGTAGTTTTAGCTGCAAACGCAATTTCGGGTCAAGATGTTTCTCCATTATATGCTTACGCTTTTATAATCGTTTTCCAAATTGCAGGTTTCTTTTTAGGGAAAGATCACCCATCAAGAACTCTTTTGATTTTTGGTATAATGGGAATGGTAGCCATGCTAATTGGTTTGTTTACAACAGGAATTGTTGCAACATTCGCTTTTATGAGTGGTGGTTTATTTTTAAGCATTATGTGGCCTTCTATTTTCTCTTTGGCAATTGCTGGATTAGGAAAATATACGTCTCAAGGTTCTGCCTTTTTAGTAATGATGATTTTAGGTGGAGGAATTATTCCACCATTGCAAGGTAAATTATCCGATATTATCGGAATTCATAATTCTTATTTCATACCTGTTTTATGCTTTGGATTCATCGCCTTCTATGGTTGGTTTGTATTCGAAATACTTAAAAAACAAGGTATTGCAAATGAAATTGAAATTGGTTCAGGTCATTAATTAATTCATAATTACCCAATAAAAAAGTCGCATTTCAAATTGAAATGCGACTTTTTTTATGCTTTTACTTTTCTAAATAAAACACCTTAGTACAGATTTCCATTGGCATGAGCTATTATAAAACACAAATTTCACAAATTCACACAGAACAAGCCGTGCTAATTTGTGAAATCTGTATCAAAGTAAAAAAGTAGAATTGCAAAAATTATACTTAATAAACCTTAAAAGGAAAACTTTCTATTTATTTCCTTTTTCGAAATCAGCAACAAATTGTGCCAATCCAATATCAGTCAAAGGGTGTTTCAACAAACCATAGATTGCAGAAAGAGGTCCCGTCATAACATCAGCTCCAATTTTAGCACAGTTTACAATATGCATTGTATGACGAACTGAAGCAGCAAGAATTTGTGTTTCGTAACCATAGTTGTCATAAATCAAACGGATTTCCTTGATAAGAGCTAAACCATCTGTAGAAACATCATCTAAACGACCAATAAATGGCGAAACATAAGTAGCACCCGCTTTTGCAGCCAACAAAGCTTGCCCAGCAGAAAATACTAAAGTTACATTCGTTTTGATTCCTTTATCAGAGAAGTATTTTGCAGCCATAATTCCTTCTTTGGTCATTGGCAATTTAACAACAATTTGCTCATGCAAATCAGCTAATTCTTCCCCTTCTTTAACCATTCCGTCAAAGTCAAGTGCATTTACTTCTGCACTTACATCTCCATCTACAAGATTGCAAATGTCAACATAGTGTTTCAAAATATTATTTTTACCGGTAATTCCTTCTTTAGCCATCAATGATGGATTTGTAGTAACTCCGTCCAAAACTCCAAGAGCTTGTGCTTCCTTAATTTGAGCTAAATTCGCTGTGTCAATAAAAAATTTCATAGTATATATTTAATGGTGTGTTTATTCTGTTTTTTGGCGTGACCACAAGGGTCGGGCTTTACGCTGTATCCACAAGATTGCTTCGTGCCTCGCAATAACGTGGGATGCCGCTTTAATCCCTCACGCGTAATCCTGCAAAATTAGCTTTTTTGAATTAAAATATCTAATCTACTCTCTATAAAAATAGAGGTTCCCTTTTAGTGTTTTATGAAACTAGAATAATTGGAACAAAAAGGAGCATCTGTTTAGGTTGCACTTTTTTTATTTAAATGATTAAATAGTTAAAAAATTACAACGCAGGATTTAAGTAATAAATGCAACTTTTTGGTCAAACATATAATTTGGTGTTTCAAAACTATGATCCATTTCTGTTTTGTAAACAAAAAATAAAAAACAACCTATATAATCTTCACCGAAGTCATACTCAACGAACCCGCCACTAATTTATCATTGAACAAACTCAATTCTTCGGTTTTATCTTTTAATCCTAAAGTGTAAATCAATGGCAAATAATGATCGGGTGTTGGAATAGCAATTTGTAATGCTTTGCTTTGTTTTTCATAATCTAAAAGCGGTTGGAAATTACCATCAAGCAAATAATTATTTATAGTTTCTCGAGCTTCAATTGCCCAATCGTAACCATAATTATCTCTATCAAAATTTTTATAATCAACCAATCTTAAATTATGAACAATGTTTCCACTTCCTATAATCAGAATTCCTTTTTTGCGCAAAGCACTTAGTTTTCGTGCCAACTCAAAATGATATTCTGGAGGTTTTGTATAATCAATACTTAGTTGAATTACAGGAACATCAGCATTGGGATATAAATGTTTAATAACACTCCAAGCGCCATGATCTAATCCCCAAGTTTCGTCTAATTCCACTTCTACTGGAAGCAATAATTTCTTAGTTTCAATGGCTAATTCTGGACTTCCGGGAGCAGGATATTGCACCTCGAACAAGGCTTGCGGAAAACCTCCAAAATCGTGAATTGTTTTAGGCATTTCCATTGCAGTAACCTTGGTACCATTAGTAAACCAATGCGCCGAAATACAAAGAATAGCGTTAGGTTTTGGTAAGTTTTTTGCCAAATTACTAAAACCAGTTACAAACTGATTTTCCTCAATAGCATTCATCGGACTTCCGTGTCCTAGAAATAATACAGGCATTTTTTCGGTATTCGAAAAAGTGCTTGAAATTTTATGTAAATCGTTTAAAGAATTCATAAAGAATTTAATTTACTATCTGTTCGCTCTATCAAATCCCAAAGATTTCCATAAATATCAGCAAAAACAACTATTTTTCCGTACGCCTCGATTATTGGTTCTCTGATGATTTCAACTTGATTATCCAATAAATTTTGATAATCTCTTTCAAAGTTATCCGTATTTAAAAACAAAAAAACACGACCACCAGTTTGATTTCCAACTCTTACCAATTGTTCTTTATTTACCGCTTTTGCTAGTAATAAACTAAATTCTTGAGAACCTTTTGGCGCAACCAAAACCCATCGTTTAGTGTTATTTAAAATACTATCCTCAATTAAATCGAAATGTAATTTTTGAGTATAAAAAGCAATGGCTTCATCATAATCAGCAACAACTAAAGCTATATGAGCTATTCTCTGTTTCATTATTTTTTATTTTACTCTACAAAATTTTCGTCCTTAAATCCTATCAAATATAATTTATTTTTTGCTCTTGTCATAGCCGTATACAACCATCGAATATAATCTCTGTTGATTCCGTCAGGCAAATACGGCTGCTCAATAAAAACCGTATTCCACTGCCCCCCTTGCGATTTATGACACGTTATTGCATACGAAAACTTCACTTGAAGTCCATTGAAATATTCGTTGGCTTTGACTTTTTGAAATTGCTTAAACTTGGTTTCGCCTTCATAATCTTTCAAAACTTCCTGATACAATCTATTTGATTCTTCGTAAGTTAACGATGGCGATTCACTTTTTATAGTGTCTAATAATAGAACGGTTTCAAACGGAATTTGATTTGGATAATCAACCATTCGTATTTTTACTTTTGCAAAATTAAAACCATATAACTCCTTGATATTGAATATCTCCAAAACTTCAATAATATCACCATTGGCAATAAAACCAGCTTCATCGGAATCTTTTAGCCAAAAATAATTATTTTTCACGACCATCAAAAAATCTCCCGTTGACAATTCGTTTTCCTTGTCTAAGATCTTCGAACGAATTTGCTCATTGTATTGATTTGCTCGTTTATTTGATCGAACAATGAAAGCCGTATCTTCAATACTATAATTACTATACGATGAATTGATAGCATCCTGAATGTCATATCCATCCGTCAAACGGACAATATCCTTGAATTTTTTAAGGTCAAATTTGAATTCATCTATAAAGGAATCCTTTAATAATTCCCGAAGTTCCGTGGCATTAAACAAGATTCCAGAATTTTCTTCCTGACGCATGACTTCATCCAATTCGATATGTTCGACTTCTTTATTATAATTCAAACCCAAAGTTCGAATATCCAATGCAGGACTAATATCTAAATTTACCGGGGGCAATTGGGCAGTATCTCCCAATAAAATCATTTTACAATTGGTTCCCGAATACACATACGAAATCAAATCATCAAGCAAAGAACCGTTTTCATATAGCTTAGAATCGGAATTGGTGTCTGAAATCATCGAAGCTTCATCGACTATAAAAATTGTATTGGTGTGTTTATTTTGTTGTAAAGTAAATGAAACTCCACCGCCCGAAGATTTCTTGGGAAAGTAAATTTTCTTATGAATGGTGAAAGCGGGTTTATTCGAATAATTAGCAATTACTTTGGCCGCGCGACCAGTTGGCGCCAGTAAAACATACTTTTTATTAATATCCAATAGATTGTTAACAATGGTCGAAATTACGGTTGTTTTTCCAGTTCCTGCGTATCCTTTTAAAACAAAAATTGTATTATTGTCTTTTTCCGTTAAAAAAATAGCGATTTTTTGAAAAAATATATCCTGCTTATACGTGGGTTTAAAAGGAAATTTTTTCTGTAAAAGGCTATAAAACAAGGAGGAATCCATTTGGAATAGGGTTGATAAAATGAACTTCAAATATAGGGATGAAATTGGAAGCAAATACATAAAATTGCAATAGAATAAAAAAAAATTGTAAGTTTGCAACTATGTCGATTAACACTACTATTACCGATAAAAAATACCGTAAACTTTCCATTCAAGTTTCCTTGACTGGACTCTCATTTTGTGTTTTTGATACTTTAAATCATAGAGTACTTTCTGTGAAAGAAATTCATTTTGATAGCTTTCATAAAGCTACTAAAATCGAAGAATTATTTGCCGATGCATTTAAGAAAAACCCAGAATTAAAGGATTCTTATGATGAAATTGTTGTCATTCACAATAATAATCTTTCGACTTTTGTACCAGAACCGCTTTTCGACGAGCACTTTTTAGGAAGTTATTTGCAATACAATACCAAAGTTTTTGATACCGATTTTTTTGCTTTTGATGAAATAACAAATTACCAAATGAATGCCGTTTACATTCCGTATGTAAATATCAATAATTTTTTTATTGACCAATTCGGATCTTTCGATTACAAACATGCCAATAGCATTTTAGTGACAAAACTTTTGGATGCTTCCAAAAACAATGATGATAAAAAGATGATTGTAAATTTTAATCCTGGTCATTTTGAGATAATTGTGGTGGAAAACCAAAAATTACATTTGTTTAATTGTTTCGATTACCAAACCCCAGAAGACTTTATTTACTATTTGCTTTTCACCGCCGAACAATTGAATATGAATCCCGAAAATTTTAAATTGGAGTTATTGGGAACCATTGCCGAGGAAGATGATTTTTATAAAATAGCATTCAAATATATTCGAAACGTATCCATTTTTGACGTCACCGATTACCAAAAAAACAATAGCTTTTCAACTGCCCAAAACCAGAAACATTTTATTTTATTCCAATCGTGAGAATCATTTCAGGTAAATATAAAGGAAGACGTATTTTTCCACCAAAAGGACTTCCCGTTCGCCCCACAACCGACATGTCAAAAGAAGCTTTATTCAATGTTTTGAATAATCATTTTAGCTTTGAAGGCCTGAAAATATTGGATTTATTTGCAGGAACAGGAAACATAAGTTTCGAATTTGCTTCCAGAGGAAGTACACCAATTACTTCTGTGGATGGTGATTTTGGCTGTGTAAAATTCATCAAACAAGTTGCCAATGAATATGATTTTAATATTGCTGCAACCAAAAGTGATGTGTTCAAGTTTTTAGAAAGAAACAATGCCACTTATGATATTATTTTTGCTGATCCACCTTATGCTTTAGACCAAAAAACGTTTGATAAAATTGTATTATTGGTTTTCGAAAAAAATACGCTTCAGCAAGATGGAATGATGATTATTGAACATTCTAAATACACAAAACTCGACCATTTAATTCATTTTTCGTTCAAGAAAAGTTACGGAGGTTCTATTTTTAGTTTCTTTGAAATGGAAAAAACTAATGAAGATGAAATAAATAGTGAAGCTTTAATTTTAGATTCTGAAGAGGAATAATAAAGTTGTTTTTATTCCAATAATTTTTTTATTAAACTAACATTAAGCGGTTTAGATAAGTAGTCTAATACAAAGCTGTTTTTCAAAGCCCGATTTTTATCATCAGGATTTATGGAGGAACTTACCATGAATAATTGGGTAGAATAATTAAGTTTAGGCTCAATTTCTTTAAAATATTCCAAAAATGTCCATCCATCCATGACAGGCATATTTACATCTAAAAAAATTAATAGTAAATCTTCTTTTTCTTTTAAAATTTCATTTAGAGCAACCAATTGATCCATACCTTCTTTTCCATTGTTAGCAACTTGTATGGGAATATCAATATCTGATTTTGATATAATTTTTCTATGAAGATAATTGGTGGTATTATCATCATCGATTAATAAAATAGTATTTAAATTTTGATGCATTTTAAATATTTTTTGAAATTGAAAAATTAAATGTACTTCCCTCTCCTAAAACTGATTGTATAAGAATTTTTCCATTATGCAACTCTATAATTTTTTTACAATGAGCTAGCCCAATTCCATAACCTGAATATTTTTCTTGATGATTTAATCTTTTAAAAATTATAAAAATTTGATCAATGTGTTTTTTATCAATACCTATTCCATTATCTGAAATTGAAAAAAGCCATTCTTTATCAGTTTCTTCACATTTGATATGAATTTTTGGCAGTCTATTTTCTTTAGTAAATTTTATAGCATTACTAATCATATTTTGAAACAATAAACGAATATAAGTTTCATAACCTTTAATATTCGGTAGATCATCAACTTGAATTTCGGCTTGAGAAATACTTATTTTTACTGATAAATCATTTAATACCTCTACTAAAACTGAATTACAATCAATTTGAGTCAATTCTTCCCTTTTTCCAATTCTTCCATATTCCATTAAACCCTTAACCAAAGCACGCATCCTAATAGCCGATTTATTTATAAAATCAACATATAATTTTCCTTCTTCATTCAAGTTTTCGCAATGATCCTCTAATAATAATTCTGAGAAACTTGATAAAGTTAACAAAGGCTCTTGAAGATCATGTGAAGTAATATAAGAGAATTGTTCTAATTCTTGATATTGATTTTGTAATATTTTATTTTGAAGACTAATTTCTTTTTCCCTATTTATTCTACTTGTAATATTTCTAATAAATACACAGTAGGATGTTTGTCCTTTATCATCATTTATTCTTATGATAGAAAGCTCTATTGAGAATTCTTCATCCTTATTATTTATAGCCGTTAATTCAATAATTTTATTTGGAATTGATTTTTCAATACCTTTTTTATATAAAAACCGTAATCGTTTCGGAATAATTAAATTGGAGGCATTTTCACCTATAATAGATTTTGATTCCCATCCAAATATTGTTTCTGCTTGTGAATTCCAAAAAGTAATATTTCCTTCGGAATTTATCATGATAATAGCATCTAAAGCCGACTGAAGAATTAATTGATTCTGAATTTTATTCTTCAAAACCGTTGCCTGAGTATTTTTTAATTCCGATATATCAATACCATACCCAATCATATAAACGAATTTTTCATCCATAAAAATGGGATGGAAACGACGCATTACATAGCTATTCTTACCTTCATTATTATAATCATCCACCCATTCAATTTGACTTTTTGTTTCAATGGCTTTTCTAAAAAGCGCTCTGCGAAATTTGGCTTTTGAATCATCTAATCCTTTAATTTCACAATAATCAAAATCATTCTTCCCAATTAGCCATTTTCTTAAATCATCGTTATGAACACCTGTAGAGTTTACATATATGTAATTATGATTTTTATCAAAAACAGCAATATCAGCGGGTATATTATCTAATACGCTTTCATTAAACTTATGCTTGCTAACAATCTGATCATTTGTGGAATCTTTTAGTAGGTATAAAATCCCAAAAGAAGTTTCGTTTTTGAAAGAAGCGTATTTTACGTATATAGTGTTATTTCTTTCATTGTTATTAATAAAAAGAGTCTCAATATTTTCTCCTTCATGAAGAATACATGAATTTATTTGGGGAAAATAATCTTTTATAGACTGATTAATAATTTCAGATAGGGAAATGTTCAACATTTGTAAACAAGAAGTGTTTACATGCACTATCGAAAAATTTTCATCAAAAATTAAAGCCGCTAAAGGAAAAGTATCAATAAACTGATTGTAACCATTTTGCATATTCAATAAAATATTAGAATCAATTATATGAATTTTAAAAAGAACTTTTATATGAATACCAATTAACAAAAAAAGCAGACCTATAAGCCGGGTTCTGTATCTTGATTACTCAAAATCCTTATCATTTATCTAGGTACGTAATTACTCACGTTCTCCATCTTTCTACCCTTCGACAACGGGCGAGAACCCTTAAATGCCGATATACTTGAAATTTCACCGCATAGAGTTTACCTGGTTTCACTACAGCATTATCTGTACATACTTTCTGTTGCACTTGTCCTGATCCCGATAAATTGGAACCGACGGGCGTTACCCGCTATGCTTCTCTTTGGTGTCCGGACTTTCCTCCACGCCATAAGCGTGGCGATAAGGCGGTCTGCATTGCAAATTTAGTCTTTTTAAGACGCTTTTCAACTTATAAATATATCATTTAACAACTCTTTCACAACTGCTTAATAATAAAATAGTTAACTTTAATCATGAACTATAAATCCACTAAAAATGAAACCTATTTATCATTATTCAAGCGTGGCAGAAGCTTTGGAAGATTTAAATAAAATTGGTTTTACTTATGATTTTAATATTCATAATCAAGAAATCAGGAATAATCCAAGTCAATATAAAATCATACATATTTACCGATATGAAGGCATTACTGATCCAGATGAAGAAGCCACTGTTTATGGAATAGAATCTATTTCTGGTGAAAAAGGAGTTTTTGTAACCGGATTTTCAGCTAATTCAATGGATGAATCAGCTAAAATTTTAAATGATTTAAGCCTTTAAAATTAAAATGCTATTTATTTTATTAAATAAACATAGATCCCAATAAACTCATCAACAAAAATATTATATTTGCTTTTGAATAAATATCTATGGAACAATTTGTAGTATCGGCACGTAAATACCGTCCACAAACATTTAATGATGTTGTCGGACAAAAAGCCATTACCAATACTTTATTGAATGCAATTGAAAGTAACCACCTAGCTTCTGCCCTTCTATTTACAGGTCCAAGAGGGGTTGGAAAAACAACTTGCGCCAGAATTCTTGCTCGAAAAATAAATCAGCCAGGTTATGATGATCCAAATGAGGATTTTGCATTTAATGTTTTTGAATTAGATGCCGCTTCAAATAATTCTGTTGACGATATAAGAAGTTTAATAGATCAAGTTCGAATTCCACCACAAACAGGTCAATATAAAGTATATATTATTGATGAAGTTCACATGTTATCTTCGGCAGCATTTAATGCCTTTTTGAAAACATTGGAAGAACCACCAAAACATGCCATTTTTATATTGGCTACGACCGAAAAACACAAAATTATTCCAACGATACTTTCTCGTTGTCAAATATTTGATTTTAAAAGAATTACCGTAAAAGATGCCAAAGAACATCTTGCTGAAGTTGCACAAAGTCAAGGTGTAATTTGCGAGGATGATGCTTTGCATATTATTGCTCAAAAGGCAGACGGTGCGATGCGTGATGCATTGTCCATTTTTGATAGAGTGATTTCTTATTGTGGAAATAATTTGACACGTCAGGCAGTAACTGAAAACTTAAATGTTCTTGATTACGAAACTTATATTGCCGTAACTGATTTAGTTTTGGAAAATAAAATTCCAGAATTACTGATTACTTTCAACGAAATTCTGTCTAAAGGATTTGATGCACATCATTTTGTATCCGGTTTAGCCTCGCATTTTAGAGATTTATTGGTAAGCAAAACGCCTTCAACGCTCTCCTTATTAGAAGTTGGGGAACAAGCTCAAAAGTTATATGCTATACAATCTCAAAAAGCTTCTCAGGACTTTTTATTAAAGGGAATTGAAATTGCAAATGACTGCGATTTGAAATATAAAGTAAGTCAAAACCAGCGATTACTTGTTGAACTTTGCTTAATGCAACTCGCCTCCATCACCTATGATGGAGAAAAAAAAAAGGGACTGAATTTATAATCCCTCCCACTTATTTCCGAAAAGCGGATTACTCCATTGTTGAAGCCAAACAAATTGTAGAACGCAAAACACAAGTGGTAGCTACTAGTTTGCAAGCTGCAGAAAGCAGTTTACAGAATTCAGAAGTTGAAAAACCAAAAGTTGAACTAGAAAATATTCTACCAACTAAACCCGTCTCAACTCCAAACCGTGCTGAGGAACCAAAGGTTTCTGCATTTTCTATTTCGAGTATTCGTGCCAAAAGAGAATTGCAGGAAAGTAATAAATCCTTTGTAAAAGAAACCGTTCATCTTCCAACAGAAGCATTTACAGAAACAGAAATGCTATTGCATTGGAGTAAATATGCCCAACGATTAGGAGATAAAGGGCAGAAAATAATGGAATCTCTTTTGTTAATTAGCGACCCTAAATTAGTTGGTACAGTTATTATTCATGAGTTACCAAATGATGGTTCCAAGATCGATTTTGAAACCGAAAAATTCGAACTTTTGGGCTATTTAAGAAGTCGTTTACACAATCAGGATATTTCTATTGATGTTTTTGTTAACGAAGCTGTTGAAAATAAATTTGCTTTTACGGCTTTGGATAAATACAATAGACTCAACGAAATAAACCCTAATTTAGAATTATTGAAAAAAACCTTTGATTTAGATATTTAAACCCTATTTAAATTTAGTCTTTGTTTATTTTGTCAATCTTTTCAGATAATTCTTTTATACTATCAATAAGCTCTTGATTTGACAAAGTGTTTTTATAAGACATCATAATTAATTTTATTGAAACTAGAAGAATACCCGCTTCAAGGAATAAATCGTGAGTAAAACCAGTAGTATATAATGATACTATAAAAAGAATAATTGTAATTACAATTACTACTATGTTTATTAAGCCGATATTTTTTTTCATTTTAAACTATTTTTTTATATTTTTCCGTAATACATTGCCTTCACTATTCCGTCTGATAATCCAATTTTTGGTACATAAATATTTCGGGCACCACTCCATTTCATTGCGTTAAGGTAGATTTGGGTAGCAGGAATAATTACATCGGCACGATCGGGATTAAGTCCTAATTGTGAAATTCTTTGCTCGTAAGTAAGAGAATTTAACAAGGCATACTGCGAATTCAAATAAATAAAAGACAAAGGTTTGTCCTGCATTTTTCCAGACATTTTAAAAAGTTTGTTTATATTTCCACCAGAACCTATAAGGGTCACATCATCGTATTCTTGAGTATTTGAAGAAATCCATTCTTCCATTTCTTTCCATACTTCATCACTTACCATATTATTTAATAAACGAACCGTTCCTGCTTTAAATGATTTTGAATCGACAATTTTTCCATTAGAAAAAAGGGAGAACTCGCTACTTCCGCCACCTACATCTACATAAAGATAGGTTTTATCCGTTTTTAATAAATGATGCAAATCTGTAGAAGCAATTATTGCAGCTTCTTTTTTACCATCTATAATTTCAATTTTAATGTTGGCATCTTTATTAATAATTCCAACAACTTCTTTTCCATTTTTTGCTTCTCTCATTGCCGATGTAGCAAAAGCAGAATACTTTTCGACTTTATGCACTTTCATCAAAAGAAAAAAAGCTTTCATAGCATCGGACATTCTTTGGATATTCTCATGCGAAATTTGACCAACAGTAAAAGCATCTTGTCCTAAACGGATAGGAACACGAACTAATGAACTTTTATTAAATTGTGTTTGTACTCCATCTTGCTCCACTATATTGGTGATTAACAAACGCATGGCATTTGAACCAATATCTATAGCAGCATATTTTTTTATTATAATCATTTTCTAATTTTGATTTGTTTGGTCGTTTATTTGTTAGCAATTGAAAGTCTTGATTTGGTTTTTTACATACCCAAAAAAAAGCAACAATTAAACATTTCCTTCAAATTCGTCAATTTTATTTTGATAATATTTATAAGTTTCAAATTGTGCTCTAAAAACAGGTTCATCTTGTCCTCTTATTTTGTATTTATTTTCTAAATTTTCAGAATGTTTTCTAGCTTTTACATTACCGTTCCAACCTAAATTAAAATTATCAATCAATTCATTTTTAATTTCTTGATCGTATATGGGGCAGGTAACTTCAACTCTTCCATCTAAATTTCTTGTCATAAAATCGGCTGATGAAATATAAACTAATGGATTTCCTCCATTACCGAAAATATAGATTCTTGAATGTTCCAAATAATTATCAACGATACTTATGGCTTCAATATTTTCACTCATTCCAGAGACTCCTGGAATTAAGGAGCAAATCCCTCTTACTTCAAGTTGAATTTTTACACCAGCGTTGCTAGCTTCATATAGCTTATTAATCATTTCGAAATCGGATAAGCTATTCATTTTTAATTTTATGAACGCTTCTTTTCCTTCAAGTGAATTATTAATTTCTTGATTAATTAATTTATAAAATCGAGATCTAGTATAATGGGGAGATACTATGAGATGCTTATATTTATATAATCTGTAATTTGTTTCAAAAAATTCAAATATTTTTGAAATTTCTTTTAGAATTTTTTGATGACTTGTAAAAAGGGTGACATCAGTATAAATTTTTGCAGTTCCTTCGTTAAAATTTCCGGTTGAAATAAATCCATAACGCTTCAACTTATCATTTTCAATTCTTTCTATCACGCAAACTTTGCTATGTACTTTAAGTCCTTTTATACCAAAAATAAGTTCAATACCCTCCGTTTGCATTTGTTCAGCATACGAAATATTGGAAGCTTCGTCAAAACGGGCTTGCAATTCAATTTGAACAATAACCTTTTTTCCGTTTTTAGCTGCGTTAATTAGCGAACTTATGATTTGTGAATTTTTAGCCAAACGATACAAAGTAATTTTGATTGAAGTTACTTTTGGATCCAGAGCTGCTTCCCGCATAAACTTAATCAAATATGAAAAAGATTGGTATGGTGCATTTAATAAATAATCTTTTTTGCTAATTTTTTCCAAAATACTTCCCTCAAGACTTAACCCGGTTATAGGCAAGGGTATATTTGTTTTGTAAAGTAAATCGAATCTTCCAAGATCTGGAAAACTCATAAAATCTCGTCTATTATGATATCTTCCTCCAGGAATAACACTATCATTTGAAACAATTTTCATTTTATCAAGAAAAAACTCAAGTGTGTCTTTCTCAATTAATTCATCATAAATAAAACGAACAGGATCTCCTATTCTCCTATCTTTTACACTCGTGGCTATTTTTTCTAACATACTCTTACTTAAATCACTATCAATGTCTAATTGAGCATCACGAGTGATTTTTATCATGTGAGCTGAAACATTTTTATAATCGAAAATATTAAAAATACTTCTCAAATTTTGCCTGATAACATCATCTAAAAGTATTACATATTTTTTATTATCGCTTGAAGGTAAAACTACAAATCGGTTAATCGTTTTAGGGATTTCAATCATTGCATAATGCACTTCAGAATTTTGCTTCATTACTAATTTTATTGCTAAATAACCCACAGAATCTTTTAATACTGGGAATTCCGCAAGATCATTTAAAATAACTGTTACTAATTCCGGGCTTAACTTTTGAATAAAAAAATCTTTCAAGAAAATTTCTTGTTCAGTAGAAATATTGTTTTCGTGAAGAATGAATATGTTTTCTGCTTCTAGTTTTTTTTCAATACTATTTAATATGCGTAAACTTTCTGATTGTTGTTCAATTACAATTTCAGTTATGTCTTTTAATAATTGTTGGGCAGAAATCCCACCCAATAATTTTTCTCCTGTTATTCCAGACATATTTAATCTTCGAATTGCTGCAAATCGAACTCTAAAAAACTCATCTAAATTATTGGAAAATATACCTAAAAACCGTAATCTGTCTAATAATGGTACAGAATCGTCGGCGGCTTCTTGAAGAACTCTTGCATTAAAAGATAACCAACTTTTTTCTCTATCAATGTATTTGTATTTGTGCATTATATTTTTATTTCTTTTTTAGGAAAAATTATTTTGTTGGTTTTCCCTCTATTTATATTTTCCCAACGATCTGAATCAAATTCTATAGATACAAAACCAGCTGTGGGAACTTTATTTACTATAATATCGCCAAATTTATTAACAAAATTTGTAATAGCTTCATTATGTCCGAAAAGAATAACATTTTCGAAATCATTAGAACAAGATTTTATAACATTTTCCAATTTATGAAGCTCAAAAGTATATAGATCTTCTCTATAAACGATGTTTTCAAGAGGATATAAAATAGTTTGAGCAAAAATTTGTGCTGTTTCTGAAGCTCTTTTTGCTGTACTACTCCAAATTACAAATTTTGACGGTAAATACTTCTTACACTTTTCAGCTACAACATGTGCATCTTTAATTCCTTTTTGAGTTAGTGGTCTGTCAATATCACTCAACGGTGCATCCCAACTTGATTTGGCATGCCTAATAATTATTAGCTTTTTCATATCAGAAAAAAATTAGTGTATTTAACTTCAATAATTATAAAATTATTTATGACTACAAATTACATACAATTTTTCAAATAATATATTTTTTTTAATAAAAGCTTTATGATTTTTTAATTCGTTTTTTTCCATTTAAAATTACCATTTCTTTATATTTTGTTCATGCGGAGTTTTAGCCAACAAAAAAAAGGCAAAATAGAAATTTCTACTTTGCCTTTAAATTAGTAATTCAGGAAATACCTTCACCTAACTTCAAAATAAGTTTTGAATTAGGTGAATGTATAAACAACAATATCTTCTATGACTTTTTAATAATTTATTTACTAATTCAAAATATTATGAAACCAAAATACTGGGTAAATCCCAAGTGCATAACAAGTATGCAATTTCTTAATGATTATCCAATTTTTTTCATTGCTGTCATTGATTCTCTCAACCAAGCTCCAATTTCTTCTATTGGATGTTGACGAATTTCATTATTTACTGCAATCAAAACGGCATTGTCCACCCCGTTAGATTTAGAAAAAGATTTTCCAATTACATTGGTATCAACCGTTTTCATAAATTCAGTTAATAAAGGTTTACAAGCATGGTCAAATAAATAACAACCATATTCAGCTGTGTCAGAAATGATTCTATTCATTTCATATAATTTTTTTCTAGCTACTGTATTTGCAATCAAAGGCAATTCGTGCAATGACTCATAATAAGCAGACTCTTCAATAATTCCAGATTGTGTCATCGTTTCGAAAGCTAATTCTACTCCTGCTTTTACCATGGCAATCATCAAAACGCCATTGTCAAAATACTCTTGTTCAGAGATATGAGCCGCTGTTGGAGCCGTTTTTTCGAAATTAGTTTCTGCTGTTGCAGCTCTCCAAGTCAATAAGTTGATATCATCATTAGCCCAGTCAATCATCATATTTGTTGAAAATTCACCAGAGATAATATCGTCCATGTGCTTTTGGAATAAAGGACGCATAATGTCTTTCAATTCTTCCGCTAATTCGAAGGCTTCAATTTTTGAAGGATTATTTAAACGATCCATCATATTAGTGATACCACCGTGTTTCAAAGCTTCAGTTATAGTTTCCCAACCATATTGAATTAATTTTGAAGCATAAGCTGGTTCGATTTCTTTTTCAACCATTTTATCAAAACATAAAATAGAACCTGTTTGCAACATTCCACAAAGAATAGTTTGCTCTCCCATTAAATCCGATTTTACTTCAGCAACAAAAGAAGAGTTTAAAACTCCTGCTCTATTTCCACCAGTAGCCACTGCATACGCTTTTGCTTGTGCGAAACCTTCTCCTTTTGGATCGTTTTCTGGGTGAACCGCGATTAATGTTGGTACACCAAAACCTCTTTTATATTCTTCACGAACTTCAGATCCTGGGCATTTTGGAGCACACATAATTACCGTAATATCTTTACGGATTTGCATTCCTTCTTCAACAATGTTAAAACCGTGAGAGTAAGCAAGTGTAGAACCATTTTTCATTAAAGGCATAATGGCTGTAACTACAGCAGTATGTTGTTTATCTGGTGTAAGATTACAAACTAAATCAGCAGTTGGAATTAATTCTTCATAAGTTCCTACTTTAAATCCATTATCTGAAGCATTCAAAAAAGAAGCTCTTTTTTGTAAAATTGCATCAGCGCGCAAAGCATAAGAAATATCTAAACCTGAATCTCTCATGTTTAAACCTTGGTTAAGTCCTTGAGCTCCACAACCTACGATAACTACTTTTTTCCCCTTAAGTGCTTCAATTCCATTTGAAAATTCAGATTGATCCATGAATTCGCATACGCCTAATTGTTCTAATTGTAATCTAAGTGGTAATGTGTTGAAATAATTTGCCATTTTTTTTAATATTTAGTAATTGTAAATTTAATGTTTAAGATAATTGTTTTTAATTTTTATAGTTCTTCTAATAATAAAGTAGAAATCTCCATTTTTTCTTTAGAAACTGATATTCTTCCAGAACGAACGAACTGCATAATTCCGTATGGTTTTAGTTTTCTGTGTAATTCTTCTATTTCAGAACGTTTACCTGATTTTGAAATAACAAAAAAGTCTCTTGAAACTGTTACTATTTCCGAATGACTTTCTTTTATAATATTCTGAATTTGTCTTTCATCAAATAATAAGCTGGATTGTATTTTGAACAAAGCGCTTTCCAGAAAAATAGTTTCTTCATCTACATGGTAAAATGCTTTGATGACTTCAATTTGTTTTTCTATTTGCCCTACGATATTCTGAACCCATTTTTCGGTGGTATCTACCACAATAATGAATCTAGAAACGTGTTCGATTTCTGATTCGGATACATTTAGACTTAGAATATTGATATGACGTTTCAAGAATATACCCGATATTCTGTTTAATAAGCCAACGTTGTTTTCTGAATAAACAGAAATTGTGAATGTTTTATTTTCCATAATAATTAACTTAATCTCATCTCCGAAACCGATGCTCCTGTTGGAATCATTGGAAATACATTATTTTCTTTCTCTACCATTACTTCAAGGAAATACGATTCTTTTGAAGCCATCATTTCTGCAACGGCTGCATCCAAATCTTCTCTTTTAGTTACTTTTTTAGATTTAATATGGTATCCTTCAGCAATAGCTACAAAATTTGGATTTGTCATCACTGTGGAAGCATATCTTTTGTCAAAAAACAATTCTTGCCATTGACGCACCATTCCTAAAAATTCATTGTTCAATACCACAATTTTAACGGGTACTTTTGTTTGGAAAATAGTTCCTAATTCTTGAATGGTCATTTGAAAACCACCATCTCCAATTATAGCAACCACTTCGCGCTCTGGCATTCCCATTTTTGCTCCAATAGCAGCAGGCAATGCAAATCCCATAGTTCCTAATCCTCCTGAAGTAACATTACCTTTAGTCGAATTAAATTTGGCATAACGACACGCAAACATTTGGTGTTGTCCCACATCCGAAACCATAATAGCATCTCCTTTCGAGTGTTTATTGATCATTTCGATAGTTTCACCCATAGAAATTCCTTTGTTATTAGTTGGTGCAAGTTCCTCGTTAATAACCATTTCGAGTTCAATTTTATATTTCTTTTTGAATTCGTTGTGCCAAGATTCATGCGTGTTGTTTTTGATCATTGGAATCAAAGCCGCTAAAGCTTCTTTTACATCTGCTAAAACAGCCACCGTTGTTTTTACATTTTTATCAATTTCCGCTGGGTCAATTTCAAAATGGATTACTTTGGCTTGTTTTGCATAAGTAGCTAAGTTTCCTGTAACACGATCGTCAAAACGCATTCCAAGGGCTATTAAAACATCACATTCATTAGTCAATAAATTAGGACCATAATTACCGTGCATCCCTAACATCCCAACATTTAGTGGGTGATCGGTTGGCAAAGCAGAAAGGCCTAAAATAGTCCAAGCTGCTGGAATTCCAGATTTTTCAACAAAAGCTTTTAATTCAGCTTCTGCTTCACTAAGAATAACTCCTTGACCAAATAATATGTATGGTTTTTTTGCATTATTAATTAGTTCTGCCGCTTCTGCCACTTTCTCTAAATTTAGAGTTGGTTTTGGATTATAGCTT
>Ga0114958_10000618_pt1 | contig 30254 bp, 23 predicted proteins | sample C_130208_EF_Meta_FD_89577 | JGI IMG/M metagenome (GOLD analysis project Ga0114958, IMG submission 89577) | Freshwater microbial communities from Lake Croche, Canada to study carbon cycling - C_130208_EF_MetaG | ecosystem: Environmental > Aquatic > Freshwater > Lake | place: Lake Croche, Canada... | reverse complement strand
GGCTTCAGCGTCGCACCTACATGTGGAACAAGGGCAACCAATACTTGCCGCAAGTAGAGCTTGAGCGATTCAAGCAGGAGTATGACGCTCATAAGATAGCTTTCGATGGACACGTGGAATCGTTTGTAGCGGAGTACGACAACATCGTAGCGGCTATGGCGTTCTCACAGTCTGGACTGGGCGACATGTTTAATCGTAATGACTACCCACCGAAGGAGGTAGTGCGGGGCAAGTTCAACATGCGTTTGTTTGTGAGTGACGTACCTCTAAACGACTTTAGGTGTCAAATTGCCCAAGACATCGCTGATGATTTGTTTGTGACATATAGCAAACAGACCGAAGAGATCGTGGCGGGCATCCTTCAGGATCAGCAGGATCGGTTCATCGAGGTGATGAAGAGCATTTCTTACTGTTGTGACACGGAGGAGGTCACGGGTAAGAACGGTGAGACCAAGACGCGCAAGCGCAAGATCTACGAGTCCACGTTGGAGAAGGCGCGTGAGATGTGCGAGACCTTCAGGGATTTTAATCTTACAGGTAACGCAGAGTTGGAAGCGGCGCGTGCAGCACTAGAGTCTGCGATCAAGGGAGTATCTGCGGATACGATCCGTGACTCTGACGCGGTGCGCTCGCAGGTGAAGGGGGATGTCGACGACATCCTCGGCAAGTTCGGTTCGTTTAGTTGTGTTTGAGTTTATTTATCAGTCCATCACATAGTAGAGGAGTATTTAAAATGTCAGCACTTAATTTCCGTCCCACCGTGACCATCAACGAACTGCGTCAGGGTATCCCCCTGATCGGTGAAGAGGTGTCTGTTGTTGTTCTGTCCGAACCCGGATGTGCCAAGAGTACGCTCTTGTCCATGCTCGCTGAAGACAACGGCGACAAGTGGCGCAAAGCATCACACTATTATCCTGACGATAGCCGTGACTATATCTACGTAGATTGTCCGGTCAAGGACATGAGCGACATCGGTATGACCATACCTGATCATGTCACCAAAGAGCTTGTCTACTACGTGGCGTCGTTGTTCAACCTGAGCGACCCGCGCCCGAAGGTGATCATGCTCGACGAGTTGAACAAAGCGCCGAAGCTCTTGCAGGTGATCTTCACCCGGATGCTGCTTGAGCACATGGTCGGTGACAAGGCGTTGCCTGATGGATCGTGGATTATTGCAACATCCAACAATTCGTCAGATGGCGTCGGTGACACGATGCTCGCTCACGCAGGTAATCGTGTGTGTATCGTGGAGTTGAGCAAACCAAGTGTAAACGATTGGTTGACATGGGCGAGCGCCAACGGTATTTCCCGTGTCACGAGGGCGTGGGTTGCTATGTATCCGAAGTGCTTGCAGTCGTACAGAGAAGGAGATCACACAAAAGATAATCCCTACATCTTCAAGCCGGGGAATGGGGTGTTGTCGTTCGTGTCTCCGCGCTCACTTGCCAAGAACGATGTGATCGTGCGAAAGCGTGATCAGTTGAGACCCAACTTTGTGCAAGCGGCGATGGCCGGGACTATCGGTCTGTCTGCTGCCAAAGACATGATGGTGTTCTTGGACATGGAGAAGAATGTCATTGATGTGAAGGACGTTATCAAAGATCCCAAAGGTGTCCCGGTCCCCGACGACATCGCGGCGCAGTTGATGATGATGTTCCAAGCGGTCGATACGCTTGCGACTCAGGATGAACTGTCTTCGTTCATGGAGTTCGTCGAGCGCATTCGTTCGTCCGAGGTTCAGGCGGTGTTCTTCACCATGATGATGCGTAACCCACGAGCGATCAAACTCGCACGTAACAACGCGAAGATCGGTGAGTGGGCGAAGAACAACCACGAGCTTTTGTGAGTGGTTCGGTTACTACCGAACGCAGAGTTGCTTTGATTCGTGGTTCGGGATCGGGATTCCCGGTTGTTTCCCGATCGGGATTCCCGAGTGTTAGTGTCCACCGTCAGGTGGAAAGTTAATTAATCAAGTAGAGGATAGTATGTCTAGTCAGGAAACCCTGTTAAAGCAAGCGCACATCGCGCTGATGAAGCACCCACAAACTGCCCTGTACGCAGGTGTCATGCTGATGGGAGAGAGCGCCGTTGAGGATGGCAACTTCACGGCATACACCGATGGCGTCAATAAGAAGTATTGCCGTCAATTCTTAGAGAAGATCACGAGCGGTCCCAAGCGTCGCGGTCTGATCTTGCACGAGAACCTGCACGTTGCGCTCAAGCAGTTGCCGCGTCATCTGGACTTGTTCAAGGAGAACCGCAAGCTCGCCAACGTATCAGCAGACTTTGTGGTCAACGACATCATCCATAACATTACTGGAACAATCGGTAATACACCCGAGCGCATTGTCGAGCTACCTGATGGTGCGTTGTATGACTCGATGTTCCATGACTGGTCGGTGCGTCAGATCTGGGATTACTTGAAGAAGCAGAATCCTCCTCCACCCCCACGTGGAAAGGGAGATAAGCCATGTGACGAGGGGAATCCCGCTCCGGGTGGTGGCTCAGGGGATGAGCCTGATGATGGTGAGAGCGAAGAGTCAGACAAAATCATCATCAATGGTAATGAACTCAAAGACATACCCAACGATGGCGACTTCGATGAGCACGACTTTGAGAAGCTGGTCGAAGGCATGGACCCTGAAGATGTGAAGAAGCTAGGCGAATCGATTGATAAAGCTCTACGTGAGGGTGGAATGTTAGCTGGGCGGATGGGCGGCAAGATGCCACGCGCTATCAGTGATCTTCTTACGCCAAAGGTAGATTGGAAGGACGCATTGCGCGACATGGTTTCATCGTCGATCCGTGGCAAGGATGAGTTCACTTGGCGTCGGTTGAACAAGCGTCAGTTGGTCAATGACTTGTACTTGCCAAGCATCGAGAACGAGACTGTCGGTGAGGTGGTGGTCGCTATCGATACGTCGGGATCAATCAGCGGTGACATTCTTACGGGGTTCGCAACAGAACTGGCATCTATCTGTGACTTGTGTGAACCAGAAAAGGTTCGTGTCTTGTGGTGGGACACGCACGTGCATGGCGAGCAGATCTTTGAAGGCAACTACATGGGGTTGGCAAAGATGCTCAAACCTGTGGGCGGCGGCGGTACTCGTGTGGGCTGCGTCAGCGATTACATCGTCAAAGAAAGAATCAACGCAGACTGTGTGATTGTTTTCACTGACGGATACGTTGAGTCTTCGTTCCTGTGGGATGTGATACCGCCGACTCTCTGGATGGTGACCGAGAATACATCGTTCCACCCCCCGGTGGGCAAGAAAGTAATGATCAACAACGACTGAGGAGTATTTGAAAATGTCTGTACAGAAATTAATCTACGGTGAGTTCGCCACGGACTCACTCATCACCGCACTCACCAACGACACAATGGTGTTACCGCTCATCCGTGAGTTGAATCATCACTACGGTCTGATGGTGTTGGATCACAAATATGCCTACCATACAGTAGGCGCAGAAGGTAACTGCAATAGTTTTCATTTGGTCGAGAAGAATGGATTCGCGCAAGGTCACGTGTACGCATGGGAGGAGGACGCGAAAACCCACTACGCGTACTTTACACCGTTTGCATCTAAAGACCGTGGCAAGACTGAGATTCATCGTCAGACTTGGACTAGCCACAAACTATCTTCGCTGATGGGCGCGCTGAAGAAAAGCAAAGCGGTCAAGCCCGATCTAGCGGTCTACAAACTTAGGCGAGCGGTGGACGGTGTTAAGAACCAAGTAGAAGGACACTTCGGTAAGATTTATAAATCTACAGATCATTTCACAGGCGACGAAATTCATCAAATGCTGAAGGTTCTCTTGAACGGTGCTCCGTTGTTTGTAGATCGAACTAAATGTCAAACTGCACTTGACAAATACAACGAGATCGATTCTAATCTGGTGGAGAGGAACAAAGAGATCACGAGGATGTTTGAGAACCCGTTCTATCTTCTCGCGGCAGACAAGCGCGGTCATATCATGATCGGTAAGGTCAAGCGAGTTAAGAACGATAAAGACCCGTATCAGAACGAGATCGTGCAGAGCTTCCAGCGTATCTCCCAAGATACTCTTTACAAAACTTACCCGGACTTGATTCCGATCTTAACTATGGCGAAAGTCGCTTACGAAGGGAGTGGGCATCAGATGATTACACCATTCATGCCAAAGTCCGACATGTATGACTCTAACTTAGATGTTGCTCTTTACTATCCAACAACTATCTCGGAGTATCACGAACAATGGATGATGATTCCGGTTGGGTGGTTGTAAAAGACTTCACCATGTCAGTAAGATTTGTACATCTAAGCCCAGTCGTGCATCCAACCGATTGGGCGTTAATTAGGGTTCCACTGCACCGTGAGGAAGGAATTTACACGGTTCATGTGGGTGACAATTACACACGAACTTATACGGACAAGACGCTGCCAGATTTTATTAAGATGAGATTGGCTATGATTCTTGCGAGCCATCAGTATGTTGTCAGAGATATAGAACTACTCAAGGCTGAACTGTATGTGAATCATGGACCCGTAGAACTACACGACATTGGCTGGCAATCGTCGGATTCGTATTTTTGTTTAGTAATACCAAAGAAAGACTTGGAGGAAATGAAAGGTGACACCCGAAGCGAAAGTTAAGACGAAGATAAAGGAAGTCTTGAAAATGGAAAGAGTTTATTATGCGATGCCAATAGGTACAGGATGGGGAAACTCAGGCGTACCGGACTTCCTGTGTTGTGTTAATGGACGATTCTTAGGGATCGAAGCGAAGGCAAACGGTAACAAACCTACCGAGTTGCAGAAAAAGAATCTGATGGATATTGAGTTGAGCGGTGGCTACACCGCAGTCATCAACGAGAACGCGTCAGATCTACAGTATCTTGTTGAGTTAATTAAACAGTTGAAGGAGTTGCATCATGGATGATAAAGAATTGGAGTCTCTGCGAGATCTATACGCGGGGTTGGCTATGTTAGGTATGTTAGTGAATGGTTCATTCAAAGACTACGGCAAAAACGACGGAGCCTACGCCGCGTTTTATATCGCAGATTCCATGTTAGAAGAACGTACCGGCAAAGGTATTGTTTCCGTTAAATCGCCCATTCCAGAAGGGGAATAAAGTGGCTACCAAAGTAAGTACTATCGCTCGCGCAGTTAAACTGCTCACCAAAGATCCGTTTATGTCGGTAGATGATTTCACCAAGAAGATGAAGGTCAACAAGACTTACGCGTATATCTTACGTAGTAAGGCGCGGGCGCTCATTCCGAAGGCTGACATTGAAGTGGCAGTGGAGGGTACAGAAGATACTCTTCCACCAGAAGCTGAAGTTACGTTTATCCCGGCGTTCTTGCGCGAAAACTTGCCGCAAGATCAAGTTAATCACCCACCGCATTACACGACTGGAGGGATTGAGACCATCGACTTTATCGAGGCGAAGGGTCTGGATTACAACTTAGGTAACGTGGTGAAGTACATCACCCGTTCGGAACACAAGGGAGATAAAATCAAAGACTTGCAAAAGGCGCAGTGGTATCTTAGCCGTGCGCTCGATAAGGCTTGCGGAGAATATGCCGATCAGTCCGGTGAAGAAGCAGAGCGTTTAGGTATTCCTGCACGTTGGTAATACGCGGGGGCATGGGTTCGCTCATGCCCCTTTTTTGTGACTGTACTAGCCGTTATCTAATGTTTATAACTTTAGACTTTGAGACATTCTACGACTCGAAGATCAAGCTCGGGTTCAAGCACCAAACAACAGAGGAATACATACGTGACAAACGCTTTGAGGTAATCGGAGTCGGTGTCAAGTTTGACGGGGGGGAGGCTAAGTGGGTTACCGGGACCAAGGACGAGATCGCTAAATATCTATCCACCCTACCGTGGGACGATAGTACAGTCCTGTGCCACAACATGTTGTTCGACGGTGCGATCCTCAGTTGGATATACGGTATCAAGCCCAAGGCGTTGCGCGATACGTTGTGCATGGCGCGGGCGCTCCACGGCGTGGACGTTGGGGGTTCGCTTGCCTCACTAGCGTTGCGCTACGAGATCGGGGTCAAGGGTGATGAGGTGGTGGCTGCGGAGGGCAAACGTAGGCTTGACTTCACCAAAGAAGAACTTGATGAATACGGGCGGTACTGCGTGAACGACGTAGACCTGACCTACAAGTTATGGGGCCTGTTGTCTGAAGACTTTCCTCAGTCAGAACTAGATCTGATTGACATGACGATCCGTATGTTCACGGAACCTGTGCTGACCGTGGACGATGCGATGCTTGACCATAGGTTACTGCAACTAGACCACGAACGAATCATTATGTACGGCAGGGCCTATCAAGCACTCGGGGGGGAGGAAACTCCGTTTGAACTTACGGATGTTCCCAAGAAACTGCACAGTAATAAACAATTTGGCGAACTGCTCAAGTCGATGTTCGGCATCGACCCACCGATGAAGATAAGCCCAACCACGGGCAAGCCTACGCTCGCGCTGGCAAAAAAGGACGAGGGGTTTCTTGCACTACTAGAGCACGAGAACGAGGAAGTGCAGATGTTGTGCGCGGTCAGGCTTAAAACCAAGTCCACCCTTGAAGAGACAAGATGTCAAAGATTCTTAGACGTTGCCAAGCGCAACCGGGGGCGCATCCCCATTCCCCTGAAGTACTACGGGGCGCATACAGGCCGATGGTCGGGTACGGACAAGGTGAACTTCCAAAACCTTCCGTCAAGAGATAAAACCAAGAAGACACTCAAGAACGCTATCTTTGCCCCAGACGGATACATGGTCATCAACTGTGACTCTTCTCAGATTGAGGCACGAATACTCGCGTGGCTGGCTGGTCAGGATGATGTAGTAGAACAATTCGCCAAGGGCGAGGATGTGTACTCGATCTTCGCTACTGAGGTCTACAACACGCCGATCACCAAGGCCAATCCCGAAGAGCGGTTCGTTGGGAAAACCTGCATTCTTGGGCTAGGTTACGGTACGGGCGCGCCTAAGTTGCAACACACATTAGCCACGGCGCAGCCCATCAGCGTCAAGATTGACGACGAGGAATCCAAACGGATCGTCAAGATCTACCGGGACAAGAATAAGAAAATCGTCGATCTATGGAGTGAAGGTGACAAGATGCTCGACGGTCTGTACACGTGGGACGATGAGGAGAGTTCGGAGTTTGACTATGGTGAACACGGCGTGGTCAAGGTCGATAAAACTGGTATCAGGTTACCCAATGGCTTGTACATCCGTTATCCAGAACTAGATAAAAAGACAGACGAGGGCAAGACGCACTATGTCTACAAGTCACGCCGAGGGGAGATCCCACTATGGGGTGGATCGATAGTTGAGAACGTGGTGCAAGCGTTGGCAAGAATAGTCGTGGGCGAACAGATGTTGGCTATTCAACGTCGCTATCGTGTGGTGCTGACTGTCCACGACGCGGCGGTGTGCGTAGTGCCAGAGGCTGAAAAAGACGAGGCGCTCGCGTACATCATGGAGTGCATGTCAACCCCTCCCGACTGGGGTAAAGATTTGCCGATCACCTGCGAAGCAAGTGTTGCACATAGCTACGGGGAGTGTTAATATGTCTACTTGTGCTGGACAAACGGAACCCAACATGAGCTACACGTGGTCGTTCTCTTCTCTCAAAGACTATGTTAACTGCCCTAGGCAGTACCATGAGATAAAAGTATTAAAGCGGTTCCACAAGCGGCCCACGCCAGAGATGACCTACGGAAACGAGGTACATAGGGCGATAGAAAATTACGTCAAGGACGGGTCCGAGCTTGCCAAAAACTACAAACAGTTCAAGCCTGTACTTGATGTGCTGGTAGATATGGATGGGGAGAAGTACCCCGAATACAGAATGGCACTGGACCGCGATGGTAACGCGGCGCAATACTCAAAAGATTACTGGGTCAGAGGTATCGTTGACTTGCTGGTCATCAACGGTGACAAAGCGCACATCATTGATTACAAGACGGGCAGTAACAAGTACGCTGACTCAAAACAATTAAAGCTCATGGCGCTGATGACGTTCGCGCACTTCCCGCAGGTTCAGCATATCAACGCGGCGTTGCTCTTCATCGTCAAAGAAAGTTTCTTGGAAGAGGAATACAAGCGCGAAGACATTGACGAGTTGTGGGGTTACTTTACTGGCGATCTCACCCGCTTGCGTATTTCGTACGAAGCGGACATTTGGAATCCAAACAAGACGCCATTGTGTGGATGGTGTCCGGTCATTACTTGTGAACACTACAAGGACAGGAGGTAAGCATGGACAGAAGCGAAGCATGGCGCAAATGGTGGATGGAAACGCACGGCAAACACATGCCGATGGGTGGGTATCACCCAAGAGAAGGATTTATATATGACGCATTTACCGCAGGATGGGATGCAGCAGACAAACAATCTCAAATTGAGATTACGTATCTCAAGGAACAACTCCTGCGTATAGGCAACCAACAGGAAGTTCTTAAAGCGGCGTACTTGGCTGGTCAGATGTCTAGGCCGGTCAAAACTTTTTCCGGCAATAAGCCAAATTACGTTATTCCGCAGGAAACAAATGAATGACCCGCAACTGCCAATCATGCAAGGTAAACCCTGCCAAACATAAAGTGCCAACAGCAAAAGGCAATGGCTTTAGATGGAAGTGTGAGGCGTGCTTCAAGAAGATAGGAACAAGCGGATTTAAGGACAAAATAGCATGAAACACTGCTGGCCCAAGAAACTGTACTACGTATGTTGTCGTTGGATTGACTACCCCAAAGGCGGCGGCAGAAATTTTATCCGTACCCCATCATTGGGTCGTGCGCGGTACTACGCTAAGAAATTAAAACTCAAGGTGCGCCAAATTGATGTGCGGGTACGGGGGCAAAAGGTTTATGTGTTAAAGGGGAGTTGGCTATGACGATGGAAGGAATACCAAATAAAAACGGTATGGTTCGGTTCTACGCAGTTGGAAGAGACGAAGGAGCATGGGCTTATCTTGGTTGGTATGACATGACTGACTGGAAGGAAGGCTGGAAAAAAGTATGGGCCGACGCTGAAAATAAAATGCGTCGAAGAACTTGGGGCAACGATCTAGGGTTTGAAGTTTTACGCCATGACCAGCTAGAAGATTTATCGTTCAACGTGCAGTCAGCTTTATTTGAAGCTATGGAAGACCCGGATGAAAAGATACGGAATCCTTGACGACGAAGGCAACGTGATCCGGTGGGTCTGGCATCCCCCGCCATACCCTCATATAGTCGAGCGCATCAAACGCCAGCGCAAACCCAAGCTGGACCTGTCTAACGTACCGGACGCTTTATTTTGATGTTCAATAAATATGACGGATTCCTTAGTAATGAATTTTTTGCTGTACTGCTGGATTGCATGGCGAATAGTTCTTACGATATGGTTGATTATCTACTTGGTAACGGGCAATGACACATGAAATGCCCTGAATGTTTAGAACCAATGAGGACTAAAGACACAAGACAATGGAGAGACACTAGCAGGGAGTTTAATTGGGTCGAACGGCGTAGGGCATGTTCTCTGTGCAATTACCGCGTGATGACAATTGAACTGCCTAAAGATGTTTGGTCTAAATATACCGAAGGAAAAAATGATGATTGATTATTCTGAACCATACCTTGCTGCGAAGAAGCTACTTCAAGATGTGCATGACGCGATGCTAGAACAGGATTATGATAGTGCTCTCTCGGCTGCTTTTCACGCACTAGTCGAGGTACGAATAATCCACGTTGCAATCCTTGACGCAAGAGACAAGCAAAATGCCTTACGTAAACAAACCGAGGCCCTACAAAAAAGAGTATCAGCAACAGAAGGAACGGGGAGAACTCCCGAACCGGATGGAGCGTCAGCGAGCGCGGCGCAAGCTTGATCATGAAGGCGTTGACAGATCAGGTAAAGATGTTGCCCACGTTAAAGCACTCAGCAAAGGCGGTTCTAACGCTGACGGAATCCGTTTGGAGAGTCCAGCCAAGAATCGTTCGTTCAAACGAAACTCTCAACGTGCGTTGGTCTCGGAAACTAGCAAACGCGAAAAAAAATAGCGAAGCAGTCAGGTGTGAGTGTGCTTCGCCGGGGGATGTGACGCCCCGTTTTAACCGCATCAGCCAAGCGGTGTCTTCATGATGCTCTATCTCCTCGGCATGTCGGGTTTGGCCGACTGACCCCCGTAAGGGGTTACCTCTAGTTATTTAGTGGAATTAAGTATGAATGAATATAATTGGCCGGGATTATACACCCCGTTCAAACATCAGAAAACAACGGCTGAGTTCTTAGCCACAACGGATCGGGCGTTCTGCTTCAACGAAGCAGGTACAGGCAAGACATCCTCCGTCATCTGGGCGGCAGACTACCTCATGAGCAAGAAACTTGTTAACCGAGTTCTTGTTATCTGCCCACTGTCTATCATGATCACCGCATGGCAAGCCGACATCTTCAAGACGGCTATGCACAGAAGCGTTGCGGTTGCCTACGGCACACCGGAGAAGCGCAAGAAGATTATTCAGGGAAGCTACGAGTTTGTCGTGATTAACTACGATGGCGTAAACATCGTATGGGAAGACATCTATCACTCAGGGTTTGACCTAGTGGTTATTGACGAAGCCAACGCGTACAAGACTGTATCTACCAAGCGTTGGAAAACCCTAAAGAAAGTGTTACGACCGTCCACCAGACTGTGGATGCTGACAGGAACGCCAGCCTCCCAATCGCCCCTTGATGCCTACGGATTAGCAAAGTTAGTCTCTCCTCAATATGTGCCGCAGTACTTCACAGCGTGGCGCGATAAGGTGATGACGCAAGTCACACAGTTCAAATGGGTTCCCAAACCGGATGCTCAAAAAAACGTTTTCTCAGCACTACAGCCAGCGATCCGGTTTAAGAAGTCTGACTGTCTTGATCTGCCGTCAGTGATGTATCAGACAAGGCATGTTGCGTTGACACCTCAAGTGGCTAGGTACTACAAGGGTCTCAAAGACCAGATGCTGATTGAGGCGGCGGGTGAGCAGATCACCGCAGTCAATGCGGCGGCAAAAATGAGCAAGTTGTTGCAGATCTCAGGCGGTGCAGTGTACACCGACGAGGGCGATGTTGTTGAGTTTGATATTAGCCCAAGACTCAACGCGCTGATGGAGGTGCTAGACGAGACCGACAACAAGGTTTTGGTTTTCGTTCCGTACACTCATACCATCGATTTGGTTTCGCGTTTTCTAAACACACAAGGAGTAGTCAGTGAAATAATTAACGGAAGTGTACCCCCACGGGAGCGAGCAGACATCATCACCCGTTTCCAGTCAACACCCAACCCACGGGTGTTAGTCATTCAACCGCAAGCTGCTTCACACGGAGTCACGCTTACCGCCGCTGATACCGTGGTGTTCTGGTCACCCGTCACTTCGGTAGAGACGTACCTACAATGTATTGCTCGCATCGACCGTGTGGGTCAGCAGAACAGCATGACCGTGGTTCACTTGCAGGGTTCAGAAGCCGAGCGGCGTGTCTACGAGATGCTCAACGGCAAAGTGTCATCCCACGAGAAACTTGTGGATCTGTACAAAAAGGAGTTAGGAATTGGAACGCAACCTTGAAGAATTAGTCAAAGCCTACTTGACTATTAGAAACGAACGTGAGACACTGAAGGCTCAGTACGAGACCAACGACAAGGTGTTGTTGGACGATATGGACGCGCTGGAGAAAGAGATGCTTGTCATCTGCAACGACACCAACGCGAGCAGTATCCGTACTGGAAGCGGCACAGTGATCAGGAAACTTAATGAGCGTTTCACGACGAACGATTGGGATAACTTCAAGAAGTTCGTCATGGAAAACGACGCGGTTGATCTGTTGGAGCGCCGCATCCATCAGGGCAACTTCAAGCAATTCATGGCCGAGCATGAGCAAGATGGCTTGCCTCCCGGTGTGAATGTAATGAGGGAATACGGCATCGTTGTCCGTAAACCCTCCAATTAGTCAACTTAGTTAGGAAATATCATCATCATGGCAAACGATTTAGTAACCCTTCTCGCTAACAACCCCGCACTTGTTCAGACCGGTCTGGATGAAGATACTCTTGCCGTATCAGGCGGCGGCGGTGCTTCGCGTAGCAAACGCATCTCCATCAAAGGTGGTGTATTCCGTCTGATGGCTGGCGGCAAAGAGATCGGTGCGATTGAAGATCGTCATATGAACGTGATCTTCGTGAAGATGGCGCATCAAGCGTCGCGCATGTATTATCAATCTGGGTATCAGGAAGGTCAAAAGATCAGCCCTATGTGTTGGTCTAGTGACTCCAACGCGCCCGACCCTGAAGTAAAATCCCCGATGGCATCAAAGTGTAGTGAGTGCGAGATGTCGGTCAAGGGATCTGGTCAGGGTGGCTTGGGTAGTGCGTGCCGCTTGTCATGGCGCACCGCCGTGGTTCTGCCTAACGATCCATCCGGGGATGTAATGCAGCTTGTCTTACCAGCAACTTCTACCTTTGGGAAAGAAGACAACGGTAGGTTCCCGTTTCGTCCGTATGTTCAGCACTTGGCGTCGCACAATGTTTCCGCAGGGCGCGTTGTGACCAAGATGGCGTTTGATACTAAATCGCCAACTCCGAAGGTGATGTTTGCGCCCGCTGGCGCAGTACCAGAGGCTGATCTTGAAGTGATCGCACGACAGGCCAAGAGTGCGGCGGCTGAAGCTGCGATTAAGATGAATGTTTATCAGCTTGACGAAGGTGAAGCCGAGGCTGAACCTCAAAAGCGCTCCGTTGCCAAACCCGTTGAAGTTCCTGAGAAGGACATCTCGGATGTGGTGAAGAAGTGGTCTAAGAAGTAATGCCCAGAACGTACAGCGAACCCTTTTTGATTAAGCTGTTCAAGGCCAACCCCCATAAGCCGGGGGTGGCTTTGGCTCAGGCTTGCGTCAAGGCAAACCTACCAGCAAAATACATTGCTGACATTCTTGATGTGAGTCGGATGACGATCTTCAATTGGTTTAACGGGAAACAAATCCGAGAGAAGAATATCTTAAGGATCGAAACCCTAACGGACATTATTGAGAGTGACACGGCGAAAGGGATTCTCCCTGCACGTAATACGATGGAGGCTAAACTCTACCTTGAAGGGGTAGTAGGGAGAGAACTTTCCGATGAAAGATAGCTACGGGGGGCGACCCCCGTTGTCCTAACAAAGCGAGGGCGACCTCGCTTTTTTCAACTCTGCGAGACATGTTAAAACAATTCTACGAGAAAGCATTGCCCACGCAGGGTGTCTACTGTGTTAGCGGGATTGATTTACACGGCAACATCAAGAACCGATATGCAGAGACACCCGATGGTGTTCTGGAAGAAATTGAAAAGTTTAAGAGTAAAAATTTCAACGTATTCGTAGCCCTAGGTTCCTTCGATGGCTACAGTCGCAAATCCGCAGATTGTCTGTTTGTTAAGTCGTTCTTCATTGATCTCGACGTAGGCGACAACAAAGCGTACGCAGAAAAAGCCGACGCTCATGTAGCACTGTTTAAGCTGATAGGTGCTACGGGGTTACCCGATCCAGTAGTTGTTGATTCAGGTGGTGGGCTTCACGCTTACTGGCTGATGGATCGGGACATTCCGGTTGATGAGTGGAAAGTATTTGCAGAGAGATTCAAAGCCCTTTGCATGGAGCACATCAGTATTGACCCCGTGGTCACGGCAGATGCGTCACGGATCATGCGAGCGCCCGAGACATTCAACCATAAATTTAATCCACCACAGCCTACGCAGTTTATTAGTGAAGAGTTCCCGCTCTACGATTGGCAAGAGTTCAAAGAGTTTTTTGGTGAAGAACCTCTAGCAAACGAGGTGTCGTCCGTCCTTGAAGTGGCGTCAAAGGGTCTGGATGACGACACACTTCAGATGTTGAAGTTGGATAACTTTACTAAAAGCTTTGAAAAAATAGCGGCAATAAGTATTGAGGGTACAGGTTGCAATCAGATAAAAAATATTCTGGTGAACGCCGACACCATAGAGGAGCCACTGTGGTTTGCTGGCCTATCTATAGCCAAGTTTTGTGAGGATGGCGCGACCGCGATCCATTTGATGTCTGAAGATCATCCGGAGTATGACCACCATAAAACAGAACAAAAAGCTCAACCTATTCCTGCCCCTCGGAAATGTGAATGGTTCATCAGTCAATATCCTGCCGGATGTGATGGGTGTCAGCACAGGGGGAAAATCACAAGCCCCATTCTCCTCGGACGAGAACTCAAAGTTGCCCCGCCGCCTGATACGGAGGAACCAGTTTGGGCGCTACCGGATACCAAAACTATTCCAGAGTTCCCCGAATTCCTGATGCCGTTTGTTCGGGGCCATAACGGGGGTATTTATTTTCTGCCAGCACCCACAATAGATAAGAAGGGCATCAAGCATCAGAACGATCCGATCCTGATCCTGCCCCACGAGTTCTTCCCTATTAGAAGGATGATGAGTCCTCACGATGGCGAGTGTTTACTCATGAGGTTGGTACTTCCACGAGATTCGATGCGCGAATTCCTCCTGCCGTTAAAGCATGTCTACGCGCAGGAGACTTTCAAAGCGATGATGGCGTACAACGGCGTACTTGCCTCAACGCTTAACACCAAACTTTTAATGGACTACGTTGTGAAGTGGGGTCAATACATGCAGACAAACACCGTGGCGGAAACTATGCGTATGCAGATGGGATGGACAGAAGAAATCACAGGCGAAAACTGGGGAACACGCAGCTTCGTCATCGGCAATAAAGAGATCAACTACAACGGAGAAACTTTGGACGCACCATCATCACCTTTCGTCAAAGGCATCGCTAAATATCTTAAACCCCAAGGCACGTATGAGAGGTGGCGCAGTTCGTTTGACGAGTTGAACCGGCCTCAATTTGAACTACATGCGTTCTCTGGTTTGGCTGGTTTTGGTACGGTTTTGATGCCTTATACGTCAACTTCCGGCGTCGTAATGTCCCTTTTAGGGAAGTCGGGGTGTGGTAAGACCGGTGCTTTGTATGCGGGTTTGAGTGCTTTTGGGAACCCTAAAGAGTTGTCCGTGTTTGATGCTACTGAGAACGGACTAACCGGACGTTACCTTGGATTGAAGAACCTAGGGTTTGGATTGGACGAGGTATCGAACCGTGAAGCCAAACCAATGTCTCAGTTGGTGCATAAGATCTCTCACGGCAAAGCCAAGATCAGAATGCAGAGTTCGATTAACGCTGAGCGTGAGCACGAGATGTCAGCGTCGCTGATTGCTATCTTCACCACAAACCAATCGATCTACAGCAAGTTTGAGCAGTTCAAGGCAAACCCTGACGGGGAAGCGGCTCGCCTTATTGAGTTTCTAGTTCACAAGCCTGACGTACTTGAGGGTGCGGGTGGCGCTGCTCTGGGTGCGAAGATCTTTGATACTTTCACATACAACTATGGGTTTGCTGGACCGCTCTTCATCAAAGAACTTTTTAAGTTAGGTGACGCGTGGATCATTGACGAGATCAGCAGGTGGAACACGCGGTTCCTCAAGGACTTTGGCGATAGCTCAACATATCGTTTCTATCAAAATCTTGTGGCGGCAGTTTTTACCGCAGGTACGATTGGCAACAATGCAAACATTTTTAAACTAGACCTTGACCGTATCTACCACATAGTCATTCGGTCGATGATTGAGATTCGTGACAACGTAGTCAAGATCAACCGCACTGACTACCCGTCTGTGATTGGCGATTACGTCAACAAGAACATGGGCAACATCCTAGTAATTAAAGACGGCAAGGTGACGATGGAACCACGAGGCGCTATCGTTGGGCGAATAGTCAGCGAGCAGAGTCTCTTGCAGGTCTCCAAGACTGACTTCAAGAAGTACCTCAACGAGCGGCAGATTAGTTCGCGCGAGTTTGAGTTTGAGATGAAGGCTCAGAACATCTTGGTAGACGACAAGAAGGGTCGCCTGACTACGGGTTGGAAAACTTCAATCAGCGTAGACCCGACTCACCTGTATTGGTTCAAGACCCAAATCCCGGAGGAATGGTTTGACGCCGGATCTGATCAAGGAGCCTGAGTGGATCTTCCCGTTCATGGGAATGAGGGTTGGGGATAGTTTCTTTATCCCCACCCTGCGTGTATCTCAAATGATATACGCCATAGATACCGCCGCCAAAAAAGAAGGGATGCGGTTCAAAATATACCCATCAAGTAAAGACGGACACATGGGTGTCCGTGCTTGGCGTACAGGTTAGGGTTCAACTCCGTAGGCTTTGTAGATCTGAACCAATCTGTACTTAACTAAGTTCTGTTGCATGTTGATAATCTTGATCATCGCATCACGGTCTTTTGGATCGAATGCGGTATTGAGGCGGATCTGCTTAGCCTCATGCCGCAAGTCACGTAGCTCTTGGTTTTTGTCATGGTTGTACATGTCTACCAGAGTGCGATGCAAAGGATGTTTGATGTCGTACTTTGCCGCCATCAATGGGTCAGTATCGAATTGCTTGATCTTTTTCTCGATGTCTTCGATCTTCTTTTCAACCGCAGAATACTCACGAGAATCCACGTTTGATCGTGACCCAAAGAAGGAACCAAACAGCGGTAGGTCAGTCTTTGGTTTGAAGTCTTTTTTGCCGCTAAGGAGAAGCGCGGCGTCGTTACCTACCTCAAAGAATTTTGCAATACCGTCTAAGTAACTATTAGACAAGAAGTACAAAGTGTTGGGACTGATGTCAATATCGCCAACAGTATTGTTTGCCATCCATCGCGCAGCTTCTTTGTAGATTTCTGGGATGTGGTCCCCACCCGTGTAAGCATCGCCCATGCGGCGGTTCTGGTCATTGTAGATTTCTTGACCAAGACCATTTTTATTGATAACAAACTCAAACACTGGACGCAGCACACTTGGCGCAATCGAATCCAGAATAAACGCTCCCGGCATTTCAGTGGCTGGCATACGTGAGATTGGGATTGGCACAAACGAGTCCAACGAGATCTGAAGGAAGATGTTGGCTAGTGCATCACCAAATGATTGTTTGCCAGCAACCGCTGCCGCTAACTGTGCGCCTGACGCAGCAAACGCACCAAGTCCAAAGCCCCACGGCATCTGGAGCACCAACGGATCTTTCAGTCCAATTGCTTCACTGAGAACTTTGGGAACGTGGAATCGAGCATAACGCGTCCACTGCTGCATGTTGTCCGTACCGACCGGATTGCGTCCCAAGTCATCGTCGTCATCGGCAAACATGAACGCCATCGTATATGCCAGCGCACCAAGTCCCATCAAGCTGGCGGTCATTATTTGAGCGTTCTTGCGGTTCTGGCTGTAATTGGCTAAGAATTTATCCCTAGTAGCAGGATCTTGCCTTAATTTTTCCGGTAATTCTGCTTTTAAACTATCCCAAGCGCGATCTGCCGTACGGAACGCCGGGGCAATAGACTCAATAGCGCGCAACGCACCCGTAGCAGACGGACGGAAGAACATGTAAAGGGAGCCTAGGGCTTTACCCCAATCACCCACTTGCTCAAAGTTGGCTAGGTTCTTGGCATATGCCGCAGCTTTTGTCTTTGCCGCATCACCTGTTATGTTATTAGCATATGCGTCAGCTTTAGCCACACTGTATGCGGCAGAGCGGCTAGCCAACTCAAACATATCCGTCCAAATATCGATGAATTTCTCTAGCTGTTCTATTTTAGTTAGGATGCCTGACCGACCAATCTCTTTGTAAAGTTGCTCAAAATTAGACTTGACGGTCAGCCCCTGCATGTACACACCATGCCCCCCTTCTTTTATAAACTCAACCATGTTTGCAATGAACGGGTCAGAATTTGCCAATCCCCTTAAGGCTTGTTTGCTTTGATCATCAGTTTTGCCGTACAAAACAGCAACTTGCATTGCTTTCAGCATACCGCCGTTAGCTACAAGACTAGACATCGCGCCTAGATACTCGGCGGCTTTCTTCGGACCCATGTCCGCGCCAATTGCGCCCGCGTTAGTCAACGCATCGCGCACGAAGTTCATCGGCGCAAAGTTGAAGTTGTAACGAGTGTGCATCGCACCGACTTTACTGGTCAGCCAGTTAGCTGCGCCGATAAGTGGGCTTGTAGATTCAAACGTACGACGGATTGATTCACGCAACGCGTCATCGTTAATCTCAAGAACTTGTAGGCTACCGTCTTCGTTGAAGTGAAAGAGGGTTCGTTCTTTGGGAAGACTCTCAATAAACTTGGGATCGTCACGTTCTTCAAAAGATTTTTTCTTGGAGACTCTTCCGCTCATAAGCCCCTGCTCAATAGCGTTTTTGATAGCAAGAGTTACATCTTTACGCCCCGCACGCAGTGCAGCTTGTACGGCGTATGCCATAGCGTGAAGTATTGGATTGTCACCGGCGGTCTCCCGACCTGACATTGGGCGTTCAATCTGCTGGAAGTCGTTACCCCCTCGTTTCATGGTCTCAAAGTTCAGCATCTCATCAGTCTGAGTGTGCGCCCCTTTACCTTTGAACGAGATATAGTTTTGGAAGTTGTAGAAGTTTTTCCGGTTATCAACCGGCTTCGACCAGTAGTTGGATTGTTTATCTAGCTCAATAGTCTTCTCATTGAGCCGACGCATATCGCTAATGATCTTGTCTACCAACGCTTTGTGGGGGTCATTTAGATATTGAGTTGTGACATTCCTGACGCTAGTCGGATCAAGATTAGCCATGTTAAAAGTCTGGTGGGAAGGGTCTATTTCCTTTATGTTATCTGGGCTAAACCCAGTAGCCACCACGTTGTTTGTATTGACGAGCGGATTGCCGTTTGCGTCACGCATGATTGTGACTTGACCAGACGGGTCCACTTGAGTTTGGAACACAATACTTTCTAACGTAGAACGTAACTGAAGGGCTTGCGCCTGCGTCATGTTCTGGCTTCTGTTGAGTTGATTTAGTATGGCTGTACGTACATCAGCCGCCGAAGATGGTTTACCACTTACCATAAACAGCTTTTTTTTGTCATCAAGCGGAGCCGACAACAAGAACTTAACCATACTACGCTCGGGGTTGTGCAACACTTCCATGATCTTGTGCAAACGGGCGAGTACTCGATTTACATCAAGGTCCATGGCTTTTGCGTATTCTTCTATTGAAGCGCGAAGTCCGTCAGCGATTGAAGCAATTTCTTCGTTGTAGATAGCTATACCGCGTGATGGCGCAAGTGTGAGTAACGTGTAGATGGCGTTAATCATCGGCCCGTCAAACTTAATTAAATTTGCGCGGTCGCGCGCAGTCTCCCATACCTTGACCGCGTAACGGTTATTGACAAATTTGCTGGCAAGCTGTACAAAACCTTGCTTGGTTGTGAACGCGTTTTTGACCGCCGTAAACAACGGGATTTTCTTCTCTTCAAACCGCCTATAGTTTGGATCGGCGTCATCATTAAGATCAATAATACGCGTGGGAGGAGCTTGGTTTGGTTGTTGTGGTTGTGCAAGAAGCTGTTCTTGTAACTGAATACCGCCGGTTGGGACCGACATGATCCGCTCAAACGCGTTGGCGATCTCCATCACGTAATTGACTTCAAAGATTGGCTGAACGGAAGTAGGCAGACTCAGCCGCTCTTCTTCACCGTATACGCCACCTTCTAACCGCTCTTGATGTTTTCCAAGAGTCTTTAGGAACGGAGGAGGCGCAGCTTTTCCGGTATACCCTACGGCTTTGGCAACAGCTTTTACAAACTCAGACCATTTGTTTTTGACCGGAATCAGGGTATCAATGACTCTAGCTGCTCGCCAGACTTTATGTGGCGCTGCGCTAACTAGTTTTTGTGCTTCAGCAACGGCATTGATTGCTTCAGCAACGCCCTGAGACTTTATGCTTTGAAGAGCAGTCTTAAATGACTGATCCGTCATCCCGTAAGATACAAACTCAAATACGTTTGTGTACGCGTTGGGGAACTTACTACCAAGCGCATCCTTGGTTTCATACATGATGTCGTACAACTGCTGAACAGCTTGCTGCTGATCTTTTGTCAGAGACGCCCTCTCCGCACCGCCTTTGTTGAACTTGTTAAGGACTTGTACGGTCGCCGCGTGTACAAGTTCATGAAGCACTGTGTCTTCGTAGAACGCATACCTAGCAATAAGAATCTCATCCTTCACAGGATCGTACATGCCATCGGCACGAGTACCGTTATTGCCGGTCAGACTCTCAACCATTCGTATCTTGGTTTTGAGATTTAGCCCATGCAATATGTTGGCAAGCGCCGCGTTCAGTTTACCGTTGCGAGTTTCGTTCTTTACTACCTTCTCACGCAAGGCATCTAGGAGATCTTGGATCTTCCCTTCTTTGATAGCCTTGAGCGCGCGCTGAGTTAAAGCCCTTTGTGCACGAGCATTCTCATGGTCTTTGACCCGAGGAATAGGCGGCGGCATTTCCGCGCGTTGTCTTTCAAACTCTTCCTGTTGTTTTTTGCCTTCTTCAGCAATAAGTTTCTGCCGTGCCTCTACTTCAGCCTCAACTCTTTTGGCTTCTTTAGAATCTTTGCCGTATTTTTCAGCAATTAATTTTGAAGCAAGTTTTGTAAATGCTTTGTCTTGTTGTAACCCAGAGTGATTTAAGATGTAGTCAGAATACTCCCCCCTAAAATCTTCAGTCAAATCAGCCCATCTAGGAAAATAAATTCCATACGCTCTGCTCGCAGTATCGCGGTTTTCGTTGTAGTTATTGGCAACCCGCATTTCTTCTGCGCGCCCATCAATGTTCCCGTATTCAGCACTAAGGGTACGCATGTGCTGCTGCAATGCTCTAGCAGCCCGTACATTTTCTTGGATAGAACTTATGTCACGTACGTTGCTGTAGTACGCGTCCTTCATGTAGGCAGTAAAATCTCCTTTTTCATCCCATTCAGGCAACATTAAAACTTGCCCGCCATGTTCTTCGTCGTGCCTTTCTATCTCAACTAAAATTTGCCTATATTTGTCTTGCGCTGCTTTAAGGTATTGGTCAGCAGCTTCTTTGGCTTTCTGATATCTAGCAAGATCTTCGCCCAAATAATTGACGCGTTTATCGTCGCCTGCTTTTATGGCTTTTGCAATCTCAGCTTCAATTGGCTCAGTTTTTTCTTCGTATTCATCCATGAACGCGTCATGGTCTTTCCGCGCTATTGGGAGTTGAGCTTTGGCTGCTTGCCGTTCTGCAATTAACTTAGTACGTCCTTCGTTTATTACTTCTGCTTGAAGATTAGCTATGCGCCGCGCTTGGTTGTATTTTTCTCTAGCAATCTCAAGAGTTTCTTTAGCGTCCTTTCCTTTTGAAAAGTACGGCCCCAATGTCAGTTTATTTGACAGAATTAAATTAGATTTACGTTCAGCATCGGCAGAAGCAGTTTCTTTTTCTTCTACGCGACGAGCAAACGCCATGCGAACTTGTCTTGCAAAGTCCTCTGTCCAACCAACTAGTGGTTTAAATATTGAATACTTGGGAGTCTTTTCAGCTTCGGCAGCTATGTTTTGATCGTCTGGGATTTCATTCCAAACAAAATTGTAACCACCGATATCGGTTCCGTTTGATATAGATGGAAGCCCCGCACTTGCTTCAGTAAGCAGTACATCAAATTGAGTTTCAAGTTCGTTTAACCGCGCCCGCCTTCTATCCAACACTTTCTGTGGAAATTCTCCAGAGGCTACGTCATTGTAGTAACCCATGCGCGCGTTAAATAACTCTTCTCTTTGATCCTCAGATAGATGAGCGTACGGGCTTACTGAAGTGGATTCAGTTCCTTCTCCAACATTAGTTGCTGTAGTGCTTGGTTCAACATTGCCCACTCCGCTTGTGTCAACGGCGGCAACTCCTTCGGTGGCGGCTCCTGTATCGGGCTGTGTAGCCACGCTAGGGCTTTCTCCAACTGAGGGCGTGATAGTTCCTGTAGGGACATTTGGTGCTCCGGGGGGTGTATAGTTTGGAAGATACTTCTTGATCTCTTCTATTGCGCGTGCGTTATAGCCTTCCCCTGCCGGAACAGCTATGCCTAGGTTAGCAACAATTTGCTTTAACGTAATATTGTTTGCGCCTCTTGGGTAAACTCCAGCAGCAATATCATCAAGATATTTAGTAGCTACACCAACAGGGTTGGCGGCTATTTCTTTATTTGTAGGGAAAGCTACTTTAGTTGTTGGAGTTACAGGAGGCGGAGGTGGCGGTGCGGTACCAGTCGGCGATGCGGTTTGCTCAGCGGCAACTAACTGCCGACCCCCTTTGTTATCCATCGGGGTGACAACCCCATTTTTCTCCATCTGATCAAGTAACTGACCAGCACGGGTGTAGCCAATCTTGAATTCGCGTTGGACCGCAGAAATTGAAGGTCTACCGGGTCCGCTAATAAAAGCAACAGCCTGATCATATAAAGGATCAACCGAAACTCCCGGCGGCGGTGTGGTTACTGTTGGCGCGACCCCGGTGGGTGGGGTTCCCGTAGGTGGGGTTCCCGGTGGGGTTCCCGGCGTAGTTGTGACAGCCCCCGGCGGCGGTGGTGGCGGTGCGTTCTGAAGAGTTGTCAGACTATTAAGTTCAATGTCGGCTGCTGTTGCTGGCGTAGTGGTAGCAGGGGGGATGACAGTAGGAGCGGTAGTCTGTTGCTTTTGTTTTTCGGCCTCTTCCCTTTCGGCTTGTTCTTTGGCAGCTTTAGCAAACTGATTGCTGAAGTGATTCCTAACCCCACCAACCGTACCGGGGAGGACCGACATACCTACCGCAGCGGCGGCGGTGTTGACATACTCTTTTAGCGCCTCTGCATCAGCCAAAGACAGGTTTGCGCCAAAGCGCTCTGCCGCCGTTTGGATTTCTTCTGGAAGAATTTCTTTGCCGCCCGTGACAGCAATACGTTTAGCGACTTCAGCAATTAGTGAGTCGGCGGCTTTCTCACCGACTTTGAGCGCGTTAACACCAATCTTGCTAACGAAGAAGTCTGCAACAGAGTGAACGATTGCAGCAGGAACAAGGCGTCCAAGGTTGATGTCTTCAGGAGTCTGGTTATTACGTTGCGCTTCCTGCACCGCCCGACTTGTAGTTTCGCCAGCGCCATGTAGAACCGCTTGGCCCCCGATACCAGCCGTGCTACCTAAAGCAATAAGTTCTTTTTTGGCTTCTTTAAGAATTAGCTTTTCGGCTTCGTCTTTACCTAATTTTTCGGCGGCTTCAAGAATACCTTTTTTGACTAGGCTCTTAGCCACCGCACCAGAAATAGCACCGGGGAGCGCACCAACCCCCGCACCAGTAGCCGCGCCGACGCCAGCCCCAACCGCCATCATGCCAAGTGTCTCGGCCAAGTTAGCCGCACCGGACCCAATCTGATACGGGAGCCAGTCAGTTACAAGGGGGATGATCCCTTCCTTGAGGGCTTCCATAAATTCGTCAGTCTTACGAACTACTGTTTTTGATTCTGCTTTGTGCAGATTCTCAACGCCGCGCTTAATCCAATCACTACCAGTCTCTTCAGCGCCAGCCTTCTGCGCAAGGCGTCCTGCTAGGACTTGAAAACCACCGAAAGTTTCTTGTAACTGAGGACCGTAGTTGGTAAATCCACGGAAAAGATCGCTGGAGGTATCTTCCGGCCCAAGTACACGCGGCCCCTGTTGTTCTGGGGCCGGTGCAGGAGGCTGCTCTTTAGGGGGATTTAATTTTAGCCAAGCGTCGGGATCAAAAGGTTTAGACGGATTTTGAGCTAACCAAGCATCTGGATCAAACGCCATTTCAACCCCCTAATCTAGCTTTGATTTGCGCCGATCTAGGATCGTTGGGATTCCTATTAGCCCAATTCAATGCTTCTTGATCTTGGGGAGATATGGTTCTACTAGCGCCACCTGAAGGTTCAGTCGGAAGTGCGGTGCCACCACTAATACTATTGAGTCTGTTTTCAGCTACTCTCACCGACTTATCCATCATCTCGCGTCGAGCTATAAAGTCGTTCTCAACATCAGTAACGTACTTTCGGCTTGCTGCGACCCTAGCTTTTATTTGTGGCACTTCGCTGGTCGATAAATCTCTTACGTCTGCTTTAGCCCTCATGTAAGCGTCTTTGTTTACTACAATATCATATTCTTTATCAACCATAGAGCGCGCGTTTTGAGCCAACTGATACGCAGTTTGTGCTTTATTAAAGTTATTTGCGTCCCTTGCCGCTGCGGCATTAGCTGCGGAAGCGGCGGCGTGGGCTTGATCGCCTCTAAGACGCATATCAGCCGCATACTTGTTAGCTTCAAAACCTTTGTCTGCGGAGTATATATGGGATGCCGCTGAAGATTGAGTAGCAAAGTTTTGTGACGCAAACCTTGACATATCACCTTGGGCAGTAAGTTCATCCCTACGTTTAGCCTCGGCGCTTCTTGCCAATTCAGTATTGAGCTTTTGAGCTATTTCAGAAGCTTTTACTTTTTTATCCGAAGCTCGTTCACCATAACCTTTTTTCTCAAGCCTGTCAGCTTGATCAAGATCATAAATAATTTTATCTGCTTCGCGCACAGCCCTCTTACGTTCCTTCTCGTCTTCAATCAAAGTAGGAATAGTCTTTTTGAGCGCAGACATACCGGCCACAAGCGTAGCACCGGGAGTTGTACCCCAGCTTGCAAAGAACTCAGCAAGGCGAAAATTCTTTTGACGTTTGGCTTCGTCGTCCATGTTGGCACGTTCAGCCATAATTTTGCTACGGTATTCTTGTAGCTTTTCATTTTCGGGATTAACTCCCGCTGCTCTTAGCGCAGCTTTTTCTTCCTCCACAAACGCTGAAAGAGGTCTATCCGCTGCCGTAGTAGCTTTTTCTGCATTTGCACGGATAACGGCTTCTTCTGGGAGATCTGCTATTGATGGCCTGCCGGGATACGAAGGTGCGCTGGTAATACCGGCAGCAACAGGGGCGGGAGCAGGAGCCGGGGCCGAAGCCGCAGTAGGACGGGGAGCAGGAGGACGAGCAACAGGTGCAGCGACTGCGGTAGTTTGAGAAGCAACGGGAGGCGCAGAACGAGCGGTCGGAGCCGGACCAGCAGTAGGTACAGCCGTTATAGCAGAAGGATTAGTTAGCGCAGGCGGCGGTGCAGGTTCCGCAGGGGCAGCGGCGGGTGGAGGAGCCGAAAGTTTGGTTCCAAAAGACTCCGCGTGGCGGTCTGCCAACATCCTAAATGGATTAATCTTACTTACAAATTCACCGGGATTGTACATGTAGCTAGGTGCGCCACCATACTTTCTCTGTTTTTCTGCGTCTGAATCTTCGCCTTTGACTAGGCTCTGATTGTTTTCGGCAGTAGATTCAGCAAACGCAAGGATACCGCCTCGCGCCATGCGAGGAACTGGCATCGACTTCTCTTGAATCAAACGCGCAGCCATCTGTTTAATTGATGGACTAGAAGATTCTTTGGCGTACTTCTTGAGATCATCTACATCCATCTTTGAGAGCGTGCTTTCAATCTCGCCGCCCACATCGTAGGACATGATGCCGCCTTGCGCGGCTTTGATAACCCCACCTTCTTTTCTAATAGTAGGTGTACCACCAAACGCACCGTTCAGCGCACCGTATGCACCAACTGCACCAATACCCTGAGTGATGGCATTAGGCGCGGCCTGATACATATTGGTGGTCGAAGCTTGCATAGGCAGACCACGCAGCATGTTCGACATCGTACCCAACTGCATTAGTGGATACTGTTGCGCGTTGGAATAGTCCTGCATAGACTGATTAATAATCTGCTGTTGCAATTGCTGCTGCTGACCACCGATCTGGTTTTGGAGTCCGTAGATTCCTTGCTGGGCAGCTAGCTGTTGCTGTCCTAAACCACCAAGTTGTTGCGCCGCAGCAAGCTGCTGAGCGTTCATCTGTTGACCGTAATTAGCACCAAATTGTCTAGACTGTTCAATGGCTTGTTGGTTAGCCAGCATCGCCTGTTGGTTTGCTAGCTGAGCTTGCATGTTTTGCCCAGCGCCAAGCTGCTGCACTCCAAGGTTGGCTTGGAGATTCTGCAACCCAGTGTTGTAAGCCATTTGCTGATTAGCAAGATTGGCTGCTTGGTTTTGCTGAGCGTTAAATTGTTGGTTTGCTTGACTTAACTGACCTTGGTTTAAACCATACTGACCAAGAATTCCTTGATTAGCCAACGCAATCTGATTAGCTGCTTGTTGGTTAGCTGCATTAGCGGCTTGTCTAAATTGCCCTTGTTGCAAGCCATACTGACCTTGCAACGCTTGATTAGCCATCGCGGTCTGTTGGCGATTAGCGACGTTACCCATCGCCATCTGCTGATTCATGGTCCCTTGTTGCAGGCCATATTGACCTGCCAAAGCCTGATTAGCTAATCCAGCTTGTTGCTCCATTGACCCCTGTTGCAGTCCAAACTGACCAGCCAAAGCCTGATTAGCCAGCGCCGCTTGCTGCTCCATTGACCCCTGTTGCAGTCCAAACTGCCCAGCCAAAGCCTGATTAGCCATTTCGGCTTGTTGTTGATTAGCCAGATTAGCCATAGCCATCTGCTGATCCATACTGCCTTGCTGCAAACTAAATTGATTTAGAGCACTTTGATTATTTACATTAGCCGTCTGTTGAAAACCAGCATTAGCTAATCTAATAGCTTGATCCATCTGACCTTGCGTCAGACCGTACTGCCCTTGCAATCCTTGGTTGGCAAGCTGTTGTTGTTGTAACAGTTGAGCGTTCTGTAGAGCAGTGTTGTATTGCTGACCTTGATTAAATTTGCTGGTATCAACACCCGCCGCTTGGTTTAACTGTTGCGCGGTCAAGCCGGTCTGTGCGCCAAGACCCTGCGTCTGAAGCAGCGCGCTTAGATTCTGAACACCTGTCTGCTGCTGCACTGCTTGGTTAGCCAATGCCGCTTGAAGGGCTGCTTGCTGTTCAGTATTGAATTGTCCTTGTGCGGCTTGGAATGCGGCTTGTGAACCTTGAGCTTGGATATCCCCTTTCTGTGTCGCTAGATTGCGCGCAGCTTCAGCGTTCTCAATAGCTTGACGCGATCCACCAAAAGCACCAGCTTGAGCAAACCCCGCGCCGCGTTTAGTCGAGGCAATATCTGCTTGGCGTTGTGCTTCGCGTTGTTGAATATCCACCACACTTTGCATGTAGGGGGACATGTACGCGTTGGCTGCTCCGGGTTGAGTAAACGATTGAGTACCAACATTACCCGCCGATTGCATCTGTAAACGCTCAAGCGGAAGCGCATTAACGCGTTCAAAACCAATGTTTGTTGGCGTGTAGTCAAGCTGCTGTCCCGTATATAAAGGGACTTCACCAAGCCTAGTAAATTCAGCTTGCGCCGCTTGCATCATAGCGGCGTCTCGTAACTGCGCCGCCGTACCTATTTGTCCGCTTGACGTTGGAGCAATACCTAATTGCGCTGCTTGTGCAGTTGGAGCAATACCTAGTTGTGCTGCTTGTGCAGTTGGACTAGTACTTAACTCTGCGGCTGTACCAGTTTGAAATTCACTCAACGGAGCAGATTCAAGCCGCGCGGCTCGCATTCTTTCAGCCGCAGATATTGTAGGAGCGCGCCCTAAAGTAGTTGCTTGTGCGTTTTGCCCCCGAATATCTTGGGGTTGGTTCATCTGATAATAATTTACATCAGGAGCATAAGCTTGCCCCATTGTAAATTGGCCGGGGTTGTATCCGGCGTTGGCGGCGCGCTGCATTGCATCAGCGGTATATTCGCTGGCAGCATTAAATTGCCCCGGCATTTGCAGATTGTAGATACCATTCTGCGCCATCTGCTGCATTGGTGTGAACCCAGCGACTGCTGCGCTAGGATCATAGGAAGTCATATTTCCATTTGCGTCGTACGTCCCACCGTACGCTTGATAAGATCTTGGTGATCCAAGAATAGTATTGCCTTGAGCATCAGTTGAAGTATTAAACAACTGATTCTGGGTCGCACCCAGCATGTTCTCTACATATCCACGAGCATATTCGGGGATATTGGTATTCGTTACCGTGGACTGAGTTTGCCCGCCGCCACCGCCGCCCTTACCCATGATTCACTCCTTCGAGGGGCAGTTCAAATGTTGCCCATAGGCTTTTATGCCCGTCGTTTTGAAATATTTTAGCCCAACCGCGCCGAGCGGTGGCTTCGATCCCATCACATCCCATGTCTTTTGCATACCGACGTAGCAGATCAAGCATGGGATCTTTCCATTTGCTGAGTTCAACGCCGCCACAGAAAGTCATAGATAAGACTTTGCGCTTCGGGTAATTCATAAAGTTTGTAACCACTGCGCCTTTGATCTCACTACCTTCAAATGCAACCCATAGATCATGTTCGTAATCTACTATTGCGGCGTGAATGTCGTCTACAGTGTATCTACCATAAGTATACCGCGCCGCCCGATCCAAAAATGGTCCAACAGATTCCCAGCAAGTATGGATTAACTCTTTAGGAACCATTGAAACTTGAATCATCGTGGTATGTACTTATGGGGATTTATTTGTTTACCTTGTTTCGGATTGCCGGTGCGTTCTTGCCGCACTTTGGTCATCATCTGGTGAAGCACTTTAGCCCCGGCTTCCGTTGATCCGTTCCCAAGATGAGAGACCACATCAGCAGGGATCACAAATTCCCCGTCAGCCAATCGAGCCGGTTGCCGTCCATTAACCACTGCCGGAATATTATCCGACATTCCGTCCCCCGGTCCTTTTAGCAAACGTGGGTTTCCACCAGCGGCATATCCTCCAAGATCACTAACGCCCATGATACCGCCCTTTGCCGCTTCTAGGTACTGGGTAGTGTCGGGTTTACCTCCGGGTGGATTGAGATTTAATTGCCCTGCCGGATATGGTTCGGGGCCTTTAGGTGCAGTTACATAAGCACGTTTGTTAATTTTTGCTAGACGAGTCCGCGCCGCAGAATATGGGTCAAGGCTGCGGGTGTCTGGGTCGGTGTCGTGGTAGATGCCCACATCAGTTGGATGAGATGCAGGAACTTTGGGCGTTTCGCCTTCCATCATCTTGGCGTAGTAGTCCAGAGTGCTTGACAAGTTACCCGTCGAACCACCGCCAGCAAACCTTTGTGGTTGGTTTTGATCTTGGCTAACATCAGCGGGACCACCCACGTTGATGGGTTTTGATTGAGGTTCGGGTTTCATTTGCTGCAACGATTGCATCAGGTCAGGAGTGCCTGCCTGTTGACCCAAAATGCTAGGCTGTTGAGCGTTTACCGGGCTTTGTGGGTTCGACGGCGCGCCGACCTGAGTATTGTTTTGACCAAAGAATCCTGTATTAGCGCCTGAATTTTCGTTGCCAAAAGCATAGTTAGGAGTAGATTGCGTACTGTTTTGACCGCCACCCAAATCAATAGGTACGTTCAACGTCAGGTTCCCACTGCCTGTAACACCGCCTTGAGCCATCTGCATGATGCCGCCTTCGGCATATCGGGGGGTATAGCGATACTGAGATGGGTTGGCAACCGTTGCTTGGTAATTTGGCGAAAGTTTATATTTACTCAGCGGACCATCGTACGGAGTATTGTTAAAGTTGCCGTAATTTGGGTTGAGCAGTCCTAGAGTTCTTGCTCCCGTGTATGCAATAGCACCAGCTTTAAGTGGGTTTTTATCTGCCCACGCCATCGCTTTGTCTAGGCCGCGCTCAAACGCAGAAGTGGGCGCTGCTGGAGGTTCAGTCCACGTACCGTAGTACCCGCTATTGGCTGTGGGGTCAGCAAGTTCTGCTGGTGAAGAAAGCGCAGAAGTAATACCAGCAGGGGCAGAAGAAGGCGCAGCGGCGGCAGGAATACCACGCGCACTCAATTCGGGAGTAGGAGGAGGAGGCGCGGCGGGCATTGGTGGAGGAGGCGGTACACCAGCACCGGTTATTGGATCATAAGTTGCACTAGGTGGAATGGGTGCGCCCGTCGCTGGGTTAATGCTAGTAGTAACTGGTGATGTAACAGGATAAGTTACAGCAGGAGGAGGCGGCGGGCCACCTGCCGGTAATTGTTCTAATCCTGCGGGAGGAGCTTGCAGCGCGCCTTGTTGTAATGCGTTTATTCCAGCACCAGCTCCTTGCCCGCCTGCGGCAGCACTTTGCTGCATGGCCGTTAGTGTTTCTGGAGTCATTCCAGCGGGAACAGAAGCTAATCCTGCCCCAGCACCAGCGCCTACTTCACCGGCAGTTAGAGCAGCGGTTGCGGCGGTTGCGGCTTCGGCGGTGGCGGCAGCTTCGGCAGCGGCGGCGGCTTCAGCCGCCATTTCTACTTCAAAAATTGCCATCATTGCCATGATTGAGCCTCTTTAATTTCTGGTTGGGCCAGATCCGT
>Ga0114958_10000617_pt1 | contig 30263 bp, 23 predicted proteins | sample C_130208_EF_Meta_FD_89577 | JGI IMG/M metagenome (GOLD analysis project Ga0114958, IMG submission 89577) | Freshwater microbial communities from Lake Croche, Canada to study carbon cycling - C_130208_EF_MetaG | ecosystem: Environmental > Aquatic > Freshwater > Lake | place: Lake Croche, Canada... | reverse complement strand
TATCGGGGGTTCGAATCCCCCTCTCTCCGCCACTTCAACTTTTCCCCAATAAAATCAAGGGTTTCCGACCGGTCTCCCCTCTCATTTTGGGTGAAACCGTGTGGTAAAATATTTGAGAACGCACTTTCCCTCCCTTCTCATCTCTACCTCCCACCACGGTGTTTCCAAGCGTCGGAAGTTTGAAAAAGCTCGGGTTCCCTGCCATGGAACCAGGTTGGAAATTTTGCGCTTGCGCGATGATTGAGGAGGCAGTTTTCATGCTGCCGCTGTGTCGGGCTTTGTTGCTTGCAAGTCAGCGGTTGCCAAAGCACTTCCTCCCGGCCAGCGCCAGAAACGACGTATAACAGCCGAACTCTAGATCCGATCCTGAACAAAGCCGGCAGCGCCGCAGTTCGGGATCAAACAGAGGACACTGCCGACAGGCCCGCATTCCTAAGCGCCAAATCTCCGGCCCCGCGGCCCATGCCAGGCTCGCCCGGGAAGATCAGGCAAGAGAGGCTGGAAAGCCATTGACCCCATGATCACCAAAAACCGCGCTGTCTGTAACCGCAGCTTCATTCTAAGCGGGCCATCAGGAGGTTTACGCTGAGTTGGGACTTAATCCGTGCCGGAACCGGCTTCAATAAAATTGCGGATCAGTCTGAGCTCCGTGTTTCCATCGATGGTATGGGCTTTGGGTAGTTCGTGGTATTCAATGCGTAGTCCAGCCTTCTGGAGAAGGCGTATTTGGTCCGGCACGCCCGCGAAGCGGATCACTTGATCTTGGGTGCCGTGGGTGAATAAGAAGCGCTGTTCAAGAGCCGCCGGCGAGAATTCCCGCACCAGGCGCTCCGGCTCGCACACATAACCGCTGATTCCGACAATGCCTGCCATCCGGTGGGGATAGCGGGCGCCTATTTCCAGTGACATCAAGCAGCCCTGGGAGAAACCGCCTAAGATTGTCTGGTTGGTCGGGAATCCTGCGGCTCGCTGGGCATCAAGCAGTTGGAATAGCAGGGTGCAGCTGCGGTCAACGCCGGGGCGGATATCGCCGCTTGCGAAGTCGTACCAGGAATAGCCGCCGTAGTATTCATCGGGAGCGTTGACCAGCAGATAATTCATATCTGTCAGCCCCATGGCGTCAGGAAGCCAGCGATAGCCCTCGAGGCTGTCGCCCAGGCCGTGGAGCATGATCCAGAGTCGGCGGGAGGCCGTTTTTTTTGCGGGGATTAGTTCGGTGTGGAGCATGATTTACGTTTGAAATAAAGGAGGATTGCGGCCGGTGTTGTCGGGCCGGGGATGGTTCTGTCGGCAGGGCCTTGTCGGGTTCTTAAACCGGTGGATCGACAAGGGGCAGGCGGAGCGGTGGTTATTCGTCCGCTTTGCCGTTTTTTTTGGCTTCTGTTTCCGCCCAGCTGGCGAGCGCTTCGCGCTGGGCAGGGCTCAACCGCGCCGAAGTGTGGATCCATGTGTAACTGGGCAGGGGCATGCTCTGGTCGCGCACGGTTTCGGAGATGTGATTGAATTTTTTGCGGGCGCGGGCCGGATCGGTGTGGGGCCATTCGGAGAAATTGAGTTTCTCCCGTCCCTCCCGCACATGATCGGCAATCCAGAATGAGACCGGCGAGAGCCGGCTGTACCAGGGCCACGCGGTTTCGACGGAGTGGCAGTCGTAACAGGCACCGCGCAGGAGTGCAGCGATCTGCGGCGGGGGCGGGTTTGTCGCCATAAGATCGTGACCTGGCAGGGGGATGCCGGTGAGCATTGGAGGTCTGGCCAGCTGGAGGAGGGCGAAGGCCAGCGCGGCTCCACCCAGCCACCAATGCCATTTTGGCTTCAAGGATTTTGTGGGGTTGTTCATGATTATTTGTTGTGTGGAATGGAAAGGCTGCCGCCGCCGACGAACTCCCGGAGTACGGCATCGCCGGGCAGGAGTGTGGTATCGGCCACCTGTTGGCGGGTGAGTCCGGCGATGCCGGCCAGAAGTGGTTCGAGTCTCTGATGGCGGATGCGGGCATCGAGAAAGCCGGGAAAGAGATCCAGTTCGGCAGCGGCAGGCCATATTCCATCGGGCCCGGTGAAAAAAGGTTGGAGCAGTGGCAGATCAAAGGGGAATCCGGCATTGATGACCTGGTCGGCCAGTCCGCGCAGGGGGAGGATGCTGAAAAGTTCGCCGGAGCGGACATAGTGCCAGTGGAGCAGGGTGCGGAGTGGGCTGTGGTTGCGGTGGTGGAGGTCCCGGAGCATGCGGCGCAGAAGTCGAACGTCGTTGAATCTTGTGAATTGGTGGGTGGTTCCGTCGCCCTCCATGAGCAGGTTTCGCGCTTCGACGAACAGGCGGAACTGGGCCGAGGCGTCAATGCCCTCAGTCATGGGCGGGTAGAGTCCGTGGAGGCAGTCGAGCAGGAGGATTTGATCGGGTTCGAGGCGGATGGATTTTGAGCCGCCCCGCCGGCCCTCGATGAAATTATAGACTGGTTTTTCGATTGTCTGGCCGGCGAGCAATGCGCGGAGGTGCTCGTTGAGCAGTTGAATATCCAGCGCTTCGGGCGTTTCGTAATTCCGGTCGTTGATCCAGTCGGTGGGGTGTTCGACTAGTGGCCAGAAATAGTCGTCCAGGTTGAGCATGAGAAAGCGCAGGCCGTGGCGTGCCAGGCGTTGGGTGAGCTTGACCGTGGTGGTGGTTTTGCCGGAGGAGGTGGGGCCGGTGATCCAGAGCAGGCGCAGGGGTTGGCCGCCATTGAGGCGGGCAAGCACATTGTCGGCCGCCGCATCCAGCTCCGCTTCATATCGGGCGATCGACGCCTCAATCAGGTGGGAAATGCGTCCGCTGCGGACGATTGAATTGAGGCCCGCCACCGTGTGGCAGTTGTGGCTGCGGTTCCAGTCGGCTGCGGCCCTCTCCGAGGCATGGGTTTGGCCGTTGCCGAGGAATTGCGTTTCGTTCAGGGCGCCTTCGCGCAGCCAGTGCCGGCCCCAGCGGTGCGTTGCGTAAGCATCGGCCGTTTTCTGGAACCCATGACTGCGCAGGGCATGAAGCACGGCGTCCTGAATCGTCTCGATGGTTGGCGGGAAGTTCGAGATCAGGTGGTACGGGTTGGCGTTAAGACAGACAACGGCGGTGTCGGAGAGGAACCGTGCGATTTGAGTATCCGAACCGTGCGCTTGGAAAACGGCCTCGTTGATGCCGGGCAGGAAATCGTATCTTGCTCCGCCAATGGACTGGAGTGCGCCCAGGATGGCGTCGCCGATGCGGCTTTCGTCAAAGCGCACCAGAGCGCGGTTGCGCTTCTGCACTTTGACGATGCGGTTCTCGACTGCCACAGGAGAACTATATCTCATTGGGTCTATTGGTGTAAACGATGGTTGGAAGCAAAACTCAGAGGAACCTGGTTTCATGCGTTCTCGTTTATTTTGTGCCATGCATAGGGTTTTTAGGCTGGGGGCGGTTCCGAGGCTTTCGCCGCGATTATTGTGGATCGAAATCCGATTTTGTTTTAGCTGATCGAAGCCTGCTATTTGTTGCGAGCGATTGCTCCAGATTGAGACGCGCCAACGGCTCATCCGCCCCCTCCTTTTTCTTCTGAAAAATTTGTAAAACAAGGCTGAATTGGAGCGGACCCGCCAAAGTGGGAGCATGCCGGGCGCTATTCTCGATTTAAAAACGAATCGGAGTTCTAAGAGCAGCTTTACTGCGGAGGACCCGATTGGTTTGAGAGCGGTCCGGAGCGCGGGAGGGAGGTTCTCGGGAGTTGCTTGACCGGTTCAGAAGGGGAATAAGGAGTCGCTGTCGATTCCCCTGCGGTTGGGCGGGCGGGCGGGGCGGAACGGTTCAGTTTTGTTCAACTTGCCCTTGAGCTTTTTCAGGTGACGGGGGCAGATGCCGTGAGATTGCAATCCGGCTGAGCCGTGCCGAGCTTGGGGTCTGCACCAAGCACACATAATAACGGAGAAAGATAGCTCAATTTGATTGGCGTCAGGGGCGTCTTTACGCATGTGCTTATGGCGAAGATCGTGACGGCAACGCCCGGCGGAGTCAATTCGCAAACGGGCCTGAATCGCGGTCTGGCTAAGAGATGGGCGAAGTATTCCGAACAGCTCACTTTGTGTCCGAAACGATGGGGAAATCCCGAGTCAGGTAATCGGCCAAGGAGGACACTTGTTCCGGGCTCAGCGGTCCTCCCTGGTCCCGGGCAAAGGCAGGCATCATTGAGCCGGCCTTGCCATGGGTGATCCAGGTTATCCAGAAATCGAGGGTGGCGGGTGCTTTGAGCCGGTGCAAATCGGGCACGGTTGGGGCGCGGTGCTGGGATTCGTGGCAGAGGGCGCAAGCGGCTTGATACAGTTCTTTGCCCAGCTTGCCTACGGCCGGAGTGGCATGGCAGCCGGCACAGTCACCCTGGAACACTGCCTGGCGGTTTTTCATGGCTAGAGCCTGATTCTGCATCCGGCTGTCAGGCGGGGATGGACTTGTGTCATCCATAATTGCTTCCACGCGCAGGAGGCTGTTGCCTTTGGAGGTGAAGACTGTGACTTCCTTGGAGATGAGGCCTTGTTTGCCGCGTAAATCCATGGTGACCTCGATTTGTCCGGTGGCGGCTGGGGCAAGTTTCCACGGCTGGGTCGGGAGTTTTGCCACGGTGCAGCCGCAACTGGTGCTGGTAGTGAAAATCAACACATCGGCCGGGGAAACATTGGTGACGGGGAACGAGAAGCGCATTGTTTCCGCGCCGGGCTGGGCCCGACGGCTCTGAAGTTTCGATGCCCAAGTCAGGATCCGCATCGACACAGTGTCGCGGGGTTGTGGCGTGGTCAAGTCGGGCGGCAGCGCGCTAATGACTTGGATCCGGCCCTGGGGCGGCTGGTTGGTGGCGGCGCGGATTTCGGAAGGGCTGGCGGCGAGACATAGCAGGATCAACAGTGAGGCGAGTGTCGACATCTTGACGGGATGGAAGGGGGCTTGAATGGGAGACCTCATGCCTTCAAAAAGTAGCCTCGCTGCTTTTCGGTGACAGGCATCCCGAGCCGGGTCATTACCTGTAACATGTCTTCCCAGACGAGGCGTTTATGGCTCAAGACCTCATTATGCAGAAGATAAGCCGGGTGATAGGTCGGCATAAGGGGGATGCCGCGGTAGGACTGCCATTGGCCGCGCAACCGGGTGATGCCGGCGGTTTTGCCCAGCAGCCCCTCTGTTGCGGTGGCTCCAAGCGCCACTAGAACTCCGGGCTGGATCAAATCGATCTGCTCCTGCAGGAAGGGCAGACAGGTTTGGATTTCAGCGGCTGTGGGCTTGCGGCTTCCGTCGGGCTCACCGGGTGTGTCGGGACGGCACTTGACGATACAGGTGATGTAGACGGTGTCGCGTGTCAGGCCCATGGTCTGGATGATCTTGGTCAGGAGCTGCCCGGGTTTGTCCGCAAACGGCTCGCCCCGCTCGTCATCGTGGGCGCCCGGTGCCTCGCCGATGAACATGAGTCTGGCGTTAAGGTTGCCTGCGCCGAGGACGACGTTTTTGCGTGAGGCGGCGAGGTGGGTGCATCTTCCGCAAGCCAACGCGCGTTGGCGCAGAGCGGCATAGGCTGCGGATTTCTCCAGAACCGGGCCGGGGTTGGTACGGACTGGTTTGGTTTCGGACACCAAGATCGGGGTTGGGGGAAGGGATGCGGCGTGAGGGTGGGGTGGGGGCGCAAGTGCTGGCTTTTGTGGGGCGGGCTGCGAGGAGAGTGAGGCCGTGCGCTGGGGGGCGGGATGTGTCGCAGTCGGTGCGGCACCGTTCAGTGCGTTGAGAGTGACTGGGGAGACGGGGACATAATGCACCCCTTGGGCCCGTAATTCCGTCAGGTGCCGTATGGTAGCGCTCAGCAGCTGGTGATAGGCGTCGGACATGGAAGAAATCCTAACGGGCGGTTTGGGGAGCGCACGGAAATTATTATGGGGCTATTTGCGTTTGTCGGGTGGGAAAGTCAACAGGCGCGGGGGGAGAAGCCAGTCGAGCACGGCACACTTGGTCAGGCTAAGCGGGGTGGCGTCCAGCCGGCAAAGGGCTCCCTTTTTCATCGCGACAGCCAGGCCGGGGCCGCCCACGCAGAGGTGGGAGATGAGGTTGCCGAGCTGCGGTTCATGGCCCACCAAGAGAACATTCTCCGCCGGTGGGCGAACGATCAGGATTTGGTCGATGAGCCTTTGCAGGTCGCCCGACGGGGTCAGGTGTTCGCTGAAGATCAGGTGTCCTTCCAATTTGAGGCTCCGGGCGATGATTTCAGCGGTTTCGCGCGCCCGGGTCAGGGGGCTTGAAAGGATTAAGTCGAAGGAGATTTCCAGATGGCCCAGCGTGTGGGCGAGTTGCCGAGTGCGCTGGATGCCCTTGGCGGCAAGAGGGCGGTCCGAGTCTTTGCAGCGCGCCTCGGTTCCATCCACCGCCTCGCCATGCCGCAGAAGATAAATTTTCATGGATTCAATTTGGAGGAACAAGTCTGGGTTTGTGCGGGATCAAACTCAAGCACCAGATCCAAATTCGGGAGGAAAGAATTCAAGGCTGCCTGTTGTTGGCGGAGCAGCTCGGCCTGCAGCAGCCGCAATTTTCCCGGGGATACCCGCTCCTTGTCGGCCAGTCGTTCAAGCCGCTTCAGAAGGGTTTCCAGATCTTGGATCGTGCCTGCGGCCGTCTGGAAATCGTGCATGGCCGCAAGGCGTTCGTTGGTGATGGCCGGCTGGAAGGACTGGAGGAGTTCGCAGAGGTAACGGAAGTGTTTGAATGCGATCCGCATCCGGTGAATGGTCGGCGGGCTGTCGCATCGTACTCTGGAGCGTTGTTTCAAAACCCGAGTGAAGGCGGATTGAAGGGCAAGCGGGATCGGGTCTTTTTTTGTTTTGGCTGTGTGGATGAGGTCCTGCTCGAGTGATTTGAGCCGGTGGTTGAGGCTGGTTTGCTGGACGGGTTTGATTTCGGCTTTCAGCCGGGTGGCGAGTTTTTTCTCGCGGCTACAGAGGTTTTTTTTCAGCGGCTTGAGCCCGGGGAACTTGCGCCAAAGGGGTTGCAGCAGCTCCAGCTGGACTTGGGTGTCGCGCAGGCCGTCGAATGCGTCGAGTCGTTGCTTGAAGGTCTTGCGTGATTTCCTCAAGCCCCTGGCGCCGCCCAATGTGTCCAGAAGATCCAGCAAAGCCAGGGCGCGCCGGGTTTCCACCCGCAAAGCGTGGACCGCGTGGGGGGAGAAATCCTTCTGGCATTGATTGAGCCGGCGGCGGTAGTGGCGGCGCATCCGGCCCACGCTTTTGGCCAGATGCGCCGCGAGCCGGGCTGGAAGGGCGGATTTCATGAGTCTGGATTCTCAAGGGCGGCGGGCCGCCAGTTTTACTTGCGGGTAGAGCGGGTCCTTGCCTGTTTTCTTGGAAGGGGTGGCGGTGTCGTTTGCAAGGGCGATGAACTCAAACTGGCTGCGCCGGAGTTTTTCGCCTCTGGTTGCGTGAGGTGTTTGGTAACTGCCGTCCGGTTCGAGTTGCCGGGCACGCACATTGTCAGCAAGGGACAGGCGCAGGATTTCAGAGCTGATGCGTTCGCGCAGGTTGCCGTCGAGGATGGGGATGCCCAGTTCGATGCGGCGGTAGAAGTTGCGGGGCATCCAGTCGGCGCTTCCCAGATAAACTTCCGGTTGGGCGGCGTTCTCAAAAAAGTAGATCCGGCTGTGTTCGAGAAACCGGTCCACGATGCTGCGGACGGTGATATTCTCGCTGATGCCCTTGAGGCCGGGGCGCAGGCAGCAGATGCCGCGGACGATCAGGTCGATTTTGACCCCGGCTTGGGAGGCGAGGTAGAGGGCCTGGATGCATTCCCGGTCCACGAGGGAATTGACCTTGAGGATGATGTGCGCGGGGAGCCCCTGTCGGGCGTGTTCGGCTTCGCGTTGGATGAGTTGTTGCAGCCGTGGGTGGAGGTCGAACGGGGCGACTAAGAGCCGGCGCAAGGGCTGGAACTGGCAGATCCCCGTCAAGAGATTGAAGAGGGTTGTGACGTCCTCGCCAAAATCGGGGTGGCAGGTCAGCAGTCCTGCATCGGTGTAGAACCGGGCGGTGGAGGGGTTGTAGTTGCCGGTGGCCAGATGCACGTAGCGGCGGATGCCGTCGTCGTCCCGGCGCACGACCAGGCAGGCTTTGGCGTGGATTTTATAGCCGACCAGGCCGTAGACGACGTGGACGCCGGCCTCCTCGAGTTTGCGGGCCCATTGGATGTTGTTGGCCTCGTCAAAGCGGGCGCGCAGTTCGACAACGGCGGTGACCTGTTTGCCGTTGTTCACCGCTTCCATGAGGGCGCCGATGATCCGGGCGTCGCCTCCGGTGCGGTAGAGGGTTTGTTTGATTGCCAGAACACGGGGGTCGCCTGCGGCCTGCTGAAGGAAATCCACCACGCTTTGGAAATTCTCGTAGGGATGGTGCAGGAGGATATCCCTTTGTCGTATGGCGGCAAAGATGTCGGGTTGATCGCGCAGGGGGCGGGTGATTGGGGCTATGAAGGGCGGGTATTTCAGTTCCATCAGTCCATCCGTCTCGCAGAGGCTCAAGAGTTGGGTGGGATGGAGCGGGATGTCTGTGACATAAAGGTCTTCGGGGTTGAGGCGTAGTTGTTGCAGCAACTCCATTCGCACCTGCACTGGGCACTCGCGGGTGACCTCCAGTCGGACGGCGTCGCCTTTGCGGCGGCGTTGGAGTTCCTTTTCCACTGCGGAGAGCAGGTTGGCCACCTCTTCCTCGTCGATGTAAAGCTCGCTGTTGCGGGTGACTCGGAAGTTCCAGCAACCCAGGATGGTTTGTCCTTGAAAGAGGTCTTCAAGGAAGTGGGCGATGAGCTGATCCAGGAAAACATAATTCCGCCGGGCGTCGCTGCGCGGCGGGAGCACCAAGCGGGGCAGCACGCGGGGAACTTGGACGACGGCCAGGCGTGAGCCGTTTCGGCGGCCGTCTCGCGTGGCTAGTTTCACAATCAGGTTGAGGGATTTGTTGAGTAGTTGGGGGAAAGGATGAGCCGAGTCGATGGCCAGTGGGGTGAGCACCGGCCGGACCTCGGAATGGTAAAAGCGTTCGATCCATTGGAGGTCGGTTTTTTCCAGTTCCGAAACGCGCAGGAATCGGAATCCGGCCTCCCGGAGGGCGGGTCGGAGCAGCGTTTGCCAGCAGGCGGATTGGGATCGGGTCATGCGGCGCACGCGTCGGGTGACGGCTTCCATCGTTGCGTCGGCTGTCCAGCCATCCGGTCCCCGCTGGGGGGAGCGGGCTTCGATTTGTTGTTTGAGTCCGGCGATGCGGACTTCAAAGAACTCGTCGAGGTTGGAGCTGGCGATGCCAAAGAAGCGGAGGCGTTCGAGCAAGGGGTTGCCGGGCTCTGTGGCCTGGTCCAGAACGCGTTGGTTGAATTCCAACCAGCTGAGTTCGCGGTTGAAAAAGTGCTGTGGCTTGAATGACATCGGTTTTGAGGGCGCTGCGTGCATGCGCATCAGCATGCTGACCCACACCGTCCCTTTCACAAAGTTACGATCAGGTTACAGGTCGCCCTGAGGGGGGACAAGGTGGTTTCCTGCTTATCGTGCCGCCCGGGCTTGCTTGAGAGAACTGAGGTGCTCCACCAAGTCCACCAATTCCGTGCGGGTCATTGACTGTTGGAGCCCGGCGGGCATGAGGGAGATCTTCTGGCGGGTTCGGCCGACCACCTCGCTTTGCTTGTAGCGGGAGATAATTCCCCCCACGGCTTTCACCGTCAATTCCCGGGCCGTTTCGCCTAGGATGATTCCAAAGGCCTCATCGCCGTTCTTCAGGGTGATTTGCCAAGCTTCATAGCCGAAGGAGATGCCGGCGCTGGGGTCCAGAATCGATTCATAAAGGGCGTCCTTGCCCAGCTTGGTGCCGATCTCCGAGAGAGCCGGGCCGAAGTCAATTCCTTCGCCGTTGACCTGATGGCATTTAAGGCAGCCAACGGAATCGCGCCGGAAAACGGCTGCTCCTGCGGTGGGGTCTCCCCGCATTCCGGCGAGTTGGGAAATGGGCGGCAGGGGTTGGGCCTCGCGACTCTTGGCTGGTGGCAGGAGTTGGGCGGCGCGGGTCTGGATTTTTTCCCAGCGCACGGAGGCCAGCGCGGTGGCAGCGGTCAGTTTGAGGTCGGCGGGCAATTGTCCGCTCTCCGCCAGTTGCAGCAGGGAGCTGGCACCGGCTTGGATTTTGGAGAGGGATCGAACCGACTCCCGGCGCAGGCTCAGATCGGAAGTGGAATTGGTGAGGAGGGGCAGGAGGAAGGGGATGATTTTATGTTCGCCTGTGTTGCCCAATGCCTGAGCCAGGGCAACGGCGTTGCTGCCGGCCAGGGCCTTGTTCAACAGATTACTCTGGGCATGGTTTAGGACCAGACGGAGCGCCTCCACAGCCTGGGATGAATCCGGATTCAAGGTGGCCATGGCAATCAAGGATGGGTCCTCGTCGCGGAGGTTGCAGTCGCGGACAATCTGGATGAATTGCGGGGTGCCGCGCACCCGGGCCAGCAGCTCCTTGAGGATCCGGCGCACCTCAGGTTTGTCGTCTAGTTCCATGCCGTTCAAGCGGTTGAGGGCTTCCAGAGCCAGGGTGAGCCGGGGCGGGGGCGCGGTGTTGGGCTGGGTTTCAGCAAGTGCGGAGGAGTGACTGACCAGCAGGTTGGCCACGGCGGCATCGCGTTCAGGCCCCTGCAGGAAATCGAAGGACCGGAAAAAATGGGGGTATTGATCCGCTCTCAGGCCTTCGGTTTGGAGGATTTGGGTGAGCAGGGCGGGTGTCTTGGCGCCGCGTGAGCGCCAGATCAGTTCGCGTCCCTCCGGGGTGTTCCAATGAGGCCCCACCCGGGCCAGCCAGGCATCCAGAAATGGATTCCATTGGCCGTCGGCACCTATGCCCAAGGCCTCCAGGTACCAGCGGTCCCGGCCGTCGTAGCGGGCGGCCAGTTCGGTCCAGAGCGCGGCCGCCCGGGGATCCGGGCAGTGCCGCAGCGCCAGAGCGCATTCGCGGCGGACTTGGGCCGAGTCGTCCGCGGCGAGCTGTTTGATGAGCGGAATGAGATCGAGCTTGAGCTCGCGTGCGATCCGCAGTCCAACGACCCGGATGTCGGGGTTTTGATCCTGGAGGGCCGCCAGGAGATAGGTGCGGTCCTTGCCATGGATGCGGGCCAGCAACTGCAGGGCCCTGGCCCGTGTCCGGGGATTGTCTGAGGCCCAGATTTTTTTCAGGGCTTTTTCGGCCTTGCCCTGCATGGCAAAGAGCTTGGACCACGCCAGATAGCGAGTGGACTGATTTGGGGATTGGAGTGCGGCGGCACAGCCGGCGGCGGTTTTGAGATTCAGTGATGGAAGGGAGGGGCGGTTCCCGACGGGGGCGATGCGGTAGATGCGTCCGGTCATTGTTGCGAGATGATGGTCAGCCATGTTGTGGCCGCCCACGCCGGCATCGTTCCAATCGCTCACATAAATTGATCCGTCTGGGGCCGTGCAAACGTCCGAAGGGCGGAACCAGGTGTCCGTGGAGGTGAGGATATCCCGGGTATCAGCCCGGAAGCCTGCGCCGGCTGTTTGAACAGGGTAGCAGCGGACCACCCGCGCTCCGGCGTCACAATGAATGATCTGGTTGCGGAAAACTTCGGGTAGGAGTTTGCCTTCGTAGAGGGTGATTCCGGTGGGTGAACCGCTGCCGGTATGCAGCAGGTTTGGAACGACTCCCGGATCGAACTGATGCCATTGATAGGAAATCTTCGAGTCCTCGGGCGCGCCTTTGGATTTGGCGGAGGCCCAACCGCTGCTCCAACCGGCGCCGCTCATTTCATCGGCGTAGCCGTAGTTGCCAAACTCCATAACGTAGTTGATGCGAACACCCCGGTTCCCGTCGTCGTCGTTGTCCGACTGCCACAAAGTGCCGAAGGAGTCGACTGCGACCTCGTAGTTGTTGCGGAAATTCCAGCCTAAAGTCTCCACGCCTGTGCCGTCGAGGTTGCAGCGAAACACCATGCCCATGCGATACGGTTTGCCATGGTTCGACACCTCGCGGCCGTCCAGATCGATCACGGGTTGCATGTCCACCGGGCCCACGGCGCCGTGGAGCGGGACTTGGCGGCGAACGGGGCGGAAGAGGTGTTGGCCCTCGTTGCCCATGTTGAAATACAGCTTTCCGTCCGGGCCGAAGCTGAAGGAATGCATGCCATGATCATGGTCGGCACCGCCAATGCCGGTGAATAAAAGCTCCCGCTGATCCGCCACGCCGTCGCCGTTGGTATCGGTGAGCATGAAGACATTGGGTGAATCGGAGATGATCACATGATTGCCCAGGACACAGATGCCCAGGGCCGCGTTGACGCTCGGGTCCTGATAAAAAACGGTCTGCTTGTCCGCCTGACCGTCGCCGTTGGTGTCTTCCAAGATCAAGATGCGGTCGCCGGCGGGTTGCAAGACGCCCCACTCCTTGAATGTGGACCGGTAGTTGACGCCTTCGGTTATCCAGATCCGGCCCCGCTCGTCGATGTCCATGTCGGTCGGGTTGCGAACCATGGGCTCGGCGGCGAAGAGCGAGACTTGGAGGCCGTCGGCCAAGGTGAATTGGCCCAGTGCGTTGGTGGCGGACAAAGCCGTTGTGGGGGCGGAGAGCAGGATGCCGCAGAGTGCCGCCAGACATTTGGCGGGGATAAGATCTTTTAAGTTCCGGTATAATCGTTTCAACGGGTTCATAATTAACAATCCATGCCGCCGTGCGCTGCCGGCCGTTTGGTCGTGGGCCGGACCATACTTGACATTCTGAAAGCTGGAAAACCGAATCCTAACAGCCAAGTGTTGAGATTGGCAACACGGTAATCCAGCGCTGTGGTTCGATGTCGATGCGCCGGGAAAATATCCGGTCCAGCTGCTTTTTCGATGTCCGTTAAACCCTGCTGGAAACGGCACCAGTGACGGGATTTGGGTTTCGTTATCAGGCGGACGCAAGGGTTGGGCAGCGGCTTCGTATCCCGGCGGCGCTTTTTTTCAAATTTTTCGTGACGACTACTGGTTTGCGGAAAGGGATTGGCCCGGCCCGGCTTGGAGGTGCCGTTAGCTACGGGTTCAAGTCGGCACCGGCCAGACCATTGACCGTCCAGTCAAGATTGAAGAAGCCCACACTGGTGGGGTTGAGGTTGGCGTAGGGGGCAAATTGGGCGTGTCCGTCCACGAATAGGAGGGAGAGGCCTTTGTTGCCGTGGCTGCCTCCGTTGGCGCTGACGTAGGTGCCTGTGGAGGAAAGGGGGATTGTGCCCGACCTGCTGGCGAAGCATTCACCGATGGCCTTGCGGTTGGGATAAACCACCTCGCTCAAACGCCGGAGGCGCAATCCTCCGTCCAGAGTGTAAAACTGGAACAGGTAAAAGTAGGAGCATGGGCAAAGCAGCTGCGCTGTGGGCAGCCCGTTCAGGGCGAACCATTCCATGTTGTAGCCCTTGCCCTCGTCCGCCGGGCAGAGGTAGAAAAGCCGGTTGTTGGACCCGATGTAGGGGTTGAGCAGGAGCAGCAGATCCACAAAGGGCATTTCAGGCCACGACCGGCCTGAAAAGGGGAATTGGTCTTTGTTGTCGGCCAGATACATTGCATCGGCCAGGCCGAGTTGATGCTGGTTGGAGACGCAGCGGACCAGTTTTGCCTTCTGCTTGGCCTTGGTCAGGGCTGGCAGGAGCAGAGCCGCAAGAATCGCGATGATGGCGATGACGACGAGCAACTCGATGAGTGTAAAGGCATGGGGATCGATTGTGTTTTTGGTTTCACTTTTTTGCGGGGTTGCCGTTTTTTTGGCAGACCCTTTTGTTATTGGTGCAGTCTGAGGCATCGGTGTCTTTTTCCAGAGTGAAAAAGGGCATTGCATCAATCTCAGGCCGCCGCCCGGGGGCGGATGGCGGGTCCGACCAGATTCTGAGGGTGGCCGGAGAGGAAGGCTCGGACATTGGCAACGGTGGCGTTCATCAGCCGCTGCCGGGCTGCCAGAGTAGCCCATGCAATGTGCGGGGTGATGATGCAGTTGCGCGCGGTCAGTAGGGGGTTGTCCGCAGCCGGGGGTTCTTTGCTCAGGACATCGAGTCCCGCTCCAGCCAGAATGCCGGCATTGAGCGCGCAGGCCAGAGCGGCTTCGTCCACTAGCGGGCCGCGGCCGGTGTTGATCAGAAAAGAGCCGGGTTTCATCTTCGCGAGCCGGGCCGCATTCACTATGCCCTGTGTTTCCGGCGTCAGCGGGCAATGGAGTGTGACCACATCGGCGAGAGTGAAGAGTTCGTCCAATCCGACATGTTCCTCATTGATGGCCGCGCGCCGGGAATGGACGATGACATTCATTCCGAAGGCGCGGCCAATGACGGCCACCCGTTTGCCTATGTCGCCATAGCCGAGTATGCCGAGGGTGCGTCCTGCAAGTTCATGCAGGGGATGGTCCCAGAAGCTGAAATCGGGACTTTTGACCCAGCGGCCTTCACGCACGCTGCGGGCATGGTCACCGGCGTGGGTGGCGAGTTCCAAAAGCAGGGCGAAAACGGCTTGCGCGGTTGAGACGCCGGCATAGCCGGGCACATTGGAAACCGGAATTCCGCACTCGGCCGCAGTGGCCACATCCACGATGTTATAGCCGGTGGCCAGCACGCCGATAAACCTCAACCCCGGCAGCGATCGGAGGGTCTTTGTTTGCAGAGCCACCTTGTTGGTCAGCACAATGGAGGCTGCGGCGCAGCGCTCGAGCACCTGTTCCGGTGCGGTCCGGGGGTGGACGGTCAATTCTCCGAGTGCTTCCAGCCCGGCCCAATCCAGGTCGCCTGGATTCAAGGTGTGGCCGTCGAGGATGATGATTTTTTGGGGTGGCATCAGCGGGGTGGTCTTGTTTGGGGGAGGTTAAGGGCCCGCGGGCAGGAGCCGGCTGACCCAGTAGAGCACCCCCAGCAGAACCAGTCCGATCCCCAGGCTCCAGCCGATGAGTTTTTTTTCCACCGGCAGCAGCGGTTCGTAGTCCTGCTCCATCCGTTTCAGTTCCTTGCCAATTTCCGGTTCGTCAGGCATGAGTGGGATTGTTCTTGAGGATAAGATTAGGTTGCCGCGCTTGGTGCCGGGTTCAGGGGTGAACAATCGGCGGATGCACCCCGCCGAAAAACACCCATGAAACGACCAGCCCGAACCAGATGATGAAGCCGAAGAGCCCCACAGCATACACTGCCGCGAGTTTTCCGATTCCTTCGGCCCATAGTTTTTTGAAATTCGAAATCACCCCGATGGTAAAGAATGTCATGCAGAAAAAGAGGATCCTGAAAACATTCGCCTGATCCGTCGAGCTGCGCGCCGGGCCGGGTTTGATTTCCCTCTTGAGCTCCGGCACCGAAACCGTCGTGATCCGACCCGTGGCGGGATCCACCCGAGCCACTTCCTTGAGGACCGGCATCTTTTCCACGTGCTCCTGGCCGGTCGCCGGATCGGTCACCTTCACCTCGCGGGTGACCGCCACGGATGTTTCGGTTTTCACCAGTTTTGGAAATGCCAGCCCGAGGATGAGGAACAGGCCGAATGTGAGCGCGTAGCCCAGAATGAACTTTGGAAAGCGCTGCCATATCTCCGCCGCCCGAACCTTGTCCCCGTCGCGTTTTTCGATGTGGTTGGCCCAGATCCAAGCCAGAATAAACGCCCAGATCCCGATGAAAATATCGATGAAAACCTTGATTGTGGTGGCGGTGTTGAGGATCCAGTCCTTCTCATAAACGATGCCGTTGGCCGCCGCCTTGGCCAGAATCAACCCCTCGGTCACCGCGCCCGCCGCCGTGGCCGCCCCGTCCGTCTTGACCGCCAGCCCCATCCACGCCCCGGCCACCAGAGGTTCTTTCCAGAGGAAGGTTTGCGCCAGAAACGGCAGGAGCAGCAGTTCCACCACGGCAAACACCACCACCAGCGACGACACCATGACCGCCACGCGTGGACGGGCGCGGATGGCTGCCCCGGTGGCTATGGCGGCTGAGACGCCGCATATGGAGATGCCCGAGGCCAGCGGCGCGGCCCATTCCCGGCTGAACTTGAAATACTTGCGCGCAATGAAATAGACCATCGCCCAGTAGATGAGGTAAGCCTCGACGATGGCGCAAAAGCCCCGGAGCATGATTCCCCAGGCCAGAGTCGAGTTTTCCAGGGCCTTGATTCCTACCCCCGCACCCATGATGACGATGGCCGCCTTGACGAAAAGTTCGGGCTTGAGGGACTCCGTCAGCAGTGCTGCCAGTTTGGGTGAGAAATTCCCGATCAAAAGGCCCGCCAGGAGCGCTAGGACAAATCCCGCCTCCCCGGTGAGTTTGAGCGACCAGTTGATGTGGAATTTGGCGAATTCGGCCGGCGTGGTTGCTGCCAGATGGGCATGGTTACCCAGCAGCCAGCAGCCGAAACTGATCCCGAAGACCAGAGTGAAGGCCAACAGGAACTTTTTGAGACTGCCGCCCAGCAGCCAGTTGCCGACACCCACCACCAGGCCCATGAACAAATAGGTGGAAAAAACGCAGGCCCAGGCCGGCATCCATTGAAATGAGGAGGCGATAGGCGTGATGGATTTGGCCAGGTCGGTCCAAGTGCCAACCTTGGCTCCAAAGCCCAACAGGTTCACGTCCAGAAAAACCCCCAGCGACGGCACAAACACCGCCAAGCCTGTCCAAAGGGACAGCCAGTCTTCACTGATCCGGGGTTTGCGGTTGGTCATCAGCCTGTTCGTGCCAGTCAATCACTCCGGCCACAAGTTCTATTTTCATTTCGGGCCCACCCGGCATTGGAATCTGGGGGGCATGGATCTGGCATCTTGCCGGTTTTGGAGCGATGGTCTGGACCCGGGGGAGATTCCGCCACGCCTTGTTCACTTGGTTGGGTTCTGTTTGTCCGGATCGTGCGGTTGGTGATATTCCGAAACTTGGGGGGGCGAGGAGTAAAATGGATCGATTTTTTTGTTCAATCCGTCGGAGAGAGGGCAAGCTACTGGCTGCAACAAACGGAGGAGCATAGTAGCTTGGGAGTCAGCGGGAAGGAAGGCTCTGAAAATTTGTGCTGTAGGCGGGTGTTTTTCTAAGCCCCGATTCCAGCCAAAGAGCTTGGAGGCGGGAATTGGGGGGCGGTTCAGTGGGCATCGAGCCGTCCGTATTTCCGTATTTCGGGCCAGAGGATCGCCACACCGATGACCACGGCGATGGTGCCGATGCCGCCGGAGACGGCGGAGATGACCGCGCCGGTGACGAGGGTGTGGCCCAGGGCGGGACCGAAGAGGTGGGCGACAAGGCTGGATTCTGAACCGCCCAGTTCGTTGGAAGTGCCGATGAAGAGGTTGTTGACGGCGGAGACGCGTCCCCGTTTGTCGTCCGGGGTGAGGAGTTGCACCAAGGTGTGGCGGACCACGACGCTGATATTGTCCACGGCGCCGCAGGTGCAGAGCAGGGTGAAGGAGAGCCAGAACCACGTTGAAAGGCCGAAGCCGATGGTGGCCAGACCGAAAGCCGCGACCGCCCAAAGCAGGGCGCGGCCGGCTTTTTGGAGTGGGGGGCGATGGTTTAAAATCATCATGCACACCACTGCTCCGAGCGGCATGGCGGCGACGAGCAGGCCCAAGCCATCCGGGCCAGCGTGCAGGATGTCTTTGGCGTAAATGGGCAGCAGCGAAGTCGCCCCACCCAGAAAGACGGCGAACATGTCGAGGGTGATGATGCCGAGGATGATTTTGCTGGCGAACACGAACTGAAAGCCTGTGAGCAGGGTGCGCACGGTCATGGGTTCGCGTGTTCCCGGCGTGTGATGCCAACGGATACCGGTGACGAGCACGCAGAAGACCAGTGCGGCCAGAGCGTTGAAGGCATAAACGGCTGCGGCGGCCTGGTGGGGGTGCCGGGGCAGGATCAGGGCGATGAGCGCCCCTGCCGCCGACGGGCCGGCGATGCAGGCCAGCTGAAAGACCCCGGTGTTCCAGTTGACCGCGCGGGCAAAGTCGCGGCGCTCCACTAGTCCCGGCAGGAATGCGGCGCTGGAGGCCCACATGAAGGTGCGCGCCGTTCCGGTGACAAAGAGGCAGAAGTAAATGCAGATCACCGGTGCTTGCAGGGCGGAGATCAGCGCCAAGATCAGGCTGGTCGCTCCAAGAACGGTAGTCATCAGGACGATGACCCGCTTGCGGTTGTAATTATCGGCCACGTGCCCCGCGGGCAGGGTGAACACAATCATCGGGATCATCTGGGTCACGCCCACTGCGGCGAGGCTCAGCGCCGATCCGGTGCGGTCATAGATTTCCCAGCCGATGGCCAGGGTGAACATTTGCTGTCCCAGCACCGCCACCAGGCGGCCCAGAAGGTAGCGGACGAAATCGCGGTTGCGCAGGACCGAATAGGCCCCGGGCGCGGCGGGATGTTCTGGTTTGTCGGTGTTGTTCATCAACTTAGAGCGGGCAAATTAGCACAATGTCCTCGGGCGTCGAGTTGGATCACGGTGCGGCGGTTTTCAAGTGGAGGGGCGCGGCCCCGCTTCCAAGTTTGACCTGAGGGCTGTTTTTTCCATACTGCTGTCATGGGCAATACTTTTGGGCAGATGTTCCGCATCACCACCTGGGGCGAATCGCACGGGGGCGGCGTGGGGGTGGTGGTGGACGGTTGCCCGCCGCGCATCGCGCTGACGGAAGTCGATATCCAGCCCGATCTGGACCGTCGCAGGCCCGGCCAGTCCAAAATTGTCACGCCGCGCAAGGAGACCGACACGGTGCAGATCCTCTCCGGCACATATCAGGGGCAAACCTTGGGAACGCCGATTTCGATGTGGGTCAAGAATGAGGATCAGCGTTCTGAGGCCTATTCGGAGATGGCATCCAAGTTTCGTCCATCGCATGCCGACTACACTTATTTTGCCAAATATGGTATTCGTGCCTGGCCCGGGGGTGGGCGGACCAGTGCCCGGGAAACCATCGGCCGAGTTGCCGCCGGTGCCATTGCCAAAAAAATCCTGCGTGAAAAATTCGGCGTGGAGGTTCTGGCTTACGTCAAGCAGGTCCAGAAAATCCGGGCGGAGGTGGATCCTGCGACCGTGCAGATGTCGGAGGTGGAATCCAATATTGTGAGGTGTCCGGATTTTGCGGTGGCGGACAAGATGATCCGGTTGATCGACAGGGTGCGTCGGGCCGGGGACACGGTGGGTGGGATTGTTGAGGGGGTGGCGCGGGGAGTGCCTCCGGGATGGGGTGAGCCCGTGTTTGACCGGCTCGAGGCTGATTTGGCCAAGGGCATGCTCAGTCTGCCGGCGTCGAAGGGCTTTGATATAGGTTCGGGTTTTGCCGGGATCACGATGACCGGGCGCGAGCACAATGATATGTTCCGGGCGAAAAACGGGAAGGTGGTCACGACGAGCAATCGGTCAGGGGGGATTCAGGGCGGGATTTCCAACGGGGCGCTGATTTATTTCAGGGTGGCTTTCAAGCCGGTGGCCACTGTGATGCACGAGCAGGACACGGTGGACGAGCGGCTCAAAAACACCACGCTCAAGGGGCGGGGCCGGCACGATCCGTGTGTGCTGCCTCGCGCTGTGCCGATGGTGGAAGCGATGACCGCTTTGGTGCTGGTGGACCATGCGCTGCGGCACAAGGCCCAGTGCGGGCCGTAGAGGGGGCGGTTTGCCCGGATTGCCGAGGCGGGCATGAATCTGTTGCGCGGCCGGGTTGCCGGTTTGGGGCTGTAGCGGGTTTTTCATGCCTTTTCTCCGCCTGCATGCTTGACGATTCCACCCGGGATGTTCAACTTCCAGAGTTTGGCCGACAATTTGAATTATGAGCGAAGTCCAAGATTTGTTTAACACGCTGCAATCCTTCGACCTGGGCACGGGTCGTGCCGGGAATTATTATTCACTCCCCGCCTTGGAAAAAGCCGGGGTGGGGCCGGTTTCCAAGCTGCCTGTCTGTATCCGCATCGTGCTGGAGGCCGTGCTCCGCAATTGCGACGGCAAGCGCGTGAGTGAGGCCGCGGTAAGGGCTCTGGCCAACTGGAAGCCCAATGACTGCCGCACGGAGGAGATTCCCTTCGTGGTGGCGCGGATTGTGTTGCAGGATTTCACCGGCGTGCCGCTCCTGGTGGATCTGGCGGCGATGCGCAGTGCCGTGGCCAAGCTGGGGAAAAACCCGAAGATGATCGAGCCGCTGGTGCCCGTGGATCTCGTTGTGGATCATTCTGTCCAGGTGGATTTTGCCGGCAACGCCGAAGCGCTTCAGCAGAATCTGGATCTGGAGTTCAGCCGGAACCGCGAGCGTTATCAGTTTCTCAAGTGGGGCATGCAGGCCTTTGAAACGTTCAAGGTCGTCCCGCCGGGCATCGGCATAGTGCATCAGGTCAATTTGGAATACCTAGCCAAAGGCGTCCTCAACGCCGGCCGGGTTTATTATCCCGACACCCTGGTGGGAACAGATTCCCACACGACGATGATCAACGGGATCGGCATTGTGGGTTGGGGCGTGGGCGGCATTGAGGCCGAGGCGGGCATGCTCGGGCAGCCGGTTTATTTTCTCACCCCCGATGTCGTGGGGGTTCATCTCACCGGCGCGCTGAAGGAAGGGGTCACCGCCACCGATCTGGCGCTGACGGTGACGCAGTTGATGCGCAAGGTCAAGGTGGTGGGCAAGTTTGTCGAGTTTTTCGGTCCTGGGGCGGCGGCCTTGCCGGTGGTGGATCGTGCGACCATCGCGAACATGGCGCCCGAATACGGAGCGACGATGGGATTCTTCCCCATCGACGAGGAGTGCACCAATTATCTCAGGGCCACGGGGCGGACCAACGGCGACTGCAAGCTTTACGAAAATTACTACCGCGCCCAAGGGCTGTGGGGCATGCCCCAGGCCGGCGATATCGAATACTCCCAAGTTGTCGAGTTGGACCTGGCTTCGGTCAGGCCGAGCGTCGCCGGCCCCAAACGTCCGCAGGACCGTATCGAGCTGCCGAACCTGAAGCGGGAGTTTTTCAGCGCCTTGCAACGGCCGGTCACCGAGAACGGATTCGGCAAAACCCGGCAGGATTCGGCCAAGTCGGTTAAGATCGAAACGACTTCGAGGAAGAAGGCTAAAATCGGCACCGGCTCGGTCCTGATTGCCGCCATCACCAGCTGCACGAACACATCCAACCCCAGCGTGATGCTGGCGGCCGGGTTGTTGGCCAAGAAGGCCGTTGAAAAAGGTCTTACCGTCAATCCTGCGGTCAAAGCCTCGCTGGCACCCGGATCGCGGGTGGTCACCGACTATCTTAAGAAAACCAATCTCCAAAAGTATCTCAACAAGCTGCGCTTCAATCTCGTGGGCTACGGGTGCACAACGTGCATCGGCAACTCCGGTCCGCTTGATGCCAACATTGAGGAGGCTGTGGTGAAGAATGATCTGGTGGCGGCCAGCGTGCTGTCGGGAAACCGAAATTTCGAGGCGCGGGTTCACCAGAACATCAAAGCCAATTTCCTCATGTCTCCGCCCTTGGTGGTGGCGTTTGCCCTGGCTGGCCGGGTGGATATCGACCTGAGCTGCGAACCGCTGGGGATGGACCAGGACGGCGTGCCGGTGTTTCTGGCCGACATATGGCCCAGCCTCCAGGAGGTGCGCGAGGCTATGGAGTCCGCGCTCAAGCCGGAGGTTTTCCGCAAGCTCTACCGCGATTTCGCGGCTCAAAACCCCAAGTGGAATGAGATCCCGTCCTCGGTGGGAAACATCTACGAATGGGACCGGCAGTCCACCTACATCCAAGAGCCGCCGTTTTTTGAGAAATTCTCCATGATCCCCGGCAGCATCCAGTCCATCACCGGCGCCCGGGCCTTGGGAGTCTTCGGGGACAGCGTGACGACGGATCATATTTCGCCGGCCGGTTCGATCAAGAAGAGTTCCCCCGCCGGCCGGTTTCTGACTGAAAGCGGAGTGGCGGCGGCGGATTTCAACAGTTACGGGTCGCGCCGCGGTAACGACCGGATCATGACTCGCGGCACTTTTGCCAACGTCCGAATCAAGAATCTGATGCTTGGCGGTGAGGAGGGCGGCAACACCCTCTATCAGCCGACGGGTGAGAAAATGAGCATTTACGATGCGGCGATGAAGCACATCGACGCCGGGACGCCGCTGATCATCATAGCCGGCCAGGAGTATGGTACCGGTTCCAGCCGGGACTGGGCCGCCAAGGGCACGAATCTGCTTGGAGTGAAGGTGGTGGTGGCTCAAAGCTTCGAGCGCATTCATCGCAGCAATCTCGTCGGGATGGGGGTGCTGCCGCTCCAGTTCAAGGAAGGAACCACGGCCCAGACCCTCAAACTTGACGGTCAGGAGACCTACGATGTCGTGGGTCTGGATGCGACGCTCAAGCCGCAGCAGGATCTGACGTTGCAAATCACGCGTCAGGACGGCGGGGTGGAGAGCGTGCCGGTGCGTTGCCGGATTGATACGCCGATTGAAATTGATTACTACCAACACGGCGGAATCCTGCCTTTCGTGTTGCGGCAGCTTGTGGCGCGTGATGTGTATGGCGATAGCGTGACGCACCTCAAGCCGTTTTAATCCGGGCATTCCGGCGGGCCGGAATGCCGTGGTCTGAGGCAAACCCCGAACGCCGCAAGGCAGTCTGGTTTTTTTCTGCGGCTCTTCCCGGTCTGTTCAAGGGTTCTGCTGGCGGATGGGGTGCCGGTAAATGTCACGTTACCGTAACCTGCCGACTCTTGAGATTGGGGATTCCTCTGTTAAAGGTGTGGGGTGGGAAACAGGATTCTTGTGGTGGATGACGAGGCCGATCAAGTGGAGCTGCTGGCTTTTAATTTGAGGCGCCGGGGCTATGCCATTGCCACCGCTCTCAACGGGGTGGAGGCTCTCAGCCAAGTGCGCCAGCTTGCGCCTGATTTGATCCTGCTCGACTGGATGATGCCGGAGTTGGATGGGTTGGAGGTCTGCCAAATACTGCGCCGGGACTCGGTCACGGCCGCCTTGCCCATCATCATGCTCACGGCCGTGGCGAGTGATTTCGGGCGTCTGACCGGTTTGGCCTCCGGGGCCAGCGCGTATATGACCAAGCCCTGCAATCTGGTCCAACTCGTTGCCAGGATCGACGAACTGCTCGCCCCGCCCCGGCAATAAAAGGAGGGCACGTGTTGCCGGATTGTAACCTTCTTGTCACAGTCCCGTGGTTGTGGCCATGCTCTGCGCATGCTAATCAAAGCCCCGTTGAAACCTAAAATTCTCGTGGTGGATGATGAGCCGGAGGCGGTGGAGCTGGTGGAGTTCAATTTGGAGCAGGCCGGTTTTTCCGTGGTGACGGCCTCCGATGGCGCCGAGGCGCTCACTAAAGCCCGGTCCGCCTCGCCCCGATTGATCGTCCTTGATCTGATGCTGCCGGAAATCGGAGGACTCGAAATTTGCAAGATGCTCCGACGCGATCCCGCCACGGCGGGGATTCCAATCATCATGCTGACAGCCAAGGCGGCTGAAATCGACCGGGTGCTGGGGCTGGAGTTGGGGGCCGATGATTATATCACCAAGCCGTTCAGCCCGCGGGAACTCGTGTTGAGGGTTAAGAAGCTTTTGCAGCGCGGTCAGGTCCAACCCAAGGAGGAATCTCAGGTGCTGCGTTTCGGGGATCTGGTGATTGATAATCCCCGGCACATGGTGACTTACAAGGGCAGCGCCATCGAACTGACGGCCACTGAATTCAAGCTGCTCTCGGTTTTGGCCCAGCGCCGCGGTCGCGTTCAGTCCCGGGACCAACTGTTGCGGGATGTATGGGAATACAACAGTCTGGTGGACACCCGCACGGTGGACACCCATATGCGCCGGCTGAGGGAAAAACTCGGCGGGGCGGCAAAGTTTCTCGATACCGTCCGGGGTGTGGGTTACCGTTTCGTTGAAGCCTAGCCTTGGCCCATGTTTTGGCAAATCCTCAGTATCCTCCTCGCGGCAGCCCTTCTGGTTCTTCATCTGCGGTGGCGCCAAAACTGTCTCCGAATTCAAGCCCAAGGGTCCGCTGCACTGGACCGGCTGCGGGAACAGCAGCGCCAGCAGGCCGCGCAAATCCAGACCCGGCAGGAAACGCTTTTCAACAGCATGGTGGAGGGCCTCTTGCTACTGGATCCGCAGGGCCGCATCCAGCTGGCCAACCGGGCCTTTGGCGAGCTGTTTGAGGTGGCCACGGATGTGCGGGGGATGACGGTGCTGGAGGTGTTGCGGCAGCATGAACTCACCGGGTTGCTGGCCCGGGTTGAGGCCGAGAGACAGGTTCTGGGATATCAATTGAAGCTGGGTGGTTTTGCCGACCGCTCCGTGGAGATCAATGCCGCAGGGATTCTGGGCCAGGACGGGGAGGGACAGGGGACGGTGCTGGTGTTTCATGATTTGACCCGGCTTAAGCTTTTGGAACGGACGCGGGAGGAATTCGTTGCCAATGTCAGCCACGAGTTGCGCACCCCCCTCTCGCTGATCAAAGGGTATGTCGAGACGCTTATTGACGGGGCCCGGGACAATCCCGAGGTGTGCTTGAGATTTCTTCAGACAATCCACCGCAATGCCGAGCGCTTGCATTTCCTAATTGAAGATCTGCTGATCATCTCCGAACTGGAATCGGGCCGGGTCACCCTGAACGTGGAGGAACTCCCCTTGGTTCCCTTGGTGGATCGCGTGCTGGAGGATTTCAAAAACCAGGCCCGGTCGAAAAACGTCACTCTCACCAATGCGGTGGCCCAAGGGGTGGTCCGGGCCGATGCGAACCGGTTGCATCAGGTGCTGGGCAACCTCGTGGGCAATGCCATCAAATACGGCCGGAATGACGGGCATGTCACTCTCTCCGCCGCGCCGGCTGCTCTCGGCTTGATTGAGGTCTGTGTGCAGGATGACGGGCCGGGCATCGCGCCAGAGTCGCTGGAACGGGTGTTCGAGCGGTTTTACCGGGTGGATAAGGCCCGGTCCCGGGAGCAGGGAGGCACTGGCCTTGGGCTTTCCATCGTCAAACACATCGTCCAGAACCATGGCGGCCGGGTCTGGGCGAAAAGCGAGCCGGGCAAGGGTTCGTCTTTTTTCTTCACCCTCCCCGGGGCCGATTGAAGCGCGGACGGAGCTTTTATCAAAGAAAGAACTTGCGACCCCTCCACAGGGCTGTCATTTAGTTTCCCAGCCAATGCATCCGTCACCCACAGAGCTTGCTGTCCATTCCCGGAGTCGGTTCCGGTGGGCAGGGCTCTTGTGTCTGGTCTTGTTCTTTGCGCTTGAGTTGTTCGCCGCTTCCGCCGACCTCCACCAATCCATTCACCCCGATGCCCATCACTCCGGGCATCACTGTCCTGTCACACTTTTGACCCACGGTCAGCTTCACTCCCCGTCTCTTTTGGCGCTGGTGGCCGGATTTATCCCGGCCTTGAGCATGGTCATGCCCCGGATTTTTTACGTTGTTCTCAGCTTCTCCGATCTCCGGCTTGATCCGGGCCGCGCTCCCCCCTGTTTCTAACCTTTGCCGTTCTCCCGTTCTGTCCGTGCCCGAAATGATTCGTTTGCGCTTTTGGCGTCAAACCAATCCCTTAGAAACACTTGAAAAACCATTGTTGGAGCAATCATGAAAAAAATCGCCACCGCGCTTTGCCTGGGGCTTGTCATGCCCTTGGCGGGCGCCAGGGAAACCAATGAAGTCCAGGAATTGAGGTTCCAGTTGCAGCAGATGCGGGAGCATTTTGATAAAGTGCATGCCGAAGACCGCGCCTTGATCAATCAGTTGATCCAAAAAATGGAGGCGGTGTCCGCGCAGGGGGCCCTGCCGGCATCCACTAATTTCAGTCCGCTGGCCGCCGGAAAAACACCCGTGGAAACGGCGGTGCCGGACCGCCTCAAGAGGCTCGACGAGCGGGTTGATCAGGTTGTCGAGGCCCAGAAGAAGAGCTTGCCCGGGGAATTCAACCCTGCCATTGGTCTGGTGGGGGAGACCATTTTCGGCTATCGCAGCAAAGGGTCGGATCAGACCGGGAGTGCGCGGCCCGGGGGTTTTGACATCTTTCAGCGATCGGTGGAGTTGAATGCGATGGCCTCGGTGGATCCGTTTGCCAAAGCGTGGATCGTGGCCAATGCTTCGGCGGATCCTCTGACCGGCGAGGCGGCCCTTGGTGTTGAGGAGGCTGTCCTCCAGACCACATCACTCCCCGGCAACCTGACGCTCACGGCCGGCCGGTTCTTCGGCGAGTTCGGGCGCTTGGGCTGCATCCATGATCATGAACTGCCCTTTGTGAACCGCCCTCAGGTGCTCGACCGATATATCGGCGGAGAGACGCGCACCGATGGCGCGCAGGTCAACTGGCTCCTGCCCACCGAACATTATGTCAGTCTCACCCTGGGAGCGGGCGACCAGTTTGGTGGCGACAGTCCCAATCCGAACAATCCCGGGACTTTCCGGAGCGCCCCGAAACTCAATGGCTGGGGACGCCTTTCTACTTATTTCGATCTGGCCCCGAGCTGGCAATTGGAGGCGGGCACTTCCGGGTTGTGGAATCCGGCCACCCAGGACCGGGGTGGCGTGAGTGTTCAGGCGGATGGCGGCACGCTTACCGAGCGCGAGCGCCGTCTGGCGGGATTGGATTTCAAGCTCAGCTACGTGCCGCTGCGGGACAATCAGTTTTCCAGCTCAACCTGGGGTACCGAAGTGCTCTACAGCGACAACCGCTACCGATTCGATCCGAACGGAAATTGGAATCCGGCCAACCCATTTTCCGGGCCGGGTGATGGGGAACACCTCAATGGAGTGGGATCTCTCGGTCTCTATTCGTATGTGAGCCACAAGTGGAGCCGCCAGTGGAGCGCGGGGTTCCTCTATGACTGGGTGCAGGCCGCCTGGAATCACAGTGACCAGACTTCCGCCTATTCGCCTTTCATCACCTTTGCCTTTAGCCATTGGAACCAGCTGCGTCTGCAATATACCCATACCGATCACAATGCCGTTTCCGGCTTCAAACCGGATGATGCGGTCTATTTGCAATGGGCTTGGATCATCGGGGCCCATTCGCATGGTTGGACACAGCGCTGAGCCCCGCAAACGATCCAAAGCCCTAAATTCTTATGAAATTCAAATTCCTCCTGATCCCATTTGTCTTTGCCGCGCTCGGTCTGTTTCCCGCTCAGGCGGCCAAACTCCGCGTCGTCACCACGCTCACTGATTTAGCAGACTTCACCCGCAATCTCGGCGGCGAATTTGTGGAGGTTCGCAGCCTGGCCAGCGGTGTGGAAGACACCCATGGGGTGCCGATGAAACCCAGCTTTGTCACATTGCTGAACCGCGCGGATCTGGTCGTTCTTATCGGGTTTGATTGCGAGCATGCGTTTTTACCGGCGTTGCTGGAGGCGTGCAAAAACCCGCGAATCTTGCCAGGTAAATCGGGGTATGTGGACTGTTCGCAAGGGGTTTCGCCCGTTGAAATCCCGAAATCCACGGATCATTCCGAGGGGGATGTCCATCCGTATGGCAATCCGCATTACATGCTCGACCCTGTGCTGGCGAAGACTGCCGTGGGGAATATCGCCCGGGCCCTCATCGCCGCCGCCCCGGAACATGCGGCCGAATTTGTCCGGAACCGTGATGGTTACCTTGCAAAACTCGATGCGAAAATCATTGGTTGGGAGCAGGAACTCACCCCTTGCAAGGGGGTTAAATTTGTTTCCTATCATGAGCACTGGCCCTATTTCGCCGCCCGTTTCGGCCTGCAATACTTCGGCACCATCGAGCTAAAGCCCGGTGTGGATCCCACCCCCCGTCATATCGAGCAACTGATCGCCTCGATGAAATCCGAGCGTGTCCCGGTCGTGGTGCGGGAGCCGCAGTTTCCCGAGAAGGTTCCCACCCTGATTGCCCGGCAGACTGGAGCCAAGCTCATCACCCTGCCGATCATGCCCGGTGGGGTGCCGGATACCACCACCTACATTGCCGAGATGGATTACATCGTCCACACGTTCGCTGCCGCAGCCAAATGATATGTCCGAGCCGCTTTTGACCCTCGACCAGCTGGCCATTGGTTATGACGGACACGTGGTCTTGTCGGGCATTTCCCTGGTGATTTCCCGCGGCAGTTTCACGGCGTTGCTGGGGGCCAATGGAACGGGGAAATCCACCTTGCTCAAAACCATCCTCGGCCTGCAGCCTGCCGTGGCGGGCCGGATCGAGCTTCACGCTGCGCCGGGCCGTGCACTCATCTTCGGGTATGTGCCTCAGGCCACTCAGTTCGATCCGCTCTATCCGCTGACCGGATTTGATGTGGCCCTGATGGGCGCATATGGCCGGGTCGGGCCGGGGCGCTGGCCCGGGCGCGGGGAGCGGGATTTTGTGAGGGATTGCCTGCAGGCCACCGGGGCGGCTGGGTTTGCGGACCGGAAATTCAGCCAGCTTTCCGGCGGGCAAAAGCAGCGGGTGCTCATCGCGCGGGCTCTGGCCGCGCGCCCCGACATCCTGGTGCTGGATGAGCCGACGGCCGGGGTGGATGTGAAGGCGACGAGGGTGTTGTTGGAGTTCATCACCCAAATTCATCAGGAACGATCCTTGACTGTGCTTCTGGTCACGCACGATCTGCCGCTGGTCCGCAAACACGCCCAACGGATTCTTTGGCTCCATGACGGCCGGGCATTGCACGGGACTGTCGCCGAACTCTTCACCCCGGAGCGCATGGCGGAAATATTCGAAGTGGAGGCCGGCTGATGGAAACACTCAAGGAAATTTTAGCGCCCGACTTTCTGCTGCGCAATTCGGTTTACACCAGTGTGCTCGTCGGATTTGCCTGTCCGCTTGTCGGGGTCTTTCTCGTCCTGCGCCGGCTTGTATTCATGGGCGTGGCGCTGCCTCAGGTGTCGTCCACCGGCGTTGCCGTGGCCTTGTCCCTGCCCGTGTGGCTGCACCTTGGCGCAGCGCCCCACGGCTCCAACGGACAGACCGGGCATTTGCTGGCCCTGGCCGGGTCCACGCTGTTCACTCTGCTGGCCATCCTGTCCCTGGCCTTCATGGAACGACGGGGGCGCGGCCTGCCGGAGGGACGCCTGGGCACGGTCTATGTCGTGGCCACGGCCGCGAGCATTTTGCTCCTGTCCAAGAACCGGGTTGCCGAGGCCGGTTGGCTGGATCTGCTCAAGGGCGAGATCATCACCATCTCCGATTTCGATCTCAAGCTGACGGCGATTGCCCTGGCCCTGGTGCTGTGCGTGCTGGGCTGGTTTCACAAGGAGATCTTGTTCGTTTCGTTCGATCGTTCCATGGCGGCCACGCTTGGTAAAAAGGTGGTGTTCTGGGACGCCGCACTCTATTTGCTGATCGGCCTGACGGTGTCGATTGCGGTGCTGAGCGTGGGGCCGCTGATTGCGTTTGGGTTTCTGCTGATCCCGGCGTTGACGGCGCATTTGTTCGCGCGGACCATGCGGCAATTTGTCATCGGTGCATCGCTGCTGGGCGGGCTGACATCCTTTCTGGGTTTCTGGCTGGCCTACAGCGCCGACCTGCCTGTGGGGCCGACCGACGTGGTCCTGCTGGGCGCGGTTTATCTAATCTGCGGAGTTCTGAACCGGGTGCTCATTGGATGGAAGTCGATTCAGCGGCTTTGATTTCTGAAAATCCTGCCGGTCGATCTGGGGTGGTATCGAAGGCGGATTCCTGCCTCGTGCCGGGGTGCGCAAGCAATACGGCACCGGGAGTAATCGGGATGGTTAGCAACGCCTCTGGCAGGGATGGTCATGCAATGGAGTTGAGCGGGCTGGACTGGAGTTGCAGCAGCTTGGAACTGGTCTGGATGGCGACCAGGTGGTTGAACAAGTTGGCGCCCGCGCAAAGCGTCGGCGAACTGCCACCACCGCTTCAGTTTAAATAATACCCCCCAACACTACGTCTCCTGGGAGCGCGCCCGTTCTCGGGCCCAGAGACCATCTTCCGCATGAGCGCCTGCGAATTGTGCCCATGCCAGCTTCTCCGGTCCACCTCCCTCGGGCGCACTCCGGAATGAATTACCGCGTTGGAGTGTGCGCCGGGACATCCCCGCGGATCCGAAGGATCAAGCCCGTCCCACCGCCCGACACTCTAAAGACGCCGGTCGGATCGTGCGATTGCTCCGTAAACATGCCATTTCCTTGGGCAGACTGGATAAATCCGGTTTTCCAGAAAAACGGAAAATGCAAAATTGCCGGATTCAACAGTTTAGAGCCGAATTTAAACCTAAAAAGTTGACGGTAAAGAATCTTGGCGCTTAGCGCTCCCTGAAGCGCCTCCTTACGTCGGCGGCTACAGGACGGGAAACCAC
>Ga0114958_10000616_pt1 | contig 30337 bp, 31 predicted proteins | sample C_130208_EF_Meta_FD_89577 | JGI IMG/M metagenome (GOLD analysis project Ga0114958, IMG submission 89577) | Freshwater microbial communities from Lake Croche, Canada to study carbon cycling - C_130208_EF_MetaG | ecosystem: Environmental > Aquatic > Freshwater > Lake | place: Lake Croche, Canada... | reverse complement strand
GAAATCCACCGGCAGAAAAATCTACATTCTGAATCATAGCGGTATTGGTAAAACTCAATCCTTCTTGTTGCCCTGAACGTACCAAGAACGGACGATAAACTTCTATTTCATTTACATAAACTAAATTTTCATCGTAATTTCCGCCACGAACATTGTATCCTGAACTCAACTCGTTGTTGGCATTTACACCAGCAAATGTTTTCAGAACACTCTCTACACCTGGCATGGCACTAGTATTTCTTCTTATCGTTTCAGGCTCTATGGAAGTTATTCCTTGAACTCGTCTTTTATTACTGGTAATTACCACATCGTTTAGCTGTTCCGCTTTGTCATTCATCATCACATGAAACTCGAAATTCTCATTTGGCTTTAATTGCAAGGTTGCTGTAATATTTTTTAAAGAAACGTGAGTGAAAACCAAAACCACTTTTTGATTTGCTGGAACGCTAATTTCGTAAAAACCATTAGTATCTGTTGTAACCGATTTGGTTTGATAACTTACGTTTACATTTTCAACTGGATTATTATTTTCATCTAGCACAATTCCGGCTACTTTGGCAGTTGGATTTTGTGCAAAAACAAGGAGGCTTAGGGTTAAAAAAAGGAGCGTAAAAAGGAATTTATTTGTTCTCAAACTATAACTTTAAGGTTTTTGACTTCTAAAAAATTGTGTTTCAAAGATAGTAGAATTTCCAACATTATCAGTAACGACAACTTTTAAATCATTTTTGCCTTCATCAACAATGCCATCAGCAAAGTGATGGATTAGTTTATTAGTTTTACTTTCGTATTCGAGTAATATCCATTTTCCGTTCAAATATCCATCATAACTTTTAACACCAGATAAATCATCAACCACTATAAATTCTAATTCATTTTGATTGCTAATCCATTTCCCATCAATGCTTTTGGCAATTTTAAGCCTTGGAGGAACTGAATCTTTTATTAATTTATATTCTCCCAAATATTTGGTGTAGATACTAAACGAATTTTTGAACTTTTTAGTATTGTAGAAGTAAGTTTTTTTGCCATCAACCAAACCAATAAACATTTTCCCTCTGTCATTATCTGTTGCTAAACTATCTTCAAAAGTGATTTGAAAATTTTTAAATGCTGGAACAACATCTTCATCTAATTTTAACGTATTATGGTTGACATGAAAACTCATATAGAAATCGTCTAAAAAAGTGTTTGCTGGTATAGTAACTGAAACATTTTCAGCAGCATAAATATTATCCTTTTTCACCTTAACCAAATATTTAGATGTCACAGGCGCCTCTTTAACCTTTTCGGGTAAACTAGAATATTGTATAGGAATAAATACCTCTGTCCTATTTCCTGCAAAATCCGAAACTTGAATTCGATAGGTTTGAGAAATATTGGAGCTAACATTAATAATTCCGTTGGATTCCCCTGACTGTATTAAACTCAGAGGATAAGGGTTTTTCATGAAAAGCTTTTGTATGCGCTGCCCTAAATTTTTATATCTGGCGTAATCTATCAAAGCATTCACATATCTTGTTTCGTCAAAAGAAAAAGTATCAAACTGATAGCCGAAATCTGGTTTACCATTTATAAAAGTTTTAACACTAAAAATTCCATTCGCATTCCATGATACATTGTCAAAATCAATACTAGTAATGCCAAAACCAATATTACCTTGTGCCATGACTTTTTCAGAAATAAAAGAACCATCCTCTTGTTGGGTTATACTCAATAAAAAAGGTCTTTTAAATTGATTTACAATCGTATTTTCATCAATAGGATACACCCATAAACTAGCGATCTGTGGCTTTTTTTTATCTAATAAAAGGTCATCAAATCCAAAATACATTGGGTTGATAATTTTTTCAGATTGCGTATCTCTAATTTCAAAATGTAAATGTGGCCCATCTGAACCTCCAGTATTTCCTGATATGGCAATTAAATCGCCTTTTTGTATAATCAAGTCATTCGGAGTTGGCAAAACTTCAATCTCATAAGATTTTGCCTTGTATTGCTCATTTTTAATGTATTTTTCAATCTCACCAAATCCAGACTGTAAATGACCATAGACAGAAGTATAACCATTGGGATGAGTAATATAAATGGCTTTTCCATAGCCAGATTGCGAAATTTTTATACGTGAAATATAGCCATCAGCAGCAGCATAAACATGTAAACCTTCTTTTTGTTGTGTTTTAAAATCGAAACCAGAATGAATATGATTAGACCTCAATTCACCAAAATTTCCTGAAAGTTGTAAAGGGATATCCAAAGGTGAACGAAAATAGTCTCTAGGATACTGATTTTGTCCGAAAGAAAATAGAGAATATAAAAAAATCAGCCAACTATTATTCATAAAAAGTACTTTCAGCTAAGTTAATTAAAAGTGAATAAAATTTACAATTTAAAATATTTTTTAACTACTTAATTTACATAACATTATAAAAATGTCGGTTACATATAAATAAATAATTGCCAAAACTATTGTACAAACAAAATAGAATTCTAACTTTGTAAGGTAAGTAATGAAAGAAGTAATTTATGAGTGAAATTGCAGAAATTATTGATTCTCTTGAAAATAGAATTGAAAAACTTTTTATTAAAATAGATAGTTTGGAAAATAAATCTGTTTTATTAAAAGAGGAATTAGAAAAATCTGCATCAAAAATTAAAAATCAAACTGATGAAATTGTAACATTAAAATCAGAATGTGATTCACTTAAAATAGCTAATTCATTATTAGGCGGTGAAGAAAATAAAAGAGATACAAAGCTTAAAATAAATTCATTAATCCGAGAAATAGACTACTGTATTGCACAGTTATCAGACTAAAAACATGGATGAAAAGCTTAAAATAAAATTATCAATTGCAGACAGAGTTTATCCGTTAACGGTAGATGTGTCTCAGGAAGAAGGACTAAGAAGTGCTTCAAAAAAAATTGATGCTATGATTAAGCAATTCGAAGAAAACTATGCTGTTCGCGACAAACAAGATGTATTAGCCATGTGTGCTTTACAATTTGCTTCTCAAGTAGAACAAAAAAAAGTTGACAGTTCCATTGATAGTAAAGAGTTGGATAGATTGAAAAAAATTAATGATTTAGTAGTACAATATCTCGAAAAAAAATAACGTTCTTAACATAGATTACAACACCGCCTACATTAGATTTTAATTGGTAAACTCAACACTAACAATTTAGAATGAGCAAATCATCGTTACTAAAGCATGCCTTGCTAGACAAGGAAACTTGACCAACGAGTTAGCTCAAAACTTGTCCTTACGAGTTTATGCATTTACCTAATGTAGGCTTTTTTTATATATAAACACTAACAAAAAAAATGGAAACTATATTTATAATAATTGGGTTAATCTCAGGAATTGCTGGAGGTTTTGGAATTGCAAAATTCTTAGAGAAAAGCAATATATCCAACACGGTCAAAAATGCTCAAAAAGAAGCAGCATCTATAATAAAAGATGCCAATCTTGAAGCCGAGAATATTAAAAAAGACAAACTTTTACAAGCCAAAGAAAAATTTCTAGAGTTAAAGTCAGAACATGAACAAGAGATTTTAGGAAAAGATAAACGAATAGCTGAAGTTGAAAAAAGAGTAAGAGATAAAGAGTCTCAAGTTTCGAGTGAATTAGCAAAAGCTAAAAAAGTAAACGACGATTACGAAGCCAAAACAACAGAATACACTTCAAAAATTGAGTTGTTAGATAAGAAGCAGCAAGAACTTGAAAAACTTCATAAAAGTCAAGTGCAACAGCTTGAAGTTATCTCCGGTCTTTCTGCTGAAGACGCTAGAGAACAATTGGTAGAAAGCTTAAAAGCAGAAGCCAAGACAAAAGCCATGTCTCACATTCAAGACACTATTGAAGAAGCAAAACTAACAGCCCAACAAGAAGCTAAAAAAGTAATCATCAACACTATCCAACGTGTAGGAACGGAAGAAGCAGTTGAAAATTGTGTATCAGTCTTCAATATAGAATCTGATGATGTAAAAGGAAGAATCATTGGTCGTGAAGGAAGAAATATCCGTGCGCTTGAAGCAGCAACTGGTGTTGAAATTATTGTAGATGATACGCCTGAAGCTATCATACTTTCCTGTTTTGATCCTGTTAGAAGAGAAATTGCGCGCCTGTCATTACACAAATTAGTAACTGACGGTAGAATTCACCCAGCTCGAATTGAAGAAGTGGTGGCCAAAACTACGAAACAAATTGATGAGGAAATTGCAGAAGTTGGAAAACGTACAGTTATCGATTTAGGAATTCACGGTTTACACCCAGAATTAATAAAAGTAGTAGGAAGAATGAAATACCGTTCCTCTTATGGACAAAACTTATTACAACACTCCCGCGAAGTTGCCAAACTTTGTGGTATTATGGCAGCCGAACTAGGATTGAATGTTACACTAGCGAAACGGGCTGGTTTACTGCACGATATCGGAAAAGTGCCAGATGCAGAAAGCGATTTACCACACGCATTACTGGGTATGCAATGGGCCGAAAAATTCGGAGAAAAAGAAGAAGTTTGCAACGCCATTGGAGCGCATCACGATGAAATTGAAATGAAATATTTAATCTCTCCAATTATACAAGTCTGTGATGCCATTTCAGGGGCAAGACCAGGCGCAAGACGTCAAGTGTTGGATTCTTACATACAACGTTTGAAAGATTTAGAAAACATTGCTTTTGGTTTTAATGGCGTTAAAAATGCTTATGCTATTCAAGCCGGACGTGAACTTCGTGTCATTGTGGAAAGTGAAAAAGTAAGCGATGACAATGCTGCTAGTCTTTCTTTTGAGATTTCGCAAAAAATTCAAACTGAAATGACTTATCCGGGTCAGGTTAAAATCACGGTTATTCGTGAAACCAGAGCAGTTAATATAGCCAAGTAAATTTTTTGAGTTTCACAGAGATGCACGGAGTTTTTTTAAGAGATGCACAGAGGTCGTATCGTTTATTGAATTTCTCTGTGAGTCTCGGTTTATCTCAGTGAGTCTCTATGAAATCAAAAAAGTTGCACAGTGATACACAGAGTTTTTTTAAGAGATGCACAGAGGTCATATCGTTTATTGAATTTCTCTGTGAGTCTCGGTTTATCTCAGTGAGTCTCTGTGAAATCGAAAAAAATTGCACAGAGATGCACGGAGTTTTTTAAGAGATGCACAGAGGTCATATCGTTTATTGAATTTCTCTGTGAACCTCGATTTATCTCAGTGAGTCTCTGTGAAACCCAAAAAATAGTTTATTAAATTCCTGTTGTATTTGTTTCTGTTAAAAGTCTAGTCTTTTTTTATGCCTTTCGGGGATGAAAGGTATTGATAATTTGTGTCAAGTGCTTTCGGTCCAAATGCACGTAAATTTCAGTGGTAGTAATAGATTCGTGACCGAGCATTAGCTGAATAGAACGCAAATCGGCTCCGTTTTCAAGTAAATGAGTGGCAAAGGAATGTCTTAAAGTATGTGGACTAATATTCTTTTGTAAATTAATTTTTACCGCCAAGGTTTTAATTATCGTAAAAATCATAGCACGAGTAAGTTGTTTTCCTCTTCTGTTCAAGAATAAAGTATCTTCAAATCCTTTAGATATGGATAAATGATTTCTAATGGAATTCTTGTATAACTCTATATATTTTTGGGTAGTAGTAGCAACAGGAACAAAGCGTTGTTTATTTCCTTTTCCTGTAATTTTTATAAATCCTTCATCAAAGAATAAATCAGAAATTTTTAAAGTGACTAATTCCGAAACGCGAAGTCCACAACTATATAAAGTTTCAAGAATTGCCTTATTTCTCTCTCCTTCTGGCGAAGACAAATCTATTGCTGCAATAAGATTATCGATATCATCAGTGGAAAGTGTATCTGGAAGTTTCCTGCCAATTTTTGGCGCTTCAATCAATTCCATAGGGTTATCTGAACGATAATCTTCAAAAATAAGATACGAGAAAAAACTTTTTAAGCCAGAAATAATACGTGCTTGTGACCGAGCATTCACTTCTTTGGAAACCGAATAAATAAACTGCTGAATGGTTTCTTCGTTTATTTTTTCAGGTGAGATAGCAATAGCATTGTCATTCAAAAAAGTACATAACCGCTCTAAATCAAAAGTATAATTATCAATCGTATTCTTTGATAACCCACGTTCAATTTTAAGATAGGATTGAAAACTCTTGCTATAACTGTTCCAGTTCATAGGACAAAGAAACGAAAAGTTGAGGTATAAAAAAACCGCACGATAGGCGCGGTTTTAAAAGTATTTATTTAATGAATTAGAATCTCCATCCAAGTCTAAAAGATGGTAATACATTTGGCTGAACTTTAAATGAAGTCTCACCATCTTGACCATCAGGCTTAATATTTAAAATAGCAATACCATAATTGATTTCACATCCTAAATAAATATTTGGCATAATGTAGTAATCAAAACCTGTAAACACTTGAGCTGATAGCCCTAGAGTTGTTGTTTTGTCAGTTGCAGTAGTAGCAACTTTAACAGGTGGAGTAGCTGTAGCAGCTTCTCCTGCAGTACTTGAGTAACCTACATTACCTTCATAACCCCAGTAAGTAGATAATCTCTCCGCACCTTTCATGTGGTTTTCAATACCAACCCCTAAAGCTACTGTAAAAGCCGTGCCAGCACCTTCTTCTCCAGAATTAGAAACAGATACATTTCCTGTGTATCTAATTACTTCAGTATCAGTAACAAACTTTCTTGCTCTTATTCCTGGAGTTTCAGAACCATAAAAATTAGGCAAAGAAAACATTGATGATGATGCACCAGCAATATTTGGTGAGAAAGACAATTCAAACAGAAGACTTCCGGCTGTTGGTTTAGTGAAAGTTCCAGCATCTGTTTTGATTTGTGCGTTTGCAAACGATAAAGCGAAAACACCAATAACTGTTAAAATAATTTTTTTCATTTTAATGAAAATTAATGATTAATATAAACAAATTTATAGTAATGTTATTACAAGTAGAAAATGTTAATTTTGATTTTTTAACAATGTTATTAACATTTTAAACAAAAAAAGCTTCTTTAAAAAGAGGCTTACATCTAATATATTTATAATAAAAAAACCGCGCCATTGGCGCGGTTTAATCAATATTTATAATTTTTAGAATTGCCAACCCAATCTGAAAGTTGGAGTAATTCCAGGAGCTAATTGAATTTTAGTAACTCCATCAGCATCACCATCTTTAGAGTTAGTGATAGCTAACCCGTAAGATACCTCAAGTCCTAAATAAATTTTAGGCATGATGTAGTAATCGAATCCAGTGAATACACTTCCACCTAATCCTAATTTGTTTACTTTATCACCTGCATTAGCAGAATTCATGCTTACATACCCTACGTTACCTTCGTAACCCCAGTAAGTAGACAATCTTTCAGCACCAGTCATGTGATTTTCAACACCATAAGCTAAGCCTAATGCAAATTCAGTAGCTTTTTTATCACCATTAGCATAAAGCTCACCTGAATTTAAAACTGATAAATTAGCATTCAAACGAGTAGCAGATTTGTCAGAGTTGAATTTTCTAACTTTAATACCTAATAACCCTAAATCACTGTTTAAAGTAGCTAAATTAAAAATTCCACTACCTGCACCACTAGGAATCATTGTAGCCTCCATGATGTAAGTTCCAGTAGTTGGCTTAGTAAAAGTTCCAGCCTCAGTCTTGATTTGTGCGTTAGCAAACGATAAAGCGAATACTCCAGCAACTGTTAAAATAATTTTTTTCATTTTTAATATAAATTAATTGGTTAATACGGACAAATTTATAGCAATCTTATTCTAATCATAAAATGTTAATTTTGAGTTTTTAACAATTTTATTAACAATTTTTAAGTGTTATTTTATTGATTTACAAATTTTTAAGTGTTATTTTTTAGATTTCGTTAAATAGTATTACCCGAATTAATAAATTAATATTGATTAAAAGGTAAGAATATGCTTTTTAATATTGTGTTGATGTCTATTAAAAATAGACTAAAAAATAAATATTTATACGGTTTATACTTTTTTAATGACAATTTTAGTTACTCTTTTTAGTAAGAATACTTATTTTTACAAAAACATATATCTTATATGAAAATTATAATAATAAACGGTCCCAACCTAAACCTGCTGGGCAAACGCGAGCCAGAAGTATATGGCTCCGTTACATTTGAAACCTATTTTGAAGAATTAAAAAATAAATTCCCATCATGGAACTTAAGTTATTTTCAAAGTAATATAGAAGGTGAATTAATTGACAAAATCCAGGAAGTGGGTTTTACTTATGATGGTATCATTCTGAATGCTGCGGCTTATACACATACTTCAGTGGGTATTGGCGATGCAGTAAAAGCAATAGCAACTCCTGTAATAGAAGTACACATCTCTAATACTTTTTCTCGAGAGACTTTCCGTCATCAATCTTTTATTTCTCCAAACGCCAAAGGAATCATTATAGGGTTTGGTTTGGAGAGTTATGAATTGGCTTTGCAGTCGTTTTTGTAGTTTCAGGGAAAGTTGAGATAGTTAAATACTCAGTGTATCTCTGTGTAACTAAAAAAAAATTCTGTGAATCTCTGTGTAACAAAAAAACTCTGTGAATCTCAAGAAACTCTGTGAATCTCTGTGTAACAAAATAAATAAAGTAAAATGGAAATAAATAATCTAACGGAAAAAATAATTGGTTTAGCCATTGAAGTACATAGGCATCTTGGCCCCGGGTTATTAGAATCTGCCTATAAAGAATGCTTATTTTATGAAATCAAAAAAAAATGAAATACAAGTTGAATGTGAAAAAGCATTACCATTAATTTATAAAGAAATAAAACTGGAGCAAGGATATAGAATAGATTTATTAATAGAAAACAAACTAGTTATTGAATTAAAAACAGTAGAATCTTTTACAGATGTTCACTTTGCACAAATTCTTACTTATATGAAACTTGGAAACTATTCTACAGGGTTACTAATTAATTTCAATACTAAAATGCTCAAACAAGGAATAAAGAGATTTCGAATATAAACTCTGTGAAAAAAATTAGTTTCACAGAGATGCACTGAGAAAAAAAGAGATACCCAGAGAAAATTTAAAACTCTGTGACCCGAGTCCAAAGGACGAACGGATGAAGTAATCTCTGTGTAAAAAAACCTCTGTGAATCTCAACAAACTCTGTGAATCTCTGTGTAACAAAAAAACTCTGTGTAACAAAAAAACTTTATGAATCTCTGTGTAACAAAAAAAACTCAATGAAACTCTGTTTAACTAAAACATTTATGAAAAAAATTACTCCTCTCCTATTTATATTGATTTCCCTCAATTGCATTTCTCAAATAAAAGGAACCGTAACTGATGATAAAGGAAATCCATTAGCATTTGTAAACATCTTTGAAGAGAATACTTATAATGGAACTACTACAAATGACAAAGGGAAATTTACCTTAAATGTAAAAACCGAAAATCCTACCGTTATCTTTCAGTACTTAGGATACAAAACCGTAAAGAAATCAATTACTAAAAATCAGTTTGCTGAGAATCTGAGCATCATTTTAGTAGAAGAAAATATTTCGTTGAAAGAAGTGGTTGTCAATCCGAAAGACAATCCAGCGAATGAGATTATTCGGAATGCTATTAAAAACAAAAAAGAGAACTCAGATAAGACAGCTCGTTTCAAAGCCGATTTTTATTCTCGTGGTATTTTCAGAATTAAAGATGCTCCTAAAACTATCTTAGGCCAAAAGTTTGATTTCTTTGATGAAGCATTAGACTCTACAAGAAGTGGGATTCTTTATCTTTCGGAAACAGTTTCTAAAATTACTTTTCAAAAACCAGATAAGTTAAAAGAGGTCATCATAGCATCAAAAGTGAGTGGCAATGATAATGGCTTCAGTTTCAACACGGCTCGCTCTACAAATTTTGATTGTTATGAAAACTACCTTCCTTTTCAAATTAATGTGGTTTCACCAATAGCCGATAATGCTTTCAATTATTATAAATACAAATTTGAAGGTTCTTTTTTTACAGAAAATCGCCAACAGATTAACAAAATAAAAGTCATTCCTCGTCGTGATACCGAACCCGTGATGGAAGGCTACCTATATATTGTAGATGATACATACGCTATTTATGCCACCGATTTATCCATAAAAGGAAACCAAATGCAAACCCCAGTGATTGACAAGCTAACGTTGAAACAAAGTTTCAGTTATAATGCCAATAACAAAATATGGGTGAAAAATACACAAACCTTAGACTTTGTGGCAGGAATGCTTGGCGTAAAAGTGGATGGAAGATTTACTTATGTTTATTCTAATTTTGAATTTGAAACCACCTTTGCCAAAAGAACATTTACCAATCAGATAGTTTCTTTTGAAGAAAATGCCAATAAAAAAGAAGATACTTTTTGGAATACCATTCGTCCAGTTCCTTTGACAGAAGAAGAATCAATTGATTATACAAAGAAAGATATTTTGCAAACCAAAAAAAAATCAAAAGTATATTTAGATTCGATTGACACCAAACGCAACAAATTCAAAATGATGGATGTTTTGAGTGGCTATAGCTATAAAAATTCATTTAAAAAATGGTCATTAGATTATGACGGACCTTTGACATCAATATCTTTCAATACGGTTCAGGGCTACCGAATTAATGCCGGTTTGTCTTATACCAAACGAGATGAAGATAAAAGAACGTTTACCAGAATAAGTTCCCAATTTGATTATGGCTTTTCAGAAGAAAAAATACGGGCAACAGCCAACTATACTTATAAATTTAACAACACTAATAATAGTTTATTGACTTTCAATGGTGGAAGTTCCGCCAGCCAATTTATCGGAAGTAATCCGATTTCAAATATTGTAAACTCAGTCAGCACTTTGTTTTTCAAAAACAATTTCATGAAATTGTATGAAAAGAATTTTGTTTCGGGATCTTTTGGAAGAGAAGTTGTCAATGGATTTTATATGAATATTGGTGCCGAATACGCTGAACGAAAACCTTTGTACAACACAACGGATTATACTGTTATAAAAAGTGATGATTTATACACAACTAACAATCCGCTTTCGCCAAATGATGAAACCTCAGCGGCTATAAGCAAACACAATCTAGTTAAAACCAATGTGGCAATGCGCTTTAATTTTGGTCAAAAATATATAACGCGTCCTGATGGAAAATACAATATTCCGAACGATGATTATCCAACTTTGTCTTTAGGTTATGAAAAAACATTTGCTGCCACTGATAAAAATTATGAATATGATTTTGTGGCTGCGCGGGTAAATTATGATGTGACTTTAGGCAATAAAGGAACGTTACAAATGGCTTTCAAAGGTGGTAAATTCTTCAATGCTGACAATATTTCCTTTGTTGATTACAAACATTTCAATGGCAATCAAACACATATTGGCCAATCTGAGACCTATACTAATGTCTTTAATCTTTTACCTTATTATAGTGCTAGTACTAATGATAGTTATACTGAAACTCATATTGAGCACAACGACAAAGGTTATTTGATGAATAAAATTCCGTTATTGAAACACTTGCATTCGCAATTGGTTTTGGGTTTTCATAACTTAGCTGTACCCGATAGAAAACCGTATCAGGAATTCTCTGTTGGACTGGACAATCTTGGTTTTGGAAAATACCGTTTATTCCGATTGGATTATGTTCGTTCCTATCAAAACGGCTATCAGGGAGATGGTATTATCTTTGGTTTGAAGTTTTTGAATGTGTTGGAGTAATTATCTAAAAAACACATCATAGCCAAAACGAATTAGTGTTCCTATTACCACAATTAAAAAGAAAACACGAATGAATCCGTTGCCTTTTTTGATAGCGAGTTTAGCGCCCATCCAACCGCCTGCAGCGTTGCAAACAGCCATTGGTATTGCAATTGCCCAAATGATTTTCCCCTTTAGAACAAACAAGCAAATCGAACCAAAATTAGTTGCAAGGTTAACCATTTTAGCATTGGCAGAAGCATGAAGAAAATCAAAACCAAGTACAGAAACAAAACCCAACACTAAAAAACTTCCAGTTCCCGGACCAATAAATCCGTCGTAAAAACCAACTAGTATGCTAATGATAACGGCATAAGTTATTTGCTTTTTAGTAGAATAGTCTTTCTCTTGGTGTTGCCCGAAGTTTTTCTTTTTAAAAGTATAAATCGCCAATCCGATTAATACAAAAAACAACAACGGCTTCATAAAATCACTACTCACCAAATTCAACAACGCCGAACCTAAAAAAGCCGACGCAAAAGCCAAAACCGCCATAATAGACAGCAGTTTCCAATTCATCTCCACTTTCTTCAAATACTGAAAAGCAGCAAAACTGGTACCACTAAAAGCAGGTATTTTAAGTGAGCCGATAATTCTCGCCACTGATAAATTAGGCATCAATATCATGGCTACCGGAGTTTGAATCAAACCGCCGCCACCCACTATAGCATCGACAAAACCAGCGAAGAAAGCAGCTAGGCAAAGTAGTATTATGATGTGAGTTTCCATAGACTTTATAAATTCAAATAAAAAATTCCAAATTCCAATCAAGTAAGATGGCATTTGGAATTCTATAGTTGGTTAATTGAGCACTAATTACTGAATACTGAACTAAATACGAACAATATTAGCTCCAAGTGCACGCAGTCTTTCGTCAATGCGTTCGTAACCTCTATCAATTTGCTCTATATTTTGAATGGTTGAAGTTCCTTTGGCCGAAAGCGCTGCAATCAATAAAGAGATTCCAGCACGAATATCTGGCGAGGACATCACGGTTGCTTTTAATTGTGATTTAAAATTGTGTCCCATCACTACGGCACGGTGAGGATCACATAACATGATTTTTGCACCCATATCAATTAATTTGTCCACGAAGAACAAACGGCTTTCAAACATTTTTTGGTGAATCAAAACATCACCATTCGCTTGCGTTGCTACAACTAAACAGATACTCAATAAGTCGGGTGTAAATCCTGGCCAAGGTGCATCGGCAATCGTTAAAATAGAACCATCGATATCCGTTTTCACAGTATACCCATTTGTATGAGCCGGAATATAAATATCATCTCCTTTTTTCTCTAACGTAATTCCCAGTTTTCTAAACACACTCGGAATTACACCAAGATTATCCCAAGAGACGTTTTTAATAGTAATCTCGCTTCTAGTCATAGCAGCTAATCCAATCCAAGAACCAATTTCAATCATGTCTGGAAGAATTCTGTGTTCGCAACCACCAAGACTTTCAACACCTTCAATGGTCAATAAATTAGAACCAACACCTGTAATTTTTGCGCCCATAGAGTTCAACATTTTACACAATTGTTGTAAATAAGGTTCGCAAGCAGCGTTATAAATAGTAGTAGTTCCTTCTGCTAAAACAGCTGCCATTACGATATTTGCCGTTCCAGTTACTGATGCTTCATCAAGCAGCATATGGGCTCCTTTTAATCTTCCTTTGTTTTCAACACCATAAAAATGATCTTCTCTTTCATAACGGAATTTTGCACCAAGATTAATAAATCCTTCAAAGTGCGTATCCAAACGACGACGACCAATTTTATCACCACCTGGTTTTGGAATATAACCACAACCAAATCTGGCCAATAGCGGCCCAACAATCATAATTGATCCCCTCAAACTACCGCCTTCTTTTTTAAAAGCTTCAGTTTTTAAATACTCTACATTTACTTCATCGGCTTGGAATGTGTAATCGCCAACTCCGTTTTTTTGAATTTTTACACCCAAATTTCCTAGTAAAACAATTAATTTATTAACATCTATGATATCTGGAATATTGGTAATTCTGACTTTTTCTGAAGTTAATAAAGCTGGACATAGCACTTGTAATGCTTCATTTTTAGCACCTTGTGGCTGCACATCACCTTTTAATTGGATTCCTCCTTCTATTTTAAAAGTTCCCATGTTTTATGTGTTTAAAGATTGCGAGTTTCGGGTAGCGAGTTTTAACCCGAAACCCAAAACCCGTAACTCGTAATTATTTTGGATTGTTATTATTGTTTTTAATAAATGGTTTTTTACCTATCTTATTGCTTTTAATTTTAGCATTTTGAGGAGGCATATTTTTGTTGGAGATTTTTTTATTGGTACGCATTAATTCAGTAGTGTTTAACAACTCTTCGTTACTCTCCAATAAATTTAAAGTCCCATCCGATAATTCATAAAGATGTTCAAAAATAACAACATCTGTTACTGTGTCTTTATTCCAACTCAAATAAGATTTTTTCATGTGATTGGCAATAACTTTTACCAAAGCATTTTTCATTTCACCTTCTTCCCAACTGTTAGCAACATTTATCATATACTTGATATTGTTGCCATAAAATCGATATTTTGGATTTTTTTGAGGATAGTCCAATCGTTCTGGTTTAAGGAAAATTACTTCCTTTGTTGGAATAGGATAAGGAGAATCTACATCCAATTTAAAATCGGACATTATAAAAAGTTGGTCCCACAACTTATGTTGGAAATCGAGTACATCTCGCAAATGTGGATTCAAACTTCCCATGACTTGAATGATGTATTTTGCCGCTTTATTGCGTTCTTCTCTATCTTCAATTTGGGTTGCTTGATCAATCAATTTTTGTAAATGTCGACCATACTCTGGAATAATTAAATGCGATCTCTCTGCATTGTATTCCAAATGGTGCACTACATCGTTGGCATTTTCTTTTATATATTTCTCAACCATTATAATGAAATTATTCCTTCTATATTTGAAACCTCTATATATTTTTCAACTACACTTTCTGGGTTATCCATCGTTACATTAACTGAAAGACTGGTATATTTCCCAGTTTTGGATTGTTTAGTTTGGATTACAGCACCCATATTATCAAAAGCATTTTCTACTTCTTCAATTTTTTTTAGATCGGTAGGTACTATAAATTTATATAAATATTCACCCGGCCAAGTTGAAGTATTATCCAACTCTTCTCGCAATCGATCATAAAATTCTTCCGTTTTCTTATCCATTAAATCTAAAATAAAAGCAAATATACAGTATTGATTTTAGATTTTAGAATTAGGAATGTTGGATTTAAAAAAATAGTTATAATATATTAAAATAAATAACCATAACACTTTCAATATTCTAATTGTATTCAATAAATTTGTGCCTTAGTTTTAAAATCTTGAAAAAAGAACTCATAGTTATAACTGGTGGTCCTGGCACAGGAAAAACTACAATCATCGAAGCCCTGATAGAGCAAGGCTATGCATGCTTTTCTGAAATTTCGAGAGAAGTGACTCTTGAAGCTAAGCAACAAGGCATAGAACAATTATTCTTGGAAAAACCTTTGCTTTTCAGCGAATTACTTTTGGAAGGCAGAAAAAAACAGCACCAATTGGCGCTAAACGATGCAGCAGAAATTATTTTTCTAGACCGAGGCATCCCAGATATTCTGGCTTACATGCATTACATTGGCGATAGCTACCCTATTTTTTTTGACCATGCTTGCAGAGAACATAAATATGAAAAAATATTTGTGTTACCACCATGGAAAGATATTTATGAATGTGATGAAGCACGTTATGAAAACTTTGAACAGTCCCAACTTATTTTTACTCACTTGCTTGAAACCTATAAAAACTATGGCTACGAATTAATTGAAGTGCCTATAGGAACTGTGGAAGAACGCGTAAAATTTATCCTAAGTCAGTTTTCTTAAAACTCAGCGTATCGGGTTATAATGTTATTCAATAAAATATTTTCACATAAGTACTTTGTATTTTTTTGAATAAAATAGTTAGCTTTGAAAAACCCTAAACCCTAAAACTTTAACCCTCAACCCGCAACTTAAATGTCAAAAGCACTAGAAATCCTTCAACAATATTGGAAACACGACTCTTTTCGTTTTCCACAGGAGGAGATTATAAACGCTGTTCTTGAAGGTAAAGATACTTTTGCATTAATGCCAACGGGTGGTGGTAAATCTATTTGTTTTCAAGTACCTTCTATGATGCAGGATGGAATTTGTTTAGTGATTTCTCCTTTGATTGCCTTGATGCGCGATCAAGTTCAAAACTTACAAAACAGAGGTATAAAAGCTATTGCATTGACAGGAGGAATTCATCAGGATGAAATTATCGACTTGTTAGATAATTGTCAGTTTGGTAATTATAAATTCCTATATCTGTCTCCTGAACGATTACAAAACGATTGGATTTTGGAACGAATAAAAAATCTGCCTGTAAATCTTATTGCTATAGACGAAGCGCATTGTGTATCAAAATGGGGACATGACTTTCGTCCTGCCTATTTGAAGATTTCAAAACTAAAAGATTTTTTTCCAAAAGTTCCTTTTTTGGCTTTGACAGCTTCGGCTACATTAAGAGTAAAAGAAGATGTTATTGTTCAATTACAACTCCATAATACTCAAATTTTTTCAAAATCATTTTACAGAGAGAACATTGCTTATATGGTTTATGAAACCGAAGATAAGTTAAATCTGATACAACAAATACTTAAAAAAAATCCACAACCGTCTATTATATATGTAACCAATAGAAAATCTTGTGCCGAAACAAAGCAGCAATTGGAAACTTTAGGATTTCATGCCACTTACTATCATGGTGGATTGTCACACAAAGACAAAGAAAACCACATGAAACTTTGGATGGAAGAAAAAGTAAAAGTTATGGTGGCTACAAATGCTTTTGGAATGGGCATTGATAAAGCCAATGTAAAGACCATTATACATTTACATTTGCCTCAAAACCTTGAAAATTATTATCAAGAAACAGGGAGAGCGGGAAGGAATGGAGAAAAGGCATTTGCTATTTTACTTAATAATCCATCCGATGTTTTACATGCAGAAGCACAGTTCCTAAGTGTTTTATCCGACAAAACTTTTTTAAACACTGTATTTGTAAAGCTATGTACTTATTTTCAAATTGCCTATGGCGAAGGAATTGATGAACAATTTAGCTTTAATTTAAACCATTTTTGTACAAAATATAATTTCATCACACTGAAAACCTATAATGCACTTCAGTTTTTAGACAGACAAGGCGTTATTACACTATCACAAGAATTCTCGGAAAAAGTTAGTCTTCAATTTAAGATACCATCGAAAGAAGTCATAAGGTATATGAGTTTACATCCAAATGACGAAGAAATCATGCTTACCATTTTACGAACTTATCCTGGAATTTACGATATACAAACTGCTTTTAATCCACAATTGATTGCCAAAAAATCGAACACTAGTGACACCGCAGTACTTTCACTTTTACAAAAACTAAAAGAAAAAGACATTATCGAAATGATGGCTAAAAACAATGATGCCACAATAACTTTTAACGAAGTTAGAGAAGATGACAGAACAATTAATAGGATTTCTAAATATCTGGAAGCTCAAAACAAACTAAAAGTAGAACAATTGCAAGCGGTATTATTATATGGCAATGATACGGGAACATGCAAAAACAAATTACTTATGGCCTATTTTGGTGAAAAACTTAAGGCAGATTGTGGTATTTGCTCTTACTGTATTGCCAAAAACAAAAAACAGCAAAACCCTGAAAAAATTGCTGAAAAAATTATAGCGTTATTAAAAATCCAAGATTTCAACTCAAGAGATATTCAAAAATTAACAAAGTTTCAAAAAGACGATGTTATCTTTGCACTTCAAAAGTTATTAGAGGAAAATACTATTCGTGTAAATGCTAATAATGAATATTCATTAAAGTAAGCATATTGAACTTAATTCAGCCTAAATGGAAAAATTACGCATTGTTTTCATGGGAACACCCGAATTTGCTGTTGGCATATTAGAAGCTATTATAAAAAATAATTATGAAGTGGTTGGAGTAATTACCGCTGCTGATAAACCTGCTGGTCGTGGTCAAAAGATAAAATATTCTGCTGTAAAAGAATATGCTTTGAATCACGATTTAAACCTTTTGCAACCAACAAATCTAAAAGACGAAATTTTTTTGACAGAATTAAAATCACTTCAGGCAAATCTGCACGTAGTAGTTGCTTTCAGAATGTTACCAGAAGTTATTTGGCGAATGCCACAACTTGGAACCTTTAATCTTCATGCATCACTGCTACCAAATTATCGGGGAGCGGCTCCAATAAATTGGACCATAATCAATGGTGAAACAAAAACAGGTGTAACTACTTTTTTCATTGATGATAAAATAGATACAGGCGCAATGATTTTGAGTAAAGATATAGAAATTGCTACTTATGAAAACGCAGGTAGCCTTCATGATAAACTAATGGTCTTAGGAAGTCAAACGGTTATAGAAACTTTGTCCCTAATTGAAAAAGGCAATGTGGATACAACCCTACAAAAGGACAATTCAGAAATAAAAACTGCTTTTAAACTCAATAGAGAAAACTGTAAAATTGATTGGAACAAATCTGCTGAAGAAATTTATAATTTAATTAGAGGATTATCTCCATATCCTTCGGCATGGTGTTTTTTAAAAGATAAAGAGGAAGAATTAACAATAAAGATTTATGAAGCCAAAATTATAGCTGAAAATCATTCTTTAAAAATTGGTCAAATTATAACTTCCAAAAAAGAAATTAAAGTAGCTGTGAAAGATGGTTTTATAGAAATAATAAGTTTGCAACTTCCAGGAAAGAAAAAAATGAAGTCGCATGAGCTCCTAAATGGAGTGATTTTTTCTGAAAAAGCTCAAGTAGAGTAAGGTTTGAAGGTCTATTTTTCGTTAAAAATCGTCTCAAAAACACTGGTTTATCAACAAATAATTCAAGTTATTAACAAATATTTAAAAAAAAAGATAAATCGCTTGGATGGTATGTAATTCCTACTAAATTTGTTTTCATTAACAAAATGTTTAACCAACAATTAATAACTAACATTATGAACAAATCAGAATTAATCGATGCAATTGCAGCTGATGCAGGAATCACTAAAGCTGCTGCAAAATCAGCTTTAGAATCATTTTTAGGTAACGTAGGTAGTACTTTGAAAAAAGGTGGAAGAGTATCTTTAGTAGGTTTCGGATCTTGGTCAGTATCTAAAAGAGCTGCAAGAGACGGAAGAAATCCACAAACTGGAAAAACTATCAAAATTGCTGCTAAAAATGTAGTTAAATTCAAAGCGGGTGCTGAATTGGACGGAGCAGTAAACTAATAATTTAGTTCTTCTTAAATACAAAAGCTACATCAAATGATGTAGCTTTTTTGTTTAAAAAAATAGCTTTTTTAATTCCTTTTTCTTAATTTTAATAAAAAATAGATTAAGATGATTACTGATAAATTAAATAAAGGTCAATTACTAATAGCGGAACCATCTATTATTGGAGACCTTTCTTTTAATAGAGCTGTAATTTTATTAGCTGATCATAATAAAGAAGGTTCCGTTGGTTTTATTCTTAATAAACCTCTTAAATTCAAATTAAAAGATTTACTTCCTGAAATTAATTCTGAATTTAAAATATATAATGGTGGACCCGTAGAACAAGATAATCTTTATTTTATCCATAACATACCCGATTTAATTAAAAATAGTATTGAAATTTCAAATGGTATTTTTTGGGGTGGTGATTTTGAACTTACCAAAGAATTAATTAATAAAGGCTTTATTAAAAAGAAAAATATACGGTTCTTTTTAGGCTATACTGGTTGGGACTCCAACCAACTTGAAACTGAAATGAAAGCCAATGCATGGATACTAACTAAAAATGTTTACGAAAGTAAAATTTTAAATAAAACCTCATCCCAATTTTGGAAAGAAAGAATTATGGATATAGGTGGCGAATATTTGATTTGGTCTAATGCACCAGAAAACCCAATATTGAATTAAACCTCAATTAAATCATTTAATTTTTTTAACAGTTCAACTGAAAGATGAACTTTAAATTCTTTCTTACGGTATTTTGTAATGGGTTGAATACCTAAAATAACATTGGTTATAAATAATTCATCCGCTTTTTGAAGATCAAATGGTGAAATTTCTTTTTCGATTACTTCAACTGCACCATGTTGTTTGGCTAAATTAAGTATTTGCTTTCTCATTATTCCATTCAAGCATCCTTCAGAAATTGGTGGAGTTATCAATTGGTTTGCCATTACCATAAAAACATTTCCATTAGTAGCTTCAACAACATTTTTTTCTTCATTGATCAGCAAACACCCGTCTAATCTATTTTCATTTGCAAAAATGCTGGCTGTAATTTGAATTAATTTATTAGTGGTCTTTAGCGTTGAAAGTAATTGTTTAGTAATTACAAAATCTTTATAAAGATCAACTTCAAATGGTTTATCTTCAAATAGATAAGTTTTACTTTTTAATTCAAAAGCAGTAATTGCAAAAGAAACCGAGTTGTTGGTAGGCAAATAAAAACCTCCTTCATTTCTATAAACAGTTAGTCTTACTCTAGCTGAATTTTGAATATTTTTCGCATTAACTAATTTTAAAATTTGCTCTTCAAGATATTCCAAAGTAAAATTCATAGGAATTTGCATCCTAACAATTCTCATTGAAGCCATTAATCTAAAATAATGATCTTCAAAAAATAAAATTTTGTTATTTACTATTTTTAAAGTCTCGAAAACACCATCACCATAAAGGAACGAACGATTGTTTACTGACAATTGCAACTCTGAATCTTGAAGCACACCATTAAAATTAATCATAAAAAAATCCCATTTAAAAACGGGACAAATATAACTTTAAATAAAATGATTTATGTAGAACCTATAACATGTTTTAAATCTGAAATTTGATTTTCCCATAATAATCTAGACTCGTCAAGCTCATCTTCTATAGCAAAATCTACTACCATTAATGAAACGTCTTTCGTTATTTCATCTTCTAAAATTCTAAGTTCAAAATAGTATTCAGTGTCTTTCTTGGCATCATCGACCCATTTAAATTTTACTTTTTCACCAGTTTTCTTTGAAGCAAGTCTTGCATATTCTTCATTACCATCCCAAATGAAAGTAAAAAATTCTCCTCTTGAATTCACATCATCAGCAAACCATTCCTGTAAACCAGATGGTGTTGAAATATATTGATATAACAACTGCGGTGAAGAGTTTAAAGGAAACTCAAGTTCATAACGTATTTTAGTATCCATGGCTTGTATAAATTTTTCGGAAATATATAGAATATAAATCAAAAAAAAAGCGTTTTTAAAAAATAAAAAAATAACTACTATTAGTTTGTCCTCAATAATATTAATTTTATATTTGCACCCGCATTGATAGATGCAAATAACCAAAAAATGGCGAGGTAGCTCAGTCGGTTAGAGCGCAGGATTCATAACCCTGAGGTCGGGAGTTCAAATCTCCCTCTCGCTACAAAAACAAACCCCTAGTATTCAATATATTAAGGGTTTTTTTTATTTGAAGTCGCTCTAATTTGTGATTTACAGAGTAAGGAAACGGAGTAAGGAATTTTAAAAAAGAGAATATTGTTGTTTATCCTGATAAGGGAGAATTTGAAGACTGTAATAAAAAGTTCGTTAAAATAAATCAGGATTTAACCACAGTTTTTGGTATTTTCCATTGGCGTCGTACATTTCAGCTTGGCGTTGAATGTTGAATTTTCTATCCCGAGGATCATTTCCAACACCAGCATTATACATCCAATTTCCATAGTTGGAATGCACATCATAATCTATCAACATACTTTCAAAATAGGCAGCTGCAACACGCCAATCTTGTTCCCATTCTTTTGCCCAATAACTCGCTACATTTTGTCTGCCACGATTACTCATAAAACCAATACGTTGCAATTCTATCATATTTGCGTTTACAAATGGTTCGCGCGTATTACCATTAATCCACTGGCGAAGCGCCTTTTCATTAAATTTCCATTCGTATTGATTACCCAAAATACCATCTAATTTAAATATTTTTTCGCCGTGTTTTAACGAAACATATTTAAAATAATCACGCCAAATAAGTTCAAAAAACAACCAAAAGGTGTCTTCATTTTTACAAACTTCACGTTCATAATTCTGAATTTCCCAATAAATAGTTCGTGCAGAAACACTACCATTTGCTAACCAAGCAGATAATTTGGAACTGTAACTTTCACCAAGTAATCCGTTTCTAGTTTTTTTGTAAACTGATAAGTTTTCGGTTTCAAAAAAGTAATTTTCAATTCGCTTTAATGCCGAAGTTTCGCCACCGCGAAAAGGAAAAGCGGAATTTTTATCGAGTTTAAAGGATTCCAATCCTAAATCTTCTAAACTCGGAATTATATTAGAAGTTTCGATTAAGTTGTCTGTTGGTTTTGCAACAATTTCTACACAAGGACGAATTTTACTTTCTTTTTCGCATTTTTTTCTAAACTCAGTAAAAATTTCTGGAATTTTAGTAAAGTCTGAATACGGAATATCAGCTGGATGAAATAAAAACTGGTCGTAAATTTCGTTAAAAGTTACATTTATAATGTTTTGTTTCACCGCTTCATTCACACGAACTTCGTCTTTGGTCCATTCTTTTTGAAGAAAAATAGCATCAATTTGATGAGATGTAATTAACTTTGGAATTACATTTTCAGGTATATCGTGAAAAATTAGCAGCGAAATATTCTTCTCTGCCAAGTTATTTTTTAAATCCCTAATTGTTTCTAATAAAAATTTAGCTCTAAATTTTTCTGTTTTTTTAAAGCCATATTTATTTTTTTCAAATTGCCGAGGATCAAGAAAATAAACACCAATTACTTTACCTTGTTTTTTACAAGCTTGAAATAGTGCGTTATTATCTTGAGTCCGTAAGTCGTTTCTAAACCAAACTAAGTTATTCATTTTTTTATATTTAATCGAATTTATGAATTGCGATGAGATTTTAAGAATCAATCAATATAGACTTTTTACAAGTTTATTTAGATCTTCTACATTTTTCGCTACAATATTTCACTTCTTCCCAGTTTTTGTCCCATTTTTTTCTCCAGTTAAATGGCAATCCACAAGTAACACAAATTTTTTGCGGTAGATTTACTTTTTTATGAGCCATATTCTAATAATGATTTAGTTGGCACATCTGGTCTTGCATAGGCATAACGGTCAATTAATAGCGGCAAAGCATAACCATCAAGTCCGTTTACAGTCACTACTTTTGCTCTATCTAACTGCAACCAATAATCTTTGTGTAATAAATCTTCTTCAAAAAATAAATTTTCAATCGTTGCAATAATAAGAACAGTATCATTTTCAACAATATGGTATTCGTTTACATATTTGCATAGTAATTGAATAGGACTGTCTTTTACAAACGGAATTTCTATGGTTCCTTTATATTCTTTTTCGAGGTTTGTCTTATCAAATTCAGATATATTTTCGTTATAACTAGCCGATGTGTGATGCGCATCACTGATAATATTTTCTGTTATGTGATTTACTGTAAAAAAGGGATTTTCTTTAAGATTATTATAGGTATCGCGTTTAACAGTTAACGGTCGCGTAATAAAACTAATCATTGGCGGATTGCTGCCAATGTGTGTTACGCTACTAAAAACAGCAACATTTACAACGTATAACGATGATTTTGTAACAATTAGATTAGCTGATTTGTAACCTGTACACGAATTTATAAGATTAAGTCGTTTTACTTTATCCATTTTATCTATATCGTCCCGTGTAAAATTATTCATGATTATACTTTTTACAAAGATATAAAATGTTCAACGTTTTTAAATTATCATTAAACAAAGATGTGTTTTTTAAAAACTGTTTATGATTAAAATGAAGGTTGTATGAATTTATTTTTTCGTAAAAATTAAATTTTTTATATCAATAATTGATTACTTTTGAGAGTATAAAATTTTTACTATATGAAATTATTTGTTATGAAGTGGTACCCATTAATTTTAGCATTTATTTGTATGCTATATTCTATTACGTTGGGACTTATGGGTAAGCGAGATGAAGCTTTATATTCTGCTCATTGGCCTGGCACAATCTTATTATTTGCAATTGCAATCCGTCAAAGAAGAAATTCATGAGTATAAGTTTTTTTATTGTTGGTGGTGTAATTTTTGCGATATATTTATTTTTAATGTTTTGGAATATTTTCTATTCTAATAAAAAACAAAAAGAAGAAAATTATCCAAACATTGATAACAAAGGGATATTAAAGAAAAATAATAACCTTTAGATTATTTTTGTTATACAAAGACAGATAATAGTAAATTTGACTTATTGAATCTTTCAACTTAATTTTAGTTCATGAAACGATACACTATTTTATATAAATCAATTACATAAAGGTCTTAGTTTCTATAAAATATGAAATTCATAGCCCTGAGGTCGGGAGTTCAAATCTCGCTCTCGCTACTCTACAACCCCTTAATATTTAACATATTAAGGTTTTTTTATGTCTTTAAGTTTTGCTTTAGTGGTTTTAAACGGATTATGTTAGAACGCCTTCGGCGCATGTAAAAATGCTTTCGGCGCATGTGAAAATGCCTTCGGCGTATGTAAAAATGCTTCCGGCGCATGTGAGAATGCCTTCGGAGTATGTAAAAATGCTTCCGGCGCATGTGAGAATGCCTTCGGCTTGACCCCTCCTGCCTTTTTTTTATAAAATAATAATTTACTTCAATGAGTCAAGTTATTTATTTTAATGACAACATTATAATTCAAATTCGAATAATTCTATTATCTCGAGAGTGATTCACTATTTGAAAGTTTAACAGTTTTATAGTTTTCGTCTAAAAACTCCCAAATACCTGCTTTGTCTGCATTATTTCCAGCATCAAAAACAACTTCGATATGTTTTTGTTCTTTGATTATGAAAAAATTTTACTTTTCAATTATTATATTACATTTACTATCACTTAAGATGACTGCCCAAAAAATATATTCTGTTGAATATGCCAACCAAGCCAATGTTAAAGTTTTTGTAGTTGATTATGAAAACCAAGCTGATAAAAAAATACACTTCGTTAATTATACCTACCAAGCTGACTTAAAAATCTATTTTGTAAAATATGAAAACCAAGCAGGTTGGAATAACAAGTCTAAAATACAGTTGATGTTTTGAGAAGTTGAATGAATTTAAAAACTAGAGAATCATAACTAACTATTCTTGCTCTTTAAAATTCAATAAAAGTTGTAGATAAGACTCAAAAAAAACCGAAATAACTACAACCTTTCCCAATGTTGAAACAATAAACTCTAAATTTCTTTAGATTTAAACTTTCCGATTATTTCTTCAATATCTTCTTTAATAAATTCCCAGTATTTCCCTTTAAAACAAATGGGGTTGAATTCATCATCAGCATAGTTAAAATTAGTGAAGTTATTTATTATCAATTTCCTATCATGAGTGTAGGGATATCTTTGCTCGTGCAACGCTAACATTTGAGCTAAATTATAATTTTCAAAAAGTTCATGTAAATCCCAAAAATCTTTTTTTCGACCGCCTCTTTGAATCACATCGAGCTTCATGGCAATAATCTCCTCAATAGAAACCATTCTAATAGAATCTTCAATGAAAACTGGTTGAATAAATTTATCGGTGTAAAAAATATCGAGCTTTACGGTGTTGTCTTTATTCTCTCCTGTTAGATAAGACTTACCAATTCCGGGTTTTCTATTTGAAAAATGATCGACATATGAAAAATTTAATGCTAAATACTTTTCAATTGAATCAAAATCAATTTCACCGTAATCTACATCACTAAAAAGATCAATATCAATCGATTCTCTATGCCCTATTTGAAGACTCAATGCAGTACCTCCAACCAATCTAAAACTTGCAAATTCATCTGCAGCCATTAATTGTAGTAAGCTCTTTTTTAATAAATTATTTACAGTATTATAGTAAAGCATTATGCTATTTGTGATTATAGATTGTATAAGGCAGAACCGTTACTTGATTAAGCACAATGTTTATTTTTTCAGAACCATAAAATCGAATTAATTCTTGTTTTTCAATTTCATTTCCTCTCTCAAATACTCTTCTAATAACCGCACTAAACTGTTTGTCCCATTCTATTTTACTAATGTCAGTATCCCAAAACAAAGAATTTCTTAATAATTTTATATTGGGTTTATTCGTTTCATTTTTCTGCTTTTCTTCATTTATATCAAAGTAGGTTTGAAGAATTGCTAGCGAACCTTCTTCAAATCCAAGTTTTTCTTCAATCTTAAGCGCTAAAGCAGTATTTAACTTACGTTTACCTTTAGTAATTGCATTTAGAGTTTGTGGATGTTCACCTATAGACAAAGCAAAAGGTCTTTTATGTAGCGCTCTTTTTTTAAATTCACGCTCCAAAATTACCCCAGGATGAATGCCCTTATATCTTTCTAAATAATTACTCATAATGCAAATGTAAACAAATTTGTTTACATAGAGTAAGATATTAATTATATTCAATTATTTATTCCACTATTAGTATTTTAAAGTATCAAATCCGATAGAAAAAAGTTCAAAAAAACTACCCTATTTCATACTGTTATAACAATAACCTCTAAAGAAATTTAGAGGTTATTTTTTTATTTAAAAGTTGTAAATCGTACATAAAATAGTTCGAAATAATTCCCCTCTTTTCCGCTATTGTGAATTAGATACCATGGCAATGGTTATTATTGGATATCTCTGAGAAATTCGGTAAATATTTACATCAATTATAATATAGAATTTACAATCAAAATTACAAGTTGATTATTAGCAGATTGTAGAATAAAAGTATTAATTTGCAGTTAATTTATTTTTCAATAATTGAATAACTAACAGTACACTAAACAGTACACTTTTTTTAAGAAAAGAACCTTTTAATGCATAAAAAGGGGCGAAAAATTAATAATAAAATTAATTCATAACCCTGAGGTCGGGAGTTCAAATCTTCCTCTCGCTACTTTAAAAAGGTCTGGAAATTTCCAGACCTTTTTAAATATATATTAAACTCATTAAACATAATAAAATATCAGAACACCAAACAATTTAACTTAATAAAAATACCTTTAAATTTTTAATAAACGCTTTTTATCTAATTGTCTAATTTGTTTTTAGTATAAATTAATGATATTTTTTTAATTTGGATTCTGTCTACAGAATTACTTCAAAATCGTAATAAGATGATCTATATCTAAAAACATCTGTTCGCCAAGCTTCAGATCTTTCACTACAAATATTCCGTTGTTGATTTCTTTTACCACAAATGGAATACCTTTACGCTCCGCGTGCTTAAACTGTTTGTCTATCTTGGCAGCATCGGGATACATTTCGGCTTTGATATTATGATTTCTTAAAATAGTAATGGTTTTCATTGCTTCAAAGACTTGATCTTTGTCATTGTATAAAAAAAGTACTTTAGTGGTTGTAGTAATGGTTTCTGGAAAGAGATTTAATTCTTCTAAAACCAAATAAATCCTATCCAATCCAAAAGAAACACCAACACCACTCATATTAGGCAATCCAAAAATACCCGTTAAATCATCATAACGCCCACCACCACCTATAGAACCCATAGAAACACTAGTGGGTGGTGCAACCTCAAAAATAGCTCCGGTGTAGTAATTCAATCCACGAGCCAAGGTAACATCTAAATCTAATTTAGCTTGTTGTAAACCCAATTTTAAAACGTTATTACAAATAAAACTCAATTCCTCTATTCCCTTCATACCTTCTTCAGATGAAGCTAGTAAAACAGAAAGCTTTTCTAATTTTTCTTGAAGGGTTCCTGAGAAAGCAAATAAAGGCTGCACTTTTTCTAGGGCAGTTGCTGTAATGCCTTTTTCTAGCATTTCTTTTTTTACGCCTTCCTCTCCTATTTTATCAAGTTTATCTAAAGCAACAGTAAAATCAATCAATTTATCCGAGGCACCGATTACCTCTGCAATACCTGATAAAATTTTACGGTTATTGATTTTTATAGAAACACCTTGCAAACCTAAAGAGGCAAAAACGGAGTCATATAACTGTACTAATTCTACTTCTTGCCATAAGGAAGCGGAACCCACCACATCGGCATCGCATTGATAAAACTCTCTAAACCTTCCCTTTTGAGGTCGATCAGCACGCCAAACGGGTTGTATTTGATAGCGTTTGAACGGAAATTCTAACTCACTTTGGTGTTGCACAACATAGCGTGCAAACGGCACCGTTAAGTCATAACGAAGCGCTTTTTCAGAAATTTTTCCTGTTAGTTTTTTATAGTTTATGGTTTGTAATTCTTCGGAAGAAACTTTATCTAGATAATCTCCCGAATTCAATATCTTAAAAATTAATCTATCGCCTTCATCACCATATTTCCCCATTAGAGTGTCAGAGTTTTCAAACGAAGGAGTCTCGATTGGCTGGTAACCAAAATTCTCAAAATGATTTCGCATGATGGAAATGATATAATTACGCTTGGCAACCTCTATAGATGAAAAATCTCTTGTGCCCTTTGGAATACTTGGTTTTTGTGCCATCTTATTTAATTAAGAATTATCAATTGTTAAATATCAATTGTCAATTGTTTTGCAAATATCTTATTTTTTAAAACTAATTTATATACTAAAGGTAATATTCTTGTAACAAAAGCTGTAATTTAGTGCCAAATAACCGTTATGATTGGATTATTTATAGAAAATATAAAAATAGCTTTGAGTGCCATTCGAACTCAATTGCTTCGTACAGTGTTAACCGTCATCATTATTGCAATAGGAATCACTGCTTTGGTTGGTATTTTGACAGTAGTTGCCGCTATTGACAATACTTTGAATTCAAGTTTTGCTTCCATGGGTTCCAATACTTTTAATATCAATCAATATGAAACCAAAAGCAGACAACACGGAGGACAAGAAGGCGAAAAAATAAATCCAATAATAAGTTATAGTGAAGCCAAAAGGTTTAAGGATGTCTATGACTATCCTTTCACACAAACTTCATTATCTTTTACTGCAACCTCATCTGCCGAAGTAAAATACGATAACCAAAAAACCGATCCAGAAATTTCAGTTTTGGGTATTGATGAATTTTTTCTATCTAACTCAGGCTTGGAAATAACGCAAGGGAGAAACTTCAATACTTTTGACATTTCAAACAACATCTATTCTTGTATAGTAGGCTCAGATTTTGTTACAAAAGGACTATTCAAAGACATAAATCCAATAGGCAAAATTCTTTCAGTTCGTGGTGCCAAATTCAAAGTTATTGGCGTGCTAAAAGAGAGAGGCTCAACCTTTGGCAAGAGCCAAGATTTACGTGTAATGATTCCTATTCAAGTAGCGCGTTCTCTATTTTCGGCACCTAATATAAATTACGCTTTAAGTACTATGATTGAAAAATCAGAACTGTTTGATGATGCTGTTGACAATGCTTTAAATACTATGCGAAAAGTGAGAAAGCTAAATCCTATGGAGGAAAATGATTTTGCTATTTCTAGAAGTGATGATTTAATTAATAGAATTGCTAGTATAACAGATGTATTAAGCATTTCGGCATGGGTAATGGGAATTATTACTATTCTTGGTTCTTCAATTGCCTTAATGAATATTATGGTGGTTTCTGTTACAGAAAGAACCCGTGAAATTGGTGTTAGAAAAGCGCTTGGAGCAAAAAAAAGCACAATTGCTTTCCAGTTTTTTATTGAAACCTTAACCATCGGGCAATTAGGTGGTATTATCGGAATTGTTTTTGGAATTGTTGTGGGATATTTAATTTGCTTAGCTGCCGACTGGGACTTTGTGATCCCATGGCAAGCCATTTTTGCCGCTTTTATAACCAGTTTTATAGTGGCCTTGGTTTCTGGATTATACCCAGCTATCAAAGCATCACAACTTGACCCAATTGAAGCATTGAGATATGAATAAATATTTATAGAAGCGCAGCTATCATTCTGTCATTTCCATAAATATCTTTGTGAAGAGTCACATTTTTGAAACCATATCTTTCTACTAAAGCAATTGTTTCTTTCCCTAAATATTGGTTAATTTCAAAATATAACTTTCCTTTTGGCTTCAAATGTAACTTAGCCAATTGCGTTATTTTTCGATAAAAAAGCAAGGCATCATTATCTGCAACAAACAAAGCTAAATGGGGTTCATAGTCTATAACATTAGAATTAATTGCTGCTTTTTCTAGATTTCGAACATAGGGCGGATTAGAAACTATAGTATCAAACTGCTGTTCTAAATTTTCGACTTTTAAAATATCTTTTAAAAGAAAAGTAATAGTTACATTACATAATGCTGCATTTTTTCTTGCTGCTTCCAATGCTTTTTCAGAAACATCAATAGCAAAGACTTCTGCATTTGATAAATTTTTAGCCAACGAAATAGCGATACAACCGCTACCCGTTCCAATATCTAGCACGCTAACTTTTCCCTCTTCTCTATTCTCTCTTCTCTCATTATAAATAATTAAATCAACTAATTCTTCTGTCTCTGGCCTTGGAAT
>Ga0114958_10000615_pt1 | contig 30345 bp, 37 predicted proteins | sample C_130208_EF_Meta_FD_89577 | JGI IMG/M metagenome (GOLD analysis project Ga0114958, IMG submission 89577) | Freshwater microbial communities from Lake Croche, Canada to study carbon cycling - C_130208_EF_MetaG | ecosystem: Environmental > Aquatic > Freshwater > Lake | place: Lake Croche, Canada... | reverse complement strand
TAGGCAAATCACCAATAGGGCCAGTATACGCAGCATTTTGCGTAGCCATATCAGCGGCGGCTTGGGCTGGGTCTCCAAAGCCGCTAGGCAAATCACCAATAGGGCCAGTATACGCAGCATTTTTCGCGGCCATATCAGCAGCGGCTTGGGCTGGGTCTCCAAAGCCGCGGCCTTCGCTCTCTGCGCTCCAAGCGGGCGAAGCCGGCGCGACTGGTTGAAACCCTTGCGTCACAACTGGCTCTTGGTATTGCTGCAACGCTTGAGAAAATATATTGTTGTAATTCTGGTCAAACTTAGGCTTTGCCGCAATCCCCGCCGCAACGGGATTGTAGAATTGGAAGTCAGAATTACCCATCGCAAAGCCAGGAGCGGCACCCGGCGCGGCCCCAGGCAAAAGCCCCCCAAGGGTGCCCAGCCCCGCAGGGGAGCCGCCATCTGCAAAGCCTTGGCCGGCAAATTCGGGATTGACCGCGCCGCCTTGCGAGGAGGGGACAAGCCCCCCTTCGGCGCGTTCGATGCGCCCGCCTCGCGCCGAAAAGAAACCACGCGGCTGCGTAGATGTCGTAGTAGAGCCAGATAGCGCGCCGGTTCCTTCTGCGATATTGGCCAAAAACTGCGCGACTTGGAAAGGGTAAGACTGCTGCTGCTGGAATTGATTCGCGAGAGCAGTAAGACCCTGCTGCTGCGTTTGTTGTGCAACCTGGCCTGCGGCAAGCTGTTGCTGTGCCCCTTGGAGTGCTGCGGTCTGGCCTGCCAGCCCAAGGTTCCCGTATTGCTGCGCGCCGGCCAAACCAAGCTGCCCCTGCTGCGCCCCCAGGGAGCCGAGCTGCGCGCCTACGCCAAGACCAAGCTGCCCTTGCGCCGAACCCAAGCCGGCGAATTGCTGCCCCGCTTGCTGCATGCGCGCGAGATTTGCCTGCTGCGCGGAAAGCTCAGCGCCTTGCTGTTGCGCCGCTGTATTTTGCGCTTGCGTGTAACCAGATTGCAACGTATTCGCAAGGGCTTGCTGATTTGCAAGGTTTTGCTGGTATGCAAGATTAGCCTGCGCGACGCCCGCTCGGTCGCCTCCAAACGCGCCGGCCTGAATGGCGCTTCCCTGCAATGCAGACTGTTGTTGCGCATTTTGCAAATTTTGTGCCGCGATTTGCTGGCTCACGACATCTTGCAAATAAGGCGACATATACCGGTTGGTTTGCAATTGCCCAAGATTAGCCTGGCCCGCGCCTGCTGCGGTTAGAGCCCCAGCAGCACCATAATACGGCTGCGCGGCCTGCTGCGCGCCCAAAGTGGTTTCTGCGGCTTGCCCGAAATATGGAGCCGTAGAATTAACGGCATTAGACGTTGCGTTTGCTGCCGCCTGAATATATGGTTGTGCTGCGCCGGCATATTGGTTTGTGTTGTAAATGCCTGCCTGCTGCGTAGAAGTCAAAGGCGCGACATATGCGTTAGGGTCGGTAGAATATTGCTGGTATGGCTGCTGTGCCACTTGCGAAGCAATGTTGTTAACATTTTCATACCGCTGAAGGACTTGCGGCGGAATGTTTACACTGCTTGTTGAGGTTGAAGATTTGCCCCCCATTTTATTTTTCCTATTCTACTTCCGGCATAAGGCGCGAATCAGTTCGAGCGTTATACAAGAAAAACGCCCCAGTTTGCGGGCCAAATACACGCTCGTACAGTCTAATTTTCCCGGCTGTGCGGTGATTGCTAAGAACGCCAATAATCAAAGGCAAATTCAACTGTTCTGACATACGTTTTGCAAATTCCGTTAACTTGCGAGCCCGACCGCCTTTGGCACTGCGGAACTCTGGGTCAATGAAAATTGCCCGCTCTTCAAGAGTATATTCGTCAGAATACCACATTTTACCCAAACGAAGCAATATCCCACCTTCTGGTTTTTGCCCCGGCATGCCAATAATTCCACATAGCCCACCATTAAGATTAAGCGCCGGCCACACTTCTTCCAAAATTCGTTTTGGACTTGGATTTAGAAAAGCGTTTTCATGTGCACCAGACATTGCAAGGTGCATGAAGTCATGAACATCGTCAGGCGTGGCAATGCGGACTTCAAGGTCTGACATGTTAATCCTTCTTAGGGCCGGGGAGGTTCTGAAGCGTTTTAATAGTTTTGGCACGCATTTGCTTTACCCAATTGTCAAGCACGCGGTGCCCGGTGTCTAGGTCGCCATCGCCCGCTTTGCGGACTTCATCTGGAGACAAAACATATTCTCCGCCAGCCGCCACAATGGGGACTGTCTGTGCTTCACCACCAGCAGCCTTATGCGGCATTTCCGCCCCGTAAGGGGCTTCCTGGCCGCCATAAGGCATATCTCCGCCTCCGTAAGGCAACCCGCCAAAGATAAGTTTCATGTGCCGGAACCCGGCATCTGTGTTGCCCTCGCCCATGGCGCTGATAATGTCCGCAGGGATGACGTAGGCACCTGACGGCACATGCATTGGCAGATGGTCTGTACGCCCCGCCACGGGGCTGTGGATGGGGCCTGTGTGCGTAGTGCTGCGCAGCACGCCACCGCCCTCAGCGCGCGTCTTACGGGCTGTGTTAAGGGCCGCAGCAATGGCTTGGTCACGTCCATGGCCGGCATGAATCATCTCAGAGATGTTATGCGAAATGGTGGCTTGAGATTTGCCATGTTTGAGGGGCATTATGAATATCCCACTGCAATGGTCTGGCTTGTGCCAGGCGTGACCACAATACCATAAGCTACAGGAAGATTGATGGTGTAGACGCCAACTGACGTAGGGATGGTAGCTATCAATCGGGCAGATGTCGCAGACGCGGTTGTATTTGCATCCCACACGCTACCAGTTGCGCCGCCTGCCACAATGACACTGATGTTATAAAGACGCCCTGGGTTGGCAGAAACAACTGTTTGCGCCGTAATACCAGGCGCATTTTTAGCGCCTACAAGTGCGGTTGCATTGGTCGAAAGCGTTGATGTGGCGGTGACAAGGTTTTTAACCGTCGTCAGCATGTCAAACAGTGAGCCGCTCATCAGAATTTCCCGTCAGGAATAAAACGATACCTCATTTGCCCAATGCGCCAAAATGAACCAACGTCGCTGCTTCCCACGTAGATTGATAGCAACCGCCCGCGAAACCGAGGCGAAAAGAACGTAGTTGCCTGGGTGATTGAGTAAGGGCCGTAAACTGTTGGCGTCTGTCCAGGGTAGTCTACTACGTAGAAATATATCTGTAGTGTAGCACTTTGCGTTCCGTTATAATAGCCCCATTTTGCATCCGGCCAAAATTGGTCTAGGAAAATTTTAAGGTCGCCTTCATTGATGACAAAATAACCCGTTTGAAAATACGAACTCATTGCCTGCCCGTTTGCGTCGGGTGAAGTCTCATGCTGAAACAACAGCAAAGTAGACGGGTCAGCGCCAATGGGCGGGCCAAGCACTGTCTCGTTAATCCAGGCTGACCGGCCAAGCGCGCCGTAATCCCATTGGTTAAGCTGCGCATTATATTTTACATAAGCCGCCACTTCGCCGTTGCTCGTGGTTGTAGGGTAATACCACGCAATTTCGTTAAACCGGGAGTTAACCGCGGCTCTAATTTTATTAACGTTTGCAGTATCAATTTGTTGGAAAATAACGTCCCAAATAGGGCATGGAAGCGGCGTTACTTGCCCATTGGCAAAAACAAAGAACTGTGTTTGGCCCATCCAGTAAACCACGCCATTAAAAACACCGGCAGCTTTACGGCCGATTAGGCCACATCCTACGGCAATTTCATTAAATGAATAGATATACGGTTGGCCGATATATTGCATTGCCCAAAGAGCAAGGTCTGTCCATATCAATCCCTGCTGCGGGCCTTGCAAACATCCAACAATCTTAGAGCCTTTTGGAATCCGGTAAGAGCCAGCTTGGTTGGTGCTTTGCGCAATCCATTGGTTGTAATTTTGAACGTCGCACCAACGAATAAGCAATGGGTCTTGGACGCCGTTAAAGGTTGTCCCCCAAGCGACAATTTGCCGCTGAGGCATGGCCACAAAGACGCCATCACAAACAGGAGGCCCTGCTGAAAGCACTGTGGCTTGTTGGTTGCCGCTGGTGGAATCCCAGACAAAAATAGGACCAGAGGCAGGGTCTTGAGTAACAATCGTGCCTTGCGTGGTTAGGCTTCCTGTGGTTGCGTTAGCATAAGATACTGAACCCGCAGACGACGCAGTGACATAATAAGTGCCGTTGTATCCTGAAGGAACTAAATTTGTTATTGTTATAGCGTTACCAACAGGAATTTTGAAAGACCCGCTATATGTAATTGTTGCTGTTGTTCCGTTTCCACTTGCACCTGTGGTTGTGAGAGACACCAATAATTCAGGGACAGGGCACGCAACAAGAATTTGCCCAAAATTGTCTAACGTCCAGTCGTTTGTATAAATTGGCACGCTGTTTGTCGGGAAAGAATATGTAATACCGCCGTAACCACCAGCGCCATAAGTACCGCCTCCATAGGAGACTGCTGCACTACCAGGGCCATTGCTGATATAATAAATAAAATTAGCGTTACTTTGATTGAAGTAAAAAGTGCCGCTGGATGTTGCGGTGTTTTGGGCCGAAATTCCAAATGAATTGGCGCTTGCAACCGATGTGACGGTGTAATTGCCCAACAGCGTAACGCCATTACTCGCCGCAGGAATAAGAACGGGGAATGTGCTGCCAACGGACAGCCCGTGATTGTTCAATCCAACTGTAATAGCCGCAGAACCTGATACCGTTGTGAATGATACAACGGTGGCTGATGTGCTCGGCGATGTGGCATATTGTGGGTTGCCCAATAAATCAGTAGCTTGAATGGTGTATGTTGTTGAACCAGTTGGGGTGCACGTATAAAAACCAAATAAAACAAGCCCACCGATGCTAATTTGCGTGCTGATATAAACTGAAGTGTATGATGTAGTAGGAACAGTAGCATCTGTAATAGTAACGGTTGCACTTCCGCTTGTTGTGCTAAATGCGGTTGATGCGGTCAAATTATTTGTAATTGTAACGGGTGTGATTTGTGTTTGAGTGTTATTGGCTAAAACACCTAAATAAGCTTGATAAGTGCTAGTTGATGCTTGATTGCCGATGGCAAGATATTTGAGTGCATTAATATCTTCCCAAGCCCACAAGGCTCGAGTAATAGTACTTTGTGGCGGGCCGTATTGCGTCCAGCCGCCTAATTTTTGCACCAAAATGTAATTGGCTGGGTCATACATATACCGGATAAAATTGCAAGCTGAAAGCGACGCTTCGTTTAACGCAGGCGTGCGGTTTATATCAACTCCGCCGGTAAGTTTAAGTGCGCCGTGTGGCATTAAGCCCCCCTAGATGGGGTTGCCACCGGGGAGTTAGATGAAGATGACCATCCGCTGGCTTGGAATTTTTTGCGGTATTCTTCAGTTAGAGAACCTTTCAGCAACGTTTGATATTGGCTTTCATAACTCGGCCCCATTTGCGGGTCGTTCGATGTTGGGCCAAAATTGCGCTGGAACTGACTGATATAAATCATGCTCGCTTGAATAAGCATGTCGGGGTAATAGGTGCTAATGAACGTCGTGCCAGTTGAGGCCAAAAGAGTTGTAGCATTGGCATAAAGCGTTTGCAGACGCCAAGTCCCGGTTAAAGTAACTAGATAATTAGCATCCGGCCATGGCCCAACAATAATATTTTGGTATGTGTTCCCGTAAGTAGTAGAATCGCCACCATACATAGCAAAACAGATAGGTGTCCCTGCGCTCGTAGCGTCTGGATAAACGTTTTGAATATATTGCTTTGTAACAGGCAAAAGAGGCGTATACGTTGGTGTAAGTGTTCCTGTAATAACAGGAACTACAACCATTGTTTGCAAAGTAACAAAATCTTCAACATTTATTTGTAATTTGTTGTTGTTTGCGTTAAGAATGTAATTAGTGTTTTCAACTTGTGATTGAAGCAAATCAAGGTCACGTTGAATGCGCAATTCAGCATAATTGAGCATCTGAGGCACAAGCGTATTAAAAGCCGCGTCAACGCCAGATACAATACCGTTTGTTGTCGTTGTGTTAACAACAGCTAGGGTTGCAATTTGATTAATATAATCATTATAGGTAAGCGGCGTTGTCGCGGACATGTTACCCTCTATGTAGCCCGGCAGAAACTAAAGCAAGATAAACAAAGCCAGCTAGCGCAGCGGCAGACAACCCAGTTAAAGTCCATTTACCAAAAGTTGCAAATTGCTCATCAAGCCATTCTTTTAGAGCATTTTTGATAATTTCTTTTTTTTCTTCGTCGGTTATATTTTCTTCAGGCATTTTGCCTCTCCGTTTGCAATATATTTTTACGAAAAAATGTTGCTTGCTGTAACAAACAAATCATCAAGTTGTGTTTGCGTCCAACCTAGTTGATTTGCTAGGGCATTTACAAGTTGCCCATTTCTTGTGACTTCCGTTGCGTATTCCCAGGCAAGATAAGAAACGCCACCAGCCGAAGTCAGCAAAGAGTTTATCTCATCATACAAAGTGTCCGGCCCAGAAATTGCCGTTGACGGGATTGTGGCGCTCGCCGTCACTGCGGACGCGCCGTTGCCGTAGACATACCCGGTGAGGGTCGTAGCCCCGGTGCCGCCGTTGCCGTAGAGGCCCAGGAAAGTCCAAGTGTAAGTGTTGGGCATGTCTGTCTCCGAGAGTTACGCGGTGATTTGTGAAGCCGCGAGGAACAGGTCGTCCATCGCGCTGGGCGAGAGATTGCAGGTAGCTGCGATTGCCGTTGCGAGCGTGCCAGTGCGGGATACGTCGCCCGCGAACTGCCATGCCTGTGCGACTGTCGGCGGCATCGTGGAGACGTTGAAAACGCTGTAAATCTCAGGCGTTGCGAGCATGGCAGAGCGAAGCTGAAACAGCGTTACGGTTTGTGGGATTACTGGGTGACTCAGTTCTCCCAAAAAGTCTCTTCCATCATCGAGAACAAGAGTTAGCCCCTCTCCTGGATTGAACAGGGTTTTACCGTCCCACAGCACGCGGTTAATGGGTTTTTCTTGAGGCGACATTACAAGATATGAAACACTAGGCATTTGATCACCACTCCGTGACAATAACGATACCTGCACCACCAGCGCCGCCCGCACCGCCTATGAATGTGGAAAGTGCCGCACCACCCCCACCTCCACCGCCGCCTGGGAGACCACCGGCACCCCCTGCAAAGCCGTTAGAAGCTACAGCAGACCCACCACCGGCACCACCGCCAGCGCCATATATCTGCGAAGTTCCAGTTCCACCGGCGTTACCTGCAACGCCTGCACTGGAAACAGAAGCTCCATTTCCACCACCGCCGCCTCCACCATAACTACCCCAATTTACAGCACCAATGTTAAAGCCGCCGCCGTTGCCGCCACCACCACCGCCACCCCAAGCATATCCGCCTGACAAGGACGCAAAGTTTGACCCGCCTGTGGCACTACAAGAGCCGCCACCAGCGCCATTTCCTACAATACTATTTGTCGAGACATCTCCAGGCTTACTGCCGTTAGAACCGCCAGGATTGCCATATGGGCCACTAGCTCCGGTGCCGCCAACTGCGCTTGTCAATGTTGAAGTAGTGTATGGGAGTCCATAAGCCGATATTATTCCAATACCAATTCCTCCACCAGCACCACCACCTGACGCGGCCCCAGCGGCTCCCGGCGCTCCTCCGCTTCCACCAGAAAGAGCTAGGATTGTGCCGAATGATGTGTTTCCGCCGACGCCGCCTGTAGGAACTCCTGAAGTCCCGCCTGTTCCTCCAGCGCCCACCGTGACCGTAACAGTCGAAGGCAGAACAGATGCGCGGAGAATAGGCGTCACAGCAGAGCCTCCGCCGCCGCCGCCACCACCGCCAGAGCCAGAAGCTCCTGCAAGGATTGCGTTTCCGCCAAAACCTCCGCCGCCGCCCGCTGAGACCAGACTAATCTGTACGTAGGTGGATGTGGTTTTCTTGGTCCATGTGCCGCTTGAGGTGAACACAGTGACCACCTTGCCACCCTGTGTTGCGACCGGATCACCTGCAACCGTAATAGCCGTCCCTTGGATTGTTCCTGTTACGTCGAGGGCAACTGTAGGAGAAGTAGTCCCGATACCCAGCCGATTGTTTGTATTGTCCCAGAACAGATTAGCATTCTTCTGGGAATATACGCCACTAGCTCCCGCAAACACCACTGAGCCTTGAGTGAACGCAGTTCCAGTTCCTGTCCCGCCGCCCGCCGCCCCCAGAGTGCCCCAAGCTGGAGCTGCGCTGCTGCCAGCTGTAATGAGCGCCTGTCCGGCAGTGCCAAAGCCAACGGTGCCGGAATTAGCCAGCGTCGTGCCAAGGTTTGTTGTGAACCCCAACGCGCCAGAAGCATTTAGAACATGCGCGTTGTTTGGGGTTGCGCCCCACGGAAAATACAGTTTGTAACCGTTGCCAGAACCAACCGAGATATCGCCATCGTGCCCGGAAAAATACACGCCGTTGTTCAGCGAGAAGAAGTCGCTTGGCGTGCCCGATGAAAACGCCGAGGAATTAATGCCAAACTCGCCATAGTATGTGGAGTCTGTGCCGTTGTCCGAGGACGCAACGTAGTTTGAACTTGCGCCAGAAGTTGCCGATTTATTTTGAATGATATCTTGCACATAGCTGTTGGCGATAGAATCGCCTTTTGCAACTGACGTGTTTGAGGCGTTAAAACTAAGTGTTGGCGTGGTGCTTGTTGAAGTGCTTGTGGAGAGATAACCAAATGAACCGGACGTTCCATTAATATTACCTGATACGTCTAACTTAGAATTAGGCGCGGTTGTGTTAATGCCCAAACGATTGTTTGTATTGTCCCAATACAATTGGCTATTGTTTTGATTATATACGCCGCTTGTTCCTGCGAACACAACCGAACCAGCGGTGAACGCAGTTCCTGTCCCTGTGCCGCCGGAGGCGACCGCAAGCGTGCCGCCAAGAGTAACGGTGCCTGTCGTGGCAGTGGCTGGTGTGAGACCTGTGGTGCCGGCGGAGAATGATGCCACTGTACCGCCAGTTGTGGCTAGCGTGCCGGAGGTCGGCAACGTCAGTGTGGTAACACCCGTGGTTGTAAACGTGGCGTTGTTAGCGCCCGAGAACGCTACCGTGGCCGCCGGAATGGTAAGCGTCCCGGTTGTTGCTGTGATTGCCAAGCCATTGACGCTTGTCACAGTCGCAACGCCGAGGCTCGGCGTGGTAAGCGTTGGAGACGAAGACAGCACTACGTTGCCAGTGCCGGTGGAGGTAGTGACACCTGTGCCGCCGGAGGCGACCGCAAGCGTGCCGGCGAGCGTAACTGCTCCTGTCGTCGCAGCCGTAGGCGTCAGCCCAGACAAAGTGGTTCTGAATGACGCCACACTTCCTGCCGTAGTTGCAAGCGTGCCAGATGTAGGAAGCGTAACGCTGGTTGTTCCGGTTGTTGTAATCGTCGTTGGGAACGCGCCCGCAAAAGCAATTGTAGATGCCGGAATGGTAAGCGTCCCGGTTGTTGCTGTGATTGCCAAGCCATTGACGCTTGTCACAGTCGCAACGCCAAGGCTCGGCGTGGTAAGCGTTGGAGATGAAGACAGCACTACGTTGCCAGTGCCTGTCGTTCCTACAACTCCCGCAAGACCACCATTATTATAAAGAATATAACCATTAGAAGCATTAGTGACAGCAGTTGTGCCAACTACAATGCCAAAATTAGAAGAAACTGCTGTTCCAATTTGGTTTACTGTTGCACGCGACGTTGTTCCGTTTTGGACTAACGGAATTTCTTCTGTCCCGCTAAGGGAAATAACCGCAGGCAAATTGGTGATGGTTGTGTTGGCCAATGTCAGGTTCCAATCTGGACAATCTGCGGATAATTTATCGGCAAGCCAACAATCGCTGTGATTATCCGCGTTGTGCTTGTAAGCAAAGATGAAGTTGGTATAGCAGAATTTACTTGATATGTAAAGGCTGTTGCAGTTGTGACTGTAATTGAGTAAAAACCATTAGCCGCTGTATTAGACAATCCTTCAACCGAAATTTGGTTGTTTGTGGCTTGCCCATGAGCTTGAGAACAAGTCACCGTAATGGTGGTTGTGCTATTGCTGCTGACAGACAAAACCGGCAATAACGCGCCATATGTCACATTTTCCTGCAACGGCATAACCGCGCCAGGCTCTAGCCCCAAGGGGCTTCCCACTGCTTGTGGCGTTAAATTAGACCCGGCTTCAGTTACAAGAAAATTAGTTGACGCAACCGGAATGCCAGTGCGAGCGTCGTAAATTGTTGGCGTAGATGCTATAAAAAAATCTGTTTCTGCATCAGCGTAATTTTCAACACGCGAGTTCATAATAGGCGTTGGGTCGGCAGGCAAGACAATTGCACGCAACTGCTGCTGCGGCGTGTCTGTGCATCGAGAGCAAACCAAAAGGCGCAAATTTTGCAATGCTGCGCCGCGCCAATCATATTGCCATTGAAGATTGACGTGGTTAAAGACAAAACCGCATCTATCGCATACACCCGCACCTTGCGGGTTTCTGGACGAGATTCGGGCTTTGCCAAGTTTAGAAGCGTATGCCATTAGCGAAAATATCCGCTAGTTTGTGGCGAAATGTAAAAAGATGCATATTCAGAATTTTGGTCTGCTGCAATCTGGTAAGACTCATCTGCCATAGCCTTTAAGCCAACCGCAGCCGCAGGGTTCCAAATTTGTGCAAGGCGCAATGCCAGTCCATAGGCAAAAGCCTCTTGCCAAATTGGCGGAATGTCAACAGTTTGCGCTCCTGCAAGAGAAGAATCTTCAATTTGCAATACTGCATAATACACCAAATTAACTTGCGTCCCGTCTGGTGCAGGCCACAAATACAAAACCGGGTTATTTAACCTATTAAACCAATAAGTAGTTGGAAACCCGGTTTGTTGTTTGTTTGGGTATGATGCATATTCAGTCCGACTAATCGGCATGATAATGCGGTCAATTTCTGTGTTGGTGCCCGTTGTGCCAATGGTTACATACGTGTCCAGCACCATGACGGTAGCCGGGTCAATGCTATAAGCCGGAGCAGGGGTTGTGGTTGAAATGGTGCCACCACTAGCAGCACTTGTTGTCGCATTTGCGTATGAAACAGACCCTGGGCCTGACGCCGTGACTGTATAAACGCCATTGTAGCCAGCAATAGGCAGACCACTGACTGTAATAGAGCTGCCCACCGTGTAAATGGGTGTGCCAGGCGTGGCATAAGTCAACGTCGCTGTTGTGCCATCACCAGTTGCATAAGTTACTGTCGGCGTTTGCGCCAACGGTATTGTAACTTTGGTGACTTTCCACAAGTTAACACCTTGATTAGCCCAGCGCGTAAGCAGCATGTTTGCTGCCATACGCGCTGATTCAAAGTGCTCCTGTTCTAACGCTGTGTTTCTAATGCCGCATAGGTTAAACGCATATAGCGTTGTGGAACCAAGCGACGGATTAAAGGCGTATGTGCCGCTGGTTGCCATGACATTTCCTTACGACATTGCTTCCTGGCAAACAACGCTCACACCCACTGGTGCCGCAGTGCCGCTTGTGGTAATTGCAACAGACAAAATGTCCGGAATGTTACCTTTAATGTTGGTCAAAACCGGGAAAAAGTTTTGCAAATCAAGCGTCTGAAGCCCAGACGGCGGAGAAGTAAACGCATAAACCACTTCACCGCCTGACAAATACCCTGCATTGTTGTCACGTTCTGCAAAAGAATATGTCGAACCCAACGCAGCTTCTGACTGGAAAACTGCACCAGAAAGACCAACTTGAATTGTTGGCGTGGAGGCAATTAGTTCAACCAAACAAGTTTGCGTTGACGAAATAATCAAAGACTGCGGCAAAAGCTGACCACGGTCAATCAAACCGAATGTATAGTTGCACCCCGCGGTTGGTGCATATGGCAACGCCAAACCAGTCACCACATCTTGGAAAGTCAAAGTAGTTGATGTGTTGGCAGAAACGCGCGCTGTATATTGCGCTGCAACACTACCAGATGTAGTTGTGATGGAACCAGGGTTATTACCATATCCAACGTTAATAGTAAACGTGTTGGACGTAATTGCAATAACAGGATAAATGCCATTAACCGAAGCAGGAGAAAAGCCCGACAATGTAACAACATCATTTGTTGTCAGTGAGTGTGCAGCAGCCAAAGTCACTGTTACGGTGCCGCCCGCAGCAGAAGAAGTAGAAGCGACAGTTGCCAATGTGCCAGTATTTACCTGATTAATTGTATACGTGCCAATGCCGCCTGTCGTTCCGCCCAACTGTGCTGTAATAATAAGCGAACTTGACGAAGAGAACGTGCCGCCTGATACTGTGCCGAGCACCATGCCAATAGCAATGGTGCCGCTTGAAACTGCCGTTACAGTCAAAATAGACGTATTTGCCGCAATTGTGCCAGTAAAATTAACCGTGCCCGCCGTTGCACTAGAAATTGTAGTGGGAGCACCCGACGAAGCCGCAACCAAAGGAAAATAATTTAACCCTCGGCCAACAACAGATGGCACATATACTGTCGTGCCCAAAACCGACGCCGTGCCCGACGTGCTGTTTGCATAGCTGATGGTGTTCGACGTAACCGCCGTGACAGTTGCAGATGCGTTATTAAAGCCCGATGGCGTGACGCCAGAAACGTTCAAGGCGCTCCCGACCGCAGGCATGGTGCCTGAAGCTTGCACCTGAATGGTCGCCGTGGTGCCATTGCCGGTAATAGCCAAGGGCGTGGTGCTAACGCTGAACGGCGCAGATGAAGCCACCAGAGTGGTTGTTGTGCCCGACGTAACCGCGCCATTGGTGGAGGCCTGTGTAAAGGTGCTCTGTCCCATCGCCCGCATGCGGAAAGACAAAAGCGGGTAACGAACTTTATTTGTCCCAACTGAAACAGTGGGAGTTGCTGGGTTCATACCATACGAATAAGTAAACCCGCGCTGTTTGTCGATAGTGCCTTCAATCAGCACTGACACGCCGAAATGACGAAAAATAGAAGCAGAGCTAGTGGACACGTTGCGCTGCTCATACCGCACTGGAAGACTGCCTGTGCGAGACCATGGGATAACCTGGCCGCTGCCGGTATAAGTCCCGTTACCTGTGCCAATTTCGTGCAGAATATAAGGTTCGCCGTTAAGAATAACGCCCCAACGCAACGCACCCGCGCCATACCAAGAATATTCCATCCAAATCATTTGGACGTAATTCCAATTGATGGTGCCTTTGACGTTGTTTACATCTGACCAATTTTCATAAGAAATGGCGGTATCAGTCGGCATGCCTCCCGAAGGAAACAGCGAATCCGTCCGCACAACAACAGACATTCCAGCCGGGTTTGTTGAAGACGGAGTGCCTTGCTGGAAAAAAATACCGTTGCCATCATCAAAGATGCCAACACGCTGCACCTGTCCGCTTATTGCGCCGCCAAAATTGACGTTAGACGCAACATACATGGATTTCCCCGGCTGATACCGGTTGTAAGGCCGCGATTGGCGAACAGTAATATCACCCAAAGACGCAATTTGCATCTCCACGCCGCCCAAACCACCCATTGCAATAATGGTGGCAGTGTTAGCCGCATTGGTGGAATTTTGCCCGTATGTAGTATTGTAAGTAAACCCTTCCCAACGCAAAGGCTGCGTGCCATATTCAAAGTCTGCATCAAAAATATTTTGATGAATAGACATTTTCTGGCGACCGTTGGTATCGCGCAACCGCTGGGGCAGCATCATCTGCCCCGCCTCCAAATCGTAGCTTGTTACCAGAGGCCCATCATTCAAACCAGCCATTGATTTATCCCCTAGTAAGGCGCGTTGCTATACTGGCTGTACGTTACAGTCAGAGAGCCGGTGCCACTTGTAATTGTTGCTTTTGCATAAAGCGGAGCATACGTGTAGTTTGATTGAATAGTGGTATTGGAGTTAACGGCTGATGCATCAGCCGAATTAAGCCACACGACTTGATACGGAGCAACCGGCGAAAACGGGCTATTGGGGTCTTGCAAAGTTTGCTGCAACGAATACGTCACCGTGCCTGTAACCGTCACTTGAATGCCGACTTGACCAACGGAAAATTCATCCAAACGAACCCAGGGGCTAGAAACTACAGTTGTCGTGCCAATTGTAATTGCACCAGATGCCGCGCCGTTAATTGAAATAGATGTAACAGTTTTGAAATCCAAATTAGTATAAACTGCCGCAGCATTAGGGCCAGTAACCAATTCAGTGATAGGAGTGTTCCCCCAATCAGTGCCTGTTACAGTAAACGTCCTGCTTGTTTCATTTGCTGCCGCCGTGATGAGCACGCGGCGCGGCGTGTCCAATGTAGCTACAGGAGCGCCATAGATAGTCGTAGAAGACAATGTTTGTGCCGGCGTGACTACATAAGTCCCAATGCCGCCTGAGCCCGTAATAGGCGTTGTGCCGCCAACCAAAGTATTGGCTGCTACACCTAGACCACCAACTGGCTGACGAACGGCAAGCAGACCAGATGTAACCGCCGTAATCGTCAAAATGCTGCCAGAGATAGACCCTGTGCCCACGAATGATGCAGATGCAAGCGTGCCATTCAACGCAAATTGCCCCGCTGCGCCAGGCGTCTGGCTGGTGCAAATGTTATTTGCTGAAGCAGTCGCCAAAGGGCCAACGGTAACTGTAATCGGGCGCATCGGCTATCCTTTGTGTTTTATTCGGCGCGAAGCTGCCGCATTATCAATCAAATTAGGATAAGGACGCCCTGCCGCGCGAGCCATTGCCTTAGCCATTTTGGCGTGCTTTTTGTCTAAATGCTTGGTTTCGTGGTCTTTAGGGAGTTTAGTTTCCCAAAAAGGTTTCTTTGCCATATTAGCACTTAACATCCCATCGTTTCAATGCAAGATTAATACGGCTGTTAGGGTTATGAGCAGTTTTGGCCGAAGTCAGTTTTTCCTTCATGCCGCACATGCGCGTGCGAAAATTTTCGCGGCGCTGTGCAGCTTCAGGGCTGTGCTTGGCTTCAGAAGAAGTGACCGGGCGTTTAATGTTGTGCCCTTCAGCCTTCAAAGAGGCCCGGCCACGTTCGTTAAGCCCCCCAGAGGGGGATTTACCTTCCTTGCGTGTCCAGGCACCGGCCATGTCAGTCCATCGTCTCAGGCTCAAGGTGCCGGCCAGCAGCCGACGTGCCATGACGAGCCGAAGTGAAGGGGTTCTGGTCAGAGCCAGCAGTGCGCCCGCCAGACTTACGCGGCTTGCGCCCGGCATGATGGTGAGCTTCACCACCGTGCATCTTGCCGACTTCCTTCTTCTTCTTCAGTAGGATTGCCAGCATGCCGCCATGCTTGCGGGGCGCACGGCCACCACGCTTGCGCTCGCCCATGGCTTCCGCTTCGGAATCAATGTGCTTAGCGTCAGTGCGATGAGCTGGGTTCATGTGCAAATCCATTTCGGCTTCATTGTCGCCATCCATGGCCGATTCCGGTTCGCCGTGCGAAGCAGGAAGCGAAGCGCCTTTGTAATGCGCCTTGCCGCCAGTCTTACGGTGCTTGCGCGCATGGGGGGCGTGATGGACGCCTTCATGCGCAATTTTGTGAACGTTATGGTGTTTCGTCATTATAATAATCCTTACGCCTGGGTGACGCCGAAAAGGCCCGCAGTCGAGCCGATGTTGTAAACATGCGGAGATTGCTTAACCACGATGCGGTTAGCGCCCGTGGAAGAAGCCGTAACCGCGAAGGTGCCGCGAACGTCGCCCGTCGTGGCGTTGCCCGTGCCTGCGCCCGAAGCGCTGGTGGCGGGAGTCGTTACCGATGCCACGTAGTTGGTTGCAGCCGTGACAGCAGTCGGGTTGAGAGATGCCGACGAGTTAATAATAAGGTCAGCAAAGTTATCTGACCGGAGCGGGAACCCAATAACGTTGGACGTGCCAACCGCATAAGTTACGCTATCGGTAACGCTTGGAACAACGCTTGCAATATACTTGAATGCCTTCAGCCCGTTTACCGCAGTGCTCTGCGTAGAACTGGTTGTCAGAAGAATATTCTCCGTCATCGGGAAGCCGTAGATGTCATAACCCGAAATAGCAAACGTAATTGAAGCGGTCGGCGTGCCAGAAGTCGGCGTAATCGAAACGGCGCGGGCCACCAGAGCCTGCGGGTTCCACAACTGGACAGTGCCCGAAGAACCAAACGGAACCAAGCAAGTCGCGACAGAGTTACCAGTTGCCGAAGTAACGCCCTGCGTGCCGGTGATAGTAATGGGCGAACCGCTGGTGCCCTGGGCCTGGGTTGCGCCACTCACGGTGTAAACGCCCGTAAAACCCTTGCCAGCGGCAGTGGTGCCAGTGGCCGGGCCATAACCCGTAATCACGCAGCTAGTGAAGCCGGTGTTGCTGCTGTTCAGCACCATACCAACAGTAAGCGGGTTGTTGGAAGCAGTGGTGACAAACAGCAAGTTACCTGCCGTGCCTGACGTACCGTTGCAGATGTAGCCAGAAACCGACGTGTAAGTGTCAAGGCCAATCAAACCCGTTACTGGGGCACCGGTGTTGGGGTTGGTAATAGTGAGGTTTGTGGCAATGCCGCTGGTTGCTGAGTTGGTAGAAGTCAGCGTCATTGCAGTTTTGGCAGTGACCGCAACCGCAGTCGTAACAATCGCCGTGCCTGAAGCCGTTGCGGGAACGGCATTTAGCGTCATAACGTTGTCAAAACCCAAAAAACCAGCAGTAAGAGCGCCAAAATCCTGGCCCGGCTGGTAAGTATAATACTGACGAGGGTCTACAATTCCCGCGCCGCCCCAGAACAGAGAAGGACCCTGTTCTGGGTTGTAATCATAATTGGGCGCTGCGCCGTAAACGACAAGCGGACCCGAGAAAGCAGTAATAGACATCTGCTAGGTTCCTTACGAGGTCGGGAAGTTGCCGTAAATCGCGCGGTAGTTGTAGTAGCCAAAGCTGTAACGTTCGTAGCCCTTAACCAGCAGGTTATCAGTTTGGAAATCAACCTGCATATCAGTTTCGAACGGGATACGCTCCATGTAGCTCAGACCGTCGATGTTGGTCAGAAGGAACCAAGCATAAGCTGAGGTCAAGAAATCATTGACCATGTAGCCTTCTGACAGACCGCCCGCCGTGGTAAGAATGGCGTTCACGTCGTTGTCAGCCGTGCCAGGCCGAAGTTCCGTTTTCATCAAACGAATGGCAACCGGCTCAAGCTGCGGCGGAATAACCAACTTACGACCGCGAGCAAAAATTTTCAGACCGGCTTGGTCTTTGAAGTTCGTTCGGATAGCAATCATCGAGTTCAGCAAAGTGGCTTCGTTCAAATCAACCTGAGTTGACGGGGTATTGGCAATCGTGCCGCCGTCAATAGGATGTGCCGTGGAGCAAAGCGCAACACCGTCACCGCCAACCGCGTTGTTGTAAGTCTGCGCCGTGTTGAGGATAGACGCACCGTAAATTTCTTTGGTCTGGTGAAAAGCTTCAATCAGGCCCAAGTTAGACGGGTGAAACTGCGTCTTATAGATGTTATCGTCAATTGCCTTGCGGGTAATGGCGTAACCAAGACCAATTTCAGTGTGTTCCTGGTTATACACATAACGCTCACCAGCGCTGTTGTCGAAGCCAGTCTGACCACCTTCCTGCTTAAGCTGGGCAAGACCCAAGAAGCGCAGTTCCGCCGTGCGTTCAACCGCCAGCTTGGAATCGTGCTTCGTGAAAATCTTGTCATACTGAGACGGAATCATCTCATACTTACCTTCAATCCCCCGCAGGCCGGGAAGCAGAAGGTCTTTAATGGCACTAAGATTAACAGCCATGATTAATTACTCCCTTAGATGCCAGCAAAGCCGCGCGGCATCGAGTTATTGAACCCGACAACGATACGGTTGTAAGCAGTGGTGCTATCGTTTCCGTTGATGCTTGCCAGCGGGCTGGTTCCGCCCGGCGTGTAGTTGGCAAGCGAGATAATGCGGAACGGCAGGAAGGAGTTGGAAGCGTAGGTGCCACCCACGTTTGCAACCAGCGTCTGCGTGTCCGCGTAAGCGCCTGACAGGCCGTTGGCGGTCGAGCCAGTGCCCATGGAGAACCCAATGTTCTGACCAATGCTGGTCAAGCTAACCGCAACCGCCGTGCCCGAAGACGCGCCGGTCTGCACAAGGAACTGAGCGTTCGGGTCACTGACAATGTAAGCCGTCACATCGCCGTTAGCATCCGAACCAGGCCAATAGTTGCTGAACACCGGGCGCTTCTGCGAAGTGGACAGATACTTGCAGCCGATGAAAATACCAGCAACCGGCGTGAACACCGTGGCAGCGCCAAAAGTCAACGTGGAGCTAAACGCGCCCGTGACGTTGAAAGTTGCAGTGGTCGTCGTGGAAGCGGTAATCTGGAAAGGACCGTTGAAACCACCGCCCGTCGCAAACGACGTGCCGGTGAATACAATGGTCGAACCGACCGCAGGGGCAGTCGTGGAAGTGAACGTTGCAACCGCAACGCCGTTCGTCACCACAATGCCGCTGACCGCCAAAGACTGCGGGGCAGAAGCCGCAGCAATATAACCAGTGCCAAGACCGGTCGTGCCAGTCGCCTGGACAATAGGGTCTCCAAAATAAATTGCAGTGGCGTTGCTGGAAGAAATAGACGAAACAGTCTGCTCAAAGGTCGGGGTGGCACCCGTGCCGATATACTGCGAAAATCCGAACGGCGCGTTAGTGTTCGCCATGACGGTTGACTCCTTAAAAGGAGGTTCCCATCATCGCGCACCGGGGCGATGAGTAAACCAAGTTTTTATTCAAATCTTCCACACCGAGGGAAGTGATATAGTAAAGCCACAGAAACAAAAAAAATGCAAGAGATTTTTTACATCTCTTGCATAAAAATTACACAGCCCCGTTTGGAATAGGTAGTGGCTCAAAATTATTGCGCACCTTGGTGTTCAATTCACCAAATTCGTTGCTCGTCTGCGCAAGGCTCTTTTTGTTAGACGCCACATATTCTTGCGCCGCCCGAAGTTCTCTTTGCCGCGCGCGGTCAACAAGAATCTTAGGGCGTTCGTAAAGGCGCATGCCTTTGCGGTCGATAGTTTCATTTTTCCCAGGCATCATGTCCCGATGACGGTTGGCCGGCACCGGTTCCCACCCATTGCGAGCCAGTTCATAATCATATGATGGGTCGTTCTGGCCCAGCACCGTATGACGCCGCCATTCATACTCCCAACCATCAGGCACACGCGCTCGGTCAATATAAAACTCATCCGAGTTAACGCCCAAATTACCGCCCGCAGCCTCAAGCACTTCCGCCGCGCGAATGGCAGCGCGCGCACGCGGGTCATCCTCACGCATCTTCGGGCGTGGTGCAGAAGGCATCGAAGGAGTGGGGTTTTCATTGTCAACAGGAGCAGCAAAAGTTTTAGTCAGCAAGCTCTTCGACGTCTTGCGGGGAGGCATCAGCCGGCGCGGCGACTTTGCGCTAGGTGCAACAGGCTTTTCGTTCAAATCATCACTCATTATCGGCTCCCACGTTGAATTTTCAATTTCTGCTTAGCGTATTCTTCCGGCGTCATTTTGTTCAACCGAGCAATGTCCATTTCCTCGCTTGTCAAGCGCATGGTCCGGCTGCCAGGCGTCCCACGAGTGACCGGTGCCGCCGCAGGTGCCGGTTGCTGCGCAGCACGAGGCCGAGCAGCTTGTTCCATGGGATTTTCTGCTGCTACAACCGACACAAGAGGAGCAGGCTTTTTAATCTTCAACGTGGTTTCAATGGCGTCAAAATATTCGTCTGTGTCTGGGACGATACCTTCTGCGGTCGCCAAGTTATGCGCCGCCACCATACGTTGGAAATTGCGGCTGTCTTGAGCATATTCAGGATGCGCACGAACCCATGACGCCGAACGAGGAGACAAGCGTGAAGCCAATTCCTCAACAGGGTCTTGAGTGCTGCGTATTTCCTGCGGAGGCTTGCTCCGCATAGCTTCTTCGCCGTTCCGGAGTTGAAGCAGCTTAGCTTCAGCGCCAGACATTTCTTTCTGGATTGCTGCCGCGGTCTGGTAATCTCCCGCAGACATTGCTTCAGCATACCGTGCCACGTAAATTTCAGCATGGCTTTCCAAAGTGCTAATTGCACTACGGATAAGCTGCAAATTGCTCGAATCTACTTCATTTTGGCGTTGGGCTGCTTCTTGTTCAGCTCTAAACCGGGCGGCTTTTTCCGCTGCAAGCTGCCGTTTTAGTTCTTCAACTGCGGCGGTTTCGTCAATTCGTTGAGGTTCTTCTGTTGCAGGAGCAACTTCTCTGACTTCGACAGTGGCTTCGCCCGTTTCTGACGGTTCCGCTTCAATTTCAACGGAAACATCTTTGGTTTCATCTGTTTCTTTGGTCATTACCACACCCTATCCGGTTGGTCGATACGCCCACGAACGTTAATATCTTCAAGAACGCGGCACAATACGCCGTTCACAGTAATGCTCCACCCATCAGACGGGCGGAAAAATACCCAATCGTCCAATTTAATGCTCATTCCTGAAAACCAGCCGTCGCCATTATCAACAAATGCGCCAAAACCCGTTTTAACAATCAAACCTACCTTAGATTGCACCCGGTCTTCGTCTCGATGAGTATCAGGAAGATACAAACCAGATTTTGTCTTTTCAGGACGAAGGTAAACTGCAATCAAAACTTGATTATTAAACAGTTCAACTGCGCTGATATCTCCCAAATCCGTTTTTAGCTTTGTCGCAGGGTCAACGTCATGCACCATTGTCATGAACGGCATGTAAAAACTCCGGTTAGCGTTGGTCTGTGATTGATTTAGTTTCGTCGCACAACGAAAGAGCAAGTCGGAGCCCTTCAATGGCTCCGACTTTCCAGCAATAATCAGAAAAATCAGCAATACTATGCCGATTCGCAATGTGTTCCATGCGTTCGACAATAGCGTCGCTAATAAATTTCCTGATTAGCGCATCATAATGCTGGGCTTGCGTTAGCATTATGGTGCCTCTGGCAATTCCATCCAATGGGTGATGCCGTCAGAGTCAATTTCATCGCCGTTGCGGGCGCAGAAAAAAAACCCATCTTCATCAAGCCATACCGTTAGACAACGGTCATATTCTACTGACCACACCATGATATCGGTGCAGTCAGTTGGGGCGGTGTCAATGGGCATCCATTCATTCGTCATCTTCGTCATCCTCGGCGCTCAGAGCTTCAATCGTTGCCATCACGCCTGCAACAAACCCGTTGAAATGCGCGTGCGCGACTTCGCAATAGTCCTCGTCTTCCTCGTCCTCGTCCTCGTCCTCGTCCTCATCGTCCTCATCGTGCATAGCTTCGTCAAAAATCAAATAAGCGTTTTCCGCCAATTCCTGGACTTCAATGAGAATTTCATCTCCCGCCGCAACAAGAGCATTCAAACGCTCCATAATAGCTTCAAACTGCGCGTTATCCAACTTAACTGACACTTCGTGCATATCAACCTCCACCATACTGTTTAATCTTTTCCAAACGCCCCCGACCGCCGCCTGCTCCTGCGTCGATAGGGTATTCAGCACGGCCACCAGACTTGCGGCCCATAGCCGCGCCAGGCGGCATCATTCCAGGCCCTGCGGGCGGCATGGGCATTCCAGCCGGCATAGGCATTCCAGCCGGCATAGGCATGCCAGCAGGCCCCGGGGGCGGCATTGGCATAGCAGGACGCGGCTGCATCTGTGGCATGCCCTGGTCCTGCCCCTGGCCGGCCCGTGGAGCGCCGATAATGATGTTGATGTTGGTCTTGCCCTTGGCACGCCCGCCATCCTTGCGGGCCATGCGGTCGCCCGTTGGGCGCGTGCCCTGCATTTCGCCATCGGACACACTTCGCGCCTTGCCGCCCATGCAACGTTCGCACCGGCACATTTTATGGTGAATCTCACCGCCATGGGCCTTGCCCGTCAGCGCCTTGGGCTTGACCATCTTATGGATAAGCACACGGTCCTGAGCTTCGTCTGTGTGCGGAGCGGCACCACCCCGCGCACGGTGCGTCAGTTCACTGCCCATGAAAGACGTGTTCAACGGGCCACCACCCATTTTGTGGGCACGCCCGCCCTTTTTCATGCCGCCGACATGCTCATTGCCGCCGTCCCGGTATTCGTTGGCAATCTTCACGTCCCGGTTCAACATGGCGTCAATCGGCGGCATTGCCTTGCCACCCGCTTTTCGAGGCTTGCGTCCCGCATGCATCTTGCCCTCTGCGCCTTCTGCCTTCAAAGCCCCGCCATGCTTGAATTGGCGCTTACTGACCGGGCGCATGCCCGTCTGGGCGTAGGCATTCAAAGCATCAGGCGGCGTGTAACCAGATGCGTCAATCGGTGCACCTCGAGGGTCAGCGCCAATCATGCGCGCAATCTTGTTTCTCATTGCCTCACGGGCCAGACGGGATTCTTTAGACATAAAATTACTCCGATTACGGGCGCTTCAAAAGCGTTTTAGTTATATTTACAGCGTTTGTGGCATACTTGCCAGGGTTTGTCAAAGACATTGCGTGGTGCAACACGGGATTCTTTTGTGTGTTAACCACTTCGCCGCCCCGTTTATACCGGTGGTTAATGCGGTCATCCGCCCGATGAACGCGACCTTTACCCATTGGCAAGCCAATTTTTGCCATTGCTAAAGCAAGGGGGTGGTCGTGTGCCGGTTTTTCAATAGCACCGCCGATAGCCGCATGACGCATAGCGTTGATAACATCTTGGTGTGTCGTTTGTTCGTTGCCGACTTTATCCCAAACGGCATGATGAACAAGATGTTGATAGTATGGTTCCATACCCTCAGGTATTTTTAGCCCCATAGCTTCCTGCCGAGCAGCAAGGCGGTCAACGGCCTCATGGCCCGCGCGCGCAAGAAATTTTTTAGCTTCAATGGTAGGTTTCCCGGTATGCAGAACAATTTGTCGCGCATCAAGCGTAGGTTGATCTCCGCGACCAAGAAGAGACGCCATAAACCCAGCTTTGGCGCTGCCAATACCATGAACGCCATTAACAAAATAGCGCCACTCTTCAGGGCTGCTTTTACTTTTCATGGCGCGAACAACCATATCAGAAACAGCCGTTGCATGCTGCGGAAGGTTTTGAGCCGCCCACGGAAGCGCATGTGCTTCAGTGGACAAACCAAATGGCTTCATGACTTTTACGGCGTCTGCAATAGATTCATGGTCAACAACACCTTGCTCGGCGGCGTCAAGATAACGGCGCCCCATAGGAGAATGCAGCCATTCTCCAAAAGCTCCTTCAGGGCGAACATTGCCAGTAAAATTATCTGGAAGAGGAACGCCGGAAGCACGAGCTTTATCAGCAGACCTAGATTCGCGCTGAATGCTAGACCGAGTGATTGCATACGCTTTAATGAGGTCGCGAGGAGTCAATCCATGAGTTGCGGCCCGTTGCGCAGTCTCATCCATAAATTGGCCAAAATTAGCAACGTGAGACGGAATTTCATGCAATCCCCCTAGTTGCTCTTGCACTTCGCTAAAGGGTCGCCAATGCCATTCAGCCATTTTGCGGCTTTCAGGGTCTTTGTAAGTTTCATTTGCCGGCTCTACATCTCCCCCAGACGCAAACCCCATCGGAGAACCACTAACATGAACCCCCGGTAACATTGACGCAGGATGCTGCCCTACAGCACCACCACCGGCCAGCATGGGCATGGCAGCAGAATAGGGGGCTCTATCCCCCGGCAACGGGCCAATCGCCCTACCAAGGCCCTTGGCAACCATAATGGCGCGTTTTACCGCGCGGTTGGGGTCATCAAACATCATTGCCGTGCCTCCGCTTGGGCCACAATCGGTTGCGCAATTGGCGCACCTTCAGGATGGCGAATAATTTCTTTGGCTAATTGGAGCAGTTCCAGCTTCTCGCGGCTCTCCCGGTCTTGCGCCCGGTTCTGAGCCTCAGATGCAGCTACACGGTGCTGCACTTGCACCCCTGCCTGCTTGGTCTGCGCGTCCAACAACCGCGCCTGCGCGGTCATTTGTTCCGCATTAGACGGGCCTTCTGGTGCTGCGGAAGCTTCTTTCTGATACACCGCTGCGTGCATCTGCGCCTTGGCAGCTTCAGCCTTGGCCTTTATTGCCTTGGTGTCAGCTTCCTGCTTTTTAATGTTCAGCGTTGCAATTTCTTTTTGAACAGCCGGCGGCAATGCCTGTTGCCTTTCTGGCGAAGCCATAAATTGCTCAGGATTGCTAAATCCAATTGCCGCCAATGCCGCTTTGTCAATCGCAATAGGGTCATACAACTGCGGACTTGCCGCCTGGAGTTGTTTCAGCGCCATAATCTTCATGACCCGCTGACTATGAGACGACGTGTTCGGGTCTGCCTGCGGCACCAACTCACAATCCGTCAAAGCTTTAAGAAAATTATTCTCGTCCCATTGATACGCGGGCTTTTTGTTTCGTTGCCAAAAACTCTCAGGATGCTCCCGGAACACTTTCACCAATAGTTGAAACTCCAACGCCTGCGCAGCATGCAACCGTTTGTGGACAGAGTTCATGATTTTGGTGGCTTGCTCAATCATTGCTAGCGTTGTGCCAACAGGCGCATCAGCCCGGCCTTCACCGACCTGTTGCTCCGACGTGCCGCCAATCCGCATGCCCGTGGTTGCCATGTCGCCAACCAACGCCATTAGGGCTTGGGACGGTTCTTTATACGGAAGTGGCATGACAGCTTGATTAATTGGCATACCTCCCGTCTTGACTGGCGAACCGCCGCCAGGAGGGACACGGAAGATGTTGCTGTTTTGCCTAGCCCCAACATCTGCAAACAAAAATCCCGGAAAGTTAGAATACATTCCAGCGTCCAAAAGCTCGCGCCAAGCAGCAGTAATAGCATTAGTAGTATTACCCAAAATGTGAAGAAGCCCAATGTCATAAAAACCAAGGCCAGGAACAAAAGTATATTTGACAAAATTTTCGCGGGCTTCCGGGAGTGTGTCTGCTTTGTCATAGTTCCTCACAATGGACAAAATTTTCTTTGACGATACGTCAATTGTCACGCGATACGGAACCTCAAGCCCCGTTACTTTGCCTTTTAGTTTATGCTCAAACCCTACAATATCCAACTCACAATACGTTTCATAAATCTCCCGGTCCCGGTCATTGGGGTTCGATACGTTTTCCGAAATACCTTGCTGCGCCTGCTTTTCTTCTTGCACCGCGTCCATCTTGCGTTCATGCGGCGTTGACAAATCAACATCCCGATAAACGCCAAGAATTTGCAGCCGCTTGACAACGGAGGGACGCATTAGCACCCGATGCGTTACACGACGCGCATTGCTTAAATCCGTAGCGGAATTGTTCACAATCAAATCGTCTGCATCAACCGTTTCAGAAACCGGCCTATTGCGCAAAGGACAAAAATACACTTTCTTAAAAGCCGTGCCGCCAAAACCCAAAAGCAGCAACATCCTGTCCGTGTCTGGATAATACTCAGTCGCCGTAGCTGTAAGATAGTGGTTTAAGTCTTTTTCCAGCGCGTCGGCCAATTCATCATTGCCAATCAACGCACCGTTATTGTCATCCCTGATTTTCACCGGGCCGTCTGTGGGTAGCAACTCCGACCTGGCGTTAGCCTGGAACCGCAGCACGGCTTCCAACAGCAGCGGGTGACGCACCCGGCTCATGCCCTCAACAGGAGCGCCGTCGGCGGCACCCGCAAGGCCCGGAATCTCGACCTTCAAGCCCAGCAGCTTAATGCCTTGGGCGCGGTCCTCAACCCAATCCTGACGGCTCTGCATGTCGTCTTCAATGCCGCGCATCAAGTCATCGCTGATACGTGCTAGTTCAGTTTCACTGATATCCTCAACCAGATTGTCAAACCACCCTTTAGGGGCCGCATCCCTTCCGGCAGCTACAGGAGAACCGTCAAGCGAAATAGTAACGCTCCCGTCGTCGTGCTCAATGCGGATTATATTGCCATCGTCATCCGTTACAGGTTCATCCGGGCCTTGCGTGTCATCAAGCAAAACCTGCGTAGGGTCTGGCTGGTTAAGAGGCTCTGCCTCATCTTGCAACCGAATATGGGCGTTGGACGGGATAAGACCAGACATTCAAAATTCCTTAATACAACGGGGCGAACGGTTTTCCGATGTGTTGCTTAGACCGCTCCATCTCATCAATTCGTTCAACGGTGCGTTGCAGCATTCCAATTTCGCGCAAATGCCGCAACGCCATCGACACTGTATCAACCAAGTCATCGTGCTTACCTTTTGGGAAAACAGCAACTTGGTTGATAACCATCTGCGCCCAATCCTTGTTTGGCGCGTATATCATGCCCTCTGCAAACAAATGTTGCACGGAATATAACCGCGCGAGTTTATCTGTGGAACGCGGGTCTTGTAACTGGACAGAAAAATCTTCGTTATAATACAGCCTTCTTAGCTCTTGTGCAACGCTAATTCCTGCGGCCTTGTTTTCAATCAGCAATTTGTCTACTTTGAAAAATTTGCACGTCTTGGCAACTTTTATAACCAAGTCGTGAAGCGCCAGCCGCTCCTGCCATCCCATGCACAGCATTAGGCGCGGGGCTCCATCTGCATCTTCCGCAGAGCCGCTATGCAACCTACCTCGACCATCTACGCTCCGGGTAGACCGCGCCGTCTGGTCTGCTGAAAACAGCCCCCATATTGTTAGAGCGCTGTAATCATTTTCTTGTTTTTCAGTGTAAGCCGTATCCAAAGAAGCAATGACAAAATCAAACAGCGGGTAATCGTCTGCCTCCCACAACTGCCACCAATCAGGGTCAATAACGCCGCCGCCACGCGGTGCCGGCAACTGCGCAAACTGCCCTGCCGTAGCGTAAGGCCCCATGATTTTTTCTTCACGTTCCACCACCCACAGCGGGAACCTGGCGGGGAACAGCAGCTCACCCACCTCAGTGCGAGGGTCTTCAAACCCTAGCCGCGTTGGTTGAGCCCGTGTCGGGTCATACCGCATAGGCAACATTAAATGGTCGTAACCAAGGTCTTCATCGAGAATAACGCCGGACACGTCACCTTCGTGCAATCGCTGCATAACCACAACAATGGCGCTAGTTTCTGGATTGTTCAGGCGGGTTGGGACGGCTTCCTTGAACCACCGTATGGTTGTTTCTCGTTTTTGTTCTGATTCGGCCCCTTCAACGCTATGCGGGTCGTCAATAATAACGCGGTCGCCACGATTACCCGTAATAGAGCCGGCAGCAGCGGCTTGCCTAAATCCTGTATCTGTGTTGTCAAATTTAATTTTCTGGTTTTGGTCTGTAGTTAGTTTGACATGCGGCCAGCGGCTTTTATACCAGTCGCTTTCAACCAAACGCCGCATGCGCATATTGTCGCGGACGGCGAGGTCTTGTGTATGCGAGGCGCACACATACCGCATGTGTGGCAGATTGCACGGCCCCCATTCCCAGGCCGGCCAGAACACACTGACGGCGAGGCTTTTCATCGTGCCTGGCGGAATGTTCACCAACAACCGGTTGTAATTCTCAACGTCATCCGTAATAGCTTCGAGATGCATACAGATGGCGTCAATGTGCCAACCGTGGATATATGGTTGCGATGGTTCAACAATATGCCACGCCATTTGAATGAACGTTGCAAGGCTGTCACGACAATCGGCGCGGTCCAATTCTAGTAGCGTTTGCTTTGCGTCAATTGTTTTGCCGTCAATTTTTACTAGCATCTGGCGGTTCTGGTAATGGTTGCCAATGCGTTGGCTCTATGTCGCCTGCCACAGTGCGCCATCCATGGGGACGGGCGAGCGAACGCCACGCCACGTCAATACTCATTCCGTTCCAGGCGAGTATTTCAACGCCATATGTTTTAGGCGCAGTTGTGATGGGTTCCCAAGTCATTTGCATTACTTGGGCAGGTCTGGCAGCGGTTGCCAATGCGTTGCACCGTCAAAGAGAATGCGCGCGTCATCATTCTCGAATGTCTTCCAATTGTAATCCCACCATGCAACTACCATTACTTCGCCATCGGCCAGTAATACAGAAGAACCGTCTTGCGGCGCGGTTTTAATCGGCAACCATTTCATTAGGCGTTTCCTTTCACTTCTGAAAAAAACAATGGAGCATTTGCCAAAAACGCGCAAACGCCCATCAATAAAATTTCATCTTCTGTTACGTCACTAGCGCGGCATTCTTCAACAAATTTAAGACCTTCACTCATTATATCGTTCCACGTTGCAAACGAATCCCGCAACCTACCTGTGGCGATAGCCTGGGCGAACGCGGGGGCGTGGTGCTCTATGGCTGTGGCCAGAGTCTGCCCGGTAGGCCGCAGGCCTTTGTTTGCCGGCAAGGCGGGGCAATTTTTCGTAATGTTCTCGAACAACCTTGCTTGGTCAGGCGTCATCGTGCTTTCCCCTGTCCCGTTCAATCCGCCATAGCGCGCGCATTTCGCGCAATTCGTCCGCAGTCACGGGAATAGCCCGCGCCTCCTCAAGGGCGCGGGCCTCGCGTGCTTTTTTTACTTCGTCCCGCGTCGGCGGTAGCCTATGTTTCACGTGGAACATCCTCCTCCCGCATGGCGTGCAATTCGTCCGCCAAGCGCAGCAGTAGCTCCCGCGTTGCTTCGTAACCGTAATTATCAACAATCTGGAAAAACGTCCAATCTGCAACGGTGTGCAGAAATTCGTCCGGTCTCCATCCTGCATCGACGACACGAGCCTGCAATAAATGCAAATGCGGGTCTATTGCGTCAGCGGCTTGGTCGTCGCGGTCAAAACCGTCTTGTGGTGCAGCGATAGACGATGCGTGTTTAGCGGCTAACAAATCGTCCATCTCTCGCACCCAGCCGGGCGGCATTGGGTGCTTGCCGGCCATGACACGCTTGAGCGTCGCTGTATTGACGCCGAGCGCGCCAGCTAGTCGCTGCATTGCGCTAGGGTCCGCGCCGTAAAGCTGCATCGCAACATCTTCGATGTCGGTATACAGCATTACCGTGCCCTACCACTGCGAATAGCATACATTTCGACTTCGAGATTATGTTGCGCCCGTGCAATCCTGTTGATTGCGTTTGACAACACAACCAATCCAAGCCCGTTTGCAACACATGCAACATACAACAACGTTTCAAACCACATCTTCGCCTCCATTGCGACTTCGCTCGATTTTATCCACTGGACTGGCGCGGCCGCAAGCGCCAAATGCTTGAACCCACATCGCGGCATATGCAGCACACCAAGCCTTGCCTTTTTCGCTTTGCAGCCATGCGTCGCGGCTTTGCGCCGCCTGGTGTAGTTCTGGCCAGACAATCATTCCGCTTTAACGTCCACCAACGCCGCCCGGAGCTGCGCACGCGCCTCGTCATCAAGGCGTCCAACATCAATCGTTGCGACTGCGGTTTGAATAGGCCCACCGTCACGGCCAGTAAGCTCAATCGCCTGCTTGTCACCGTATTTCTTCGGCGCAAGTTTAGCCGCAACCCATTGCCGCGCCCATATTTGCAATTTAACAACATTTACAGTCTCAGGCGTTGCTTTATCGGCCATATCAATTAATGATTCAATAATTGCGTCTTGTTGTGCTTCTCGTGCGCCCGCGATTATTGCCTTAAAAGCGGGGTCGCGCGCCATGCGCAAATATACTTCATCACGGTTTAACCCCGGAATGAACGCGCATGCCTTTTCTACCGACAAGCCCGACACGAGACCTGACCTCAACGTCTCGACGTTGTCGGGATTGTCAAGAATCAGGCTTCTAGTTTTAGGTCTTCCGATGTGTTTGGTATTTTCTGCCATGAGCTTTCATTACCAAATTACGCACCTAAAAGCAAGAAACCTGTTTCACATGAAACAGTCAATTGCGTTCACGGTTTGAGGCTTGCGCCCGGCACAATGGTGACAGGCATTGCGTTAAATGCGTCTGAATACCAATCTGTTGAGTTATAAATCTCCATCTTAACGACGATTATGCCGCTGTTAGGCGCAATGTGCTCTCCCGCCTTAATTGAGGCTTTCGCCTCTTTAATGACTTCGGCCTTGGTATTGCCAACAAACCGTGTCACTTTGCGCAAGCAGCCATCCGGGCCTTTGAGCTCATTACGCCCCGCCTTGACCGGGAAATGTTGTGTCATCCAAGCGACATACGGCAAATATTCCATGGTGGCTGCTCCTCCATCCTATGCAGTGCCACTTAGTCACTGCTTGCATCCTGTATAAGCCTCACCGCGATTCAGGTCAACACGAAAAAAACACGCGCCGCGCGTATTTTCCTGTTGACGGTGTTACGTGCTGAGCGTATAACTTTCTTATCAAGACGGCAATGGTGCCGGACAAGATGAGGAATAAGACGATGTCCTACGCCCCCACGAATATCCGCAATTTTGCTTCCACCCGCGAGACAAGCATCGAAATCGCTCTGGCGATTTTTGAGAT
>Ga0114958_10000614_pt1 | contig 30355 bp, 22 predicted proteins | sample C_130208_EF_Meta_FD_89577 | JGI IMG/M metagenome (GOLD analysis project Ga0114958, IMG submission 89577) | Freshwater microbial communities from Lake Croche, Canada to study carbon cycling - C_130208_EF_MetaG | ecosystem: Environmental > Aquatic > Freshwater > Lake | place: Lake Croche, Canada... | reverse complement strand
CTTCGCGCTTTGCTTCCTTCAAATGGACCTACAATTCCAGCAGCTTCAAGTTGATCAATTAATCTTCCCGCCCTGTTATAGCCTAATTTTAGTTTTCGTTGTAATAACGATGCCGAGCCTTGTTGTGCGTTTACAATTACTTCGGCAGCTTCTCTGAACAAAGTATCTCTTTCCGAAATATCCATATCAAGATTAATGCCACTTTCCTCTCCAATAAATTCTGGAAGTAAATAAGCGGTGGCATAGGCTTTTTGAGAACCAATGAATTCCGTTATTTTTTCTACTTCTGGTGTGTCTATAAAAGCACATTGTACGCGTACAACATCGTTTCCGTTGGTATAAAGCATATCTCCACGTCCAATTAATTGATCCGCTCCTTGTCCGTCCAAAATGGTTCTGGAATCTATTTTCGAGGTTACTCTAAAAGCTATTCTAGCGGGGAAATTGGCTTTTATTAAACCTGTAATTACATTTACCGAAGGTCTTTGTGTGGCTATAATAAGGTGAATTCCAATTGCTCGGGCTAATTGCGCCAATCTCGCAATAGGAGTTTCTACTTCTTTTCCGGCAGTCATAATCAAATCGGCAAACTCATCCACAACCAAGACAATATAAGGTAGAAAACGATGTCCATTTTCAGGATTCAATTTTCTAGCTTTAAATTTATCGTTGTATTCTTTAATGTTTCGAACCATGGCATCTTTTAACAAAGAATAGCGATTGTCCATTTCTACACAAAGAGAGTTCAAAGTGTTGACCACCTTAGCATTGTCCGTTATAATAGCATCTTCAGAATCGGGCAATTTAGCCAAATAATGTCTTTCTATTTTATTGAAAAGAGTTAATTCCACTTTCTTAGGATCGACCAAAACAAACTTGATTTCGGCAGGATGTTTTTTATAAAGTAACGAAGTGATTACTGCATTTAAACCTACAGATTTCCCTTGTCCCGTAGCTCCAGCCATCAATAAGTGAGGCATTTTGGCTAAATCGACCACAAAGGTTTCATTCGAAATTGTTTTCCCTAAAGCAATAGGCAATTCCATTTCTGCTTCCTGAAATTTGGCCGAACCAATAACACTTTTCATGGAAACCATGGTCGGATTTTTATTGGGAACCTCAATTCCGATAGTTCCTTTTCCAGGAATAGGAGCAATGATACGGATTCCTAATGCAGAAAGCGATAAGGCAATATCGTCTTCTAAACTTTTAATTTTCGAAATTCGAATACCCGCTTCTGGAACAATTTCATATAAAGTTACTGAGGGACCAACAGTTGCTTTTATTTGTGCAATTTCTATTTTATAATTGCGAAGCGTTTCTACAATCCTATTTTTATTTTCTTCTAATTCTTCCTGATTAATAGTGATTCCGCCACTTGAATATTCTTTTAATAAATCAATCGTTGGGTATTTATAATTGGATAAATCCAAAGTAGGATCGAATAATCCAAAATCAGCCACCAATTTCGAAGCCAAATTCTCTTCAATAATATCTTCTTCTGGCGCTTTTTCGATTACAAAATTAGCGTCGTCAGTAGCAATAATTTCAGGTTCTGCTATAGGCGTGACTTCCATTGAAATGGAAGTCAAACTAATATCCGAATGATTGTTTATGGTTGGTTTTAAAGCCTCTTTATTAATTTCAAATTGAGAAGCACTAAAAGAAGGTGGCGTGGAAGGCAAAGGTGCTAATTCCTCTTCGACAGCATATTCTTCTAAATTATAATGAGAAGCTCCGTTTGGGATTGTTCCCGAACTCAAATCGGTTTTGATTTCTTTTTTGGTACTTTCAAAAAAAGATTGAATTTTTTCAGGAGAAATTTTGAGTTTAAATATCAAATAAATAATAAGTCCAAAGAGTAAAACTAGTAGAGTTCCCGTTTTTCCTAAATAATCTTGTAAAAACAGATTCAATTCATATCCGATGGTTCCGCCTAATTCGGGTAGGGAAGTGGCAAAAAAACCAAATATCACCGAAATAATTATAATCGCAAATAAATCCCAAAACCAGATATTCTTTAATTTTCGTATTGAAATATCAAGTACTAAATACAATCCAGTCAGAAAAAACAACCTAACAAATAAAAAGGACGCAATTCCAAATCCCTTATAAATAGCTAAATCAGCAAGAAAAGCGCCTAATTTACCCAACCAATTTTCGACAAATTCAGATCGGTTCGAAAATTGATTTACGGCACTTTGATCGTCTTGTCCATAAATATAGAAGGATATGAATGCAAATAATAATGCAATTGAAAACAACATTAAAAGAGAACCAAAAACAATTTTATACTGTTTTGGTATTTCCCGAGACGTACTTCCGTCTGTTTTTGAAACGTTTTTTTTATCTAAAGTATCTTTTTTGATTGTTTTCGCCATGCTTTAATTGTGCTTTTTTCTATGAAAATTTTGGGGCATAAATTATTATTCCAATTGCGATTGCTGTGAAAGCTGCAAATAATACAGCACCTGCTGCAATATCTTTAATGAATCCTATTCGTTCGTGATAATCTGGATGAATAAAATCGGCCACTTTTTCAACAGCTGTATTCAATCCTTCAATACTCATTACTAATCCAATAGATAAAATTTGAAAAAGCCATTCAGTTTTGGTAATGTTAAAGTAAAAACCAGCGATTGTCATCAAAATGCCAAGCGTAAATTGAACCATAACACTATGTTCAGTTGTAATTAATTTTACAGCACCTTTTATAGCAAAAGAAACGCTTTTTAATCTTCCGCTAAAGAAAGTATTGTCTTTCTGAAATTCCATAAATTGGTATTAAAGTGCGGCTAAAGCTGCTTCATAATTAGGCTCATTTGCAATTTCAGGTACTTGTTCTGTATAAACAACAGTTCCATTTGTATCAACAACGATAATAGCTCTAGAATGCAAACCTGCTAAAACACTATCAACAATTTCTAAACCATTTGTTTTACCAAAATTTCCGTCTTTGAAATCGGATAAATTAATAACATTTTCTATTCCTTCAGCACCACAAAAACGTTTTTGAGCAAAAGGTAAATCTCTTGAAATGCACAATACTTTTGTGTTTTCTAATTTACTAGCACTTTCGTTGAATTTTCTAACTGAAGTTGCACAAGTTCCCGTATCAATACTTGGAAAGATATTTAAAACTAATTTAGTTCCTGCAAAGTCACTTAATGAAGCAACAGAAAGGTCATTTTTCACTAATTTAAAATCAGCTAGTTTTGAACCGATTTTTGGTAATTCACCCGAAGTGTGTATTGGATTTCCTCCTAATGTAATTGATGCCATGATATATCTATTTTTAAGTGTTCAAAAGTATGAAAATTTATTTAGTTAATTTTTTCTAAAACACATTTTTGTTGAATTGATTTATTGTAATATTGCAATATAAAAATATATAATTCTATGGGAGCTTCAAAATCAGATCATTTTTCAGAAGAACATAACGAATTAGCGACATTGTTTAAGGCTATTTCACATCCAGCCAGAATTGCAATAATAGAATATTTATTAACTGTTGATACTTGTATTTGTGGAGATATTGTTAACGAATTACCCTTGGCACAGCCTACTGTTTCTCAGCATTTATCGGCTTTGAAGAATGTAGGGATTATCAAAGGAACTATTGAAGGTACCGCTATTTGTTATTGTTTAAATAGAGACACTTTAGAGAAAATAGAAGGCTATTTCTTTGCAATTACAAACAAATTAAAAATTAAATGTTGTTAAATTTTATAACCAACTAAAATGAAAAATTCAGATGAAATAAAAGAAATGGTAAAGCAAAAGTACAGTGAAATTGCTTTGCAAGATAAAGACTCAAACGCCGCTTCTTGCTGTGGCGCTGGAGGGTGCAGTACGGAAGTGTATAATATTATGTCCGAAGATTATAATGATCTAAAAGGTTATGAATCAGATGCTGATTTAGGATTAGGATGCGGTTTACCTACCCAATTTGCCAAAATCAGCAAAGGAGATATCGTTGTTGATTTAGGTAGTGGCGCAGGAAATGATTGTTTTATTGCTCGTGCCGAAACAGGCGAAACCGGAAAAGTTATTGGTGTCGATTTTACAGAAGCAATGATCACAAAAGCACGTTTGAATGCGGATAAATTAAGATTCAATAATGTCGAATTCCGATTAGGAGATATTGAAAATTTACCGATTGGTGGGAATTCCGCAGATGTTGTGATTAGCAATTGTGTTTTAAATTTGGTTCCCAACAAACAAAAAGCGTTTAGCGAAATGTACCGTATTCTAAAAATTGGAGGTCACTTTAGTATTTCTGATATTGTTGTAACGGGTGATTTGCCAGAAAAAATAAAAAATGCTGCCGAAATGTATGCAGGTTGTGTGGCCAGTGCCATCAAAAAAGAAGAATATTTGGGATACATTAAAGAAATTGGATTCAAAAACATCATTTTACAAAAAGAAAAAGCCATTATTGTTCCAAGAGATATTTTGGTAAACTATCTAAATGAAGAAGAAATTAAAACTTATACTTCAAGTCCAAATATTATTTATAGCATTACTGTTTACGCTGAAAAAACAGAAGAATGTTGCGCTTCGGGTACTTCGTGTTGCTAATTAAATTACTTTTATAAATACAAAAAAACGTCCCAAATTGGGACGTTTTTGATTTATGGGAAACAAAAATTTGTGTTATTTGTCAATCGAACCCAAAACACGTTTCATAAAAGTGTTCAAGGCTTCTTTTTTATCCATTCCGCCTTTGGTCATTTTATGAACTTCCAGTGCGCCATACATATTCGAAATTAATTCACCAATTACATCCAACTCTTCCTCTTTCAAAGAAGAAACTTCCGTTAAAGCTTCTAAAACTTCTATGGTTTCAATTAGATAATCTTGGTCATTTTCTTCAATAAATTGAGATAAATGTTTGATTATGGGTAGTTTCATAATTATTTAATTTCATTTACCAAGTCCGCTAAAACTTCCGCTTTATTGGTTTGGGTTTCGTTAACCAATACGCCATTTACAAAAGTAGCAAAAGTAGGTAGGTTACTAACATTGGCTAATTTTCTTGATTCTGGAGAATTTTCAGCATCAACAAGAATAAAAGTCAAATCTTCATTTTCCGAAGCCAATTTTTTGAATTTTGGTTTCATAATTCGGCAGTTTCCACACCAAGAAGCAGAAAATTGAACTACTACTTTTTCATTTTTAGAAACTAAATCTTGTAACGTATCTTCGTTTAATTCGATTAACATATAATTTTGTTTTTAAAATTTATAGTTAGTTTAAACTTAAATATTCTGCAGTACTTATTCTATCAGCACTCATTGCTTCTTTTCCTTCCTCCCAGTTAGCTGGACAAACTTCTCCTTTAGTTTGAACGTGTGTGTAAGCGTCAACTAAACGTAAATATTCGTTTACATTACGACCTAAAGGCATATCGTTTACACTTTCGTGGAAAATCTTTCCTGTTTCATCAATTAAGTAAGTGGCTCTGTAAGTTACATTAGAACCTTCAACAATTATTGAATCAGTATCTTCGCTGTAACTTGTAGATTCAATGTCAAGAATTCCAAGAATATTAGATAAATTTCTGTTGGTGTCCGCAAGAATTGGGTAAGTAACTCCTTCAATTCCACCGTTGTTTTTTGCAGTATTTAACCAAGCAAAATGGACTTCGTTTGTATCGCAAGAAGCTCCAATTACAATTGTATTTCTTTTTTCGAATTCTGGTAAAGCAGCTTGAAAAGCGTGCAACTCAGTAGGGCATACAAATGTAAAATCTTTTGGATACCAAAAAAGCAATACTTTTTTGTTTTTTTCTGTAGCTTCTTCAAAAATGTTGATTTTTAAATTATCGCCCATTTCAGATATGGCGTCGATTGCAATGCTTGGGAATTTTTTTCCTACTAATGACATAATTTTGTTTTTTAAATTTTTTGCAAATTTAAGTCATATAGCTTAAGTTATATTTAAAAAATATTGCAAATTTTCTTATCGTATTATAAGCTAATCTTATGCGTTTTGTTCTTTTATAGATTTAATACACATACTATTTTTTTAATCCTGAAACATTATAGTATTCACAATAATTTAGTGATAAAATTTTTAATTCTTTATTTCTATTTTTTTTAAATGTACTATCTTCATTACTATTACTAAGTTTTTTTTTGAAACCTTTGAATTATTTTGGCAAGTATCTTTGTGTTTTTAGTATTAGATAAGTTTATCTTTTTCTATTTAGCTATAGTTTATATCTATTAATATTTTTTTTAGCAAGCTCACTTTTCACTAAATTTACTACAATATAAAAACATTAATCATGGAAAATTATTCAAATCAAAGTTCAACACCAAACAATAGTAATTCAGCAAGTAAGTGTCCTTTTTCTGGAGGAACAGCTATAAAACAAGCAGCTGGAAATGGAACATCTAACCGAGATTGGTGGCCAAATCAATTAAAATTAAATATTCTTCGTCAAAATTCGTCTCTTTCGAACCCAATGGATGAATCATTTGATTATGCAACAGAATTCAATTCTTTGGATTATAATGCATTAAAGGATGATATAAATAAATTAATGACTACTTCACAAGATTGGTGGCCAGCAGATTATGGGAGTTACGCTGGATTTTTTATTCGTTTGGCTTGGCATAGTGCTGGAACATACAGAACTGCCGATGGTCGTGGTGGCGCAGGTTCAGGAACGCAACGTTTTGCACCATTAAACAGTTGGCCAGATAACGGAAATCTTGATAAAGCCCGATTGTTGTTATGGCCTATAAAACAAAAATACGGAAGAAAAATATCGTGGGCAGATTTAATGATTCTTGCTGGAAACTGTGGTTTAGAATCATCTGGTTTTAAAACTTTTGGTTTTGCAGGAGGAAGAACTGATGTTTGGGAACCAGAAGAAGATATTTATTGGGGTTTAGAGAAAGAATGGTTAGATGATAAAAGATATTCAGGAGATAGAGAATTAGAAAATCCATTAGCAGCAGTTCAAATGGGATTGATTTATGTAAATCCGGAAGGACCAAACGGAAATCCTGATCCACTTTTGTCAGCTCGTGATATTCGTGAAACTTTTGCTCGAATGGCAATGAACGATGAAGAAACCGTTGCACTTATTGCTGGTGGACACACTTTAGGAAAAACGCACGGAGCAGCGGATCCAAACAAATATGTAGCTGCAGAACCAGCTGCCGCAGGAATCGAAGAGCAAAGTAAAGGTTGGAAAAATTCTTTTGGAACAGGTAATGCAGGCGATACAATTACAAGTGGATTAGAAGGTGCTTGGACTACAACACCAACTAAATGGAGTAATAATTATTTCGAAAATCTTTTTGGTTTTGAATGGGAATTATTCAAAAGTCCTGCTGGTGCTCATCAATGGAAGCCAGCAAATGGTGCGGGAAATGGAATCGTTCCTGACGCTTTTGACTCTTCAAAAAGTCATACGCCAGTTATGTTGACTACAGATTTAGCATTACGATTTGATCCCGAATACGAAAAAATTTCTAGACATTTTCTTGCCAATCCAGCTGAATTTGATGATGCATTCGCAAGAGCGTGGTTCAAATTAACGCATCGAGATATGGGACCAAAAAAACTATATTTAGGAGCAGAAGTTCCTGCCGAGGAATTAATCTGGCAAGATCCAGTTCCTAAAGCTACCTATACTACAATCGATAGCAATGATATCGCTACCCTAAAAGAAAAAATAAAAGCATCTGGTTTATCCGTTTCTCAATTAGTATCAACTGCTTGGGCTTCAGCGGCTACTTTCCGTGGTACAGACAAACGTGGCGGAGCAAATGGCGGTCGCATTCGACTAGCACCACAAAAAGATTGGAAAGTAAATAATCCAGCTCAATTGACTATGGTTTTAGGGGTTTTAGAAGGTATTCAAACTTCTTTCAACGGTTCTCAATCCGATAAAAAAGTTTCTATTGCTGATTTAATTGTTTTAGCAGGAAATGTTGGAGTAGAGAAAGCAGCTTCAAATGCTGGTTTAAGTGTAAATGTGCCATTTATAGCAGGAAGAACTGACGCTTCTCAGGAACAAACGGAAATACATTCGTTTCAATTCTTAGAGCCATTAGCTGATGGTTTCCGAAATTATTCTAAAACCAAATATATTGTTTCTGCCGAAGATATGTTGCTCGATAAAGCACATTTATTAAATCTAACAGCTCCCGAAATGACAGTACTTGTGGGTGGAATGCGAGTATTGAATACGAATTTCGATCAATCTCAAAACGGTGTTTTTACAAAGCGACCTGAACAACTTACCAATGACTTTTTTGTAAATTTATTGGATTTATCAACAACTTGGAAAGCAGTTTCAGATGCTGATGATGCTTTTATTGGAACGGATAGAAATTCGGGTTCAATTAAATGGTTTGGAACTCGTGTTGACCTTATTTTTGGTTCAAATACGGAGTTAAGAGCCATTGCTGAAGTTTATGGATCAAGTGACTCTAAAGAAAAATTTGTGAAAGACTTTATTGCAGCTTGGAATAAAGTGATGAATTTAGATCGTTTTGATCTGAATTAATTTGGAATCAATTATTTAATCTAAAAGGTGAATTGGAAACTGTTCACCTTTTATGTTTTTATATAAATCAACCAATAAACACGGGTAAAGTTCCTCTACATTCTTTATTACAAAGGAGTTGTTTTGCTGCAATTTCTTGAAATTCGACAAAATCTTGATACATTTCGAAAACAGCCACTGCCTTTTCAATATTTGGAATAACTTGAAGCGAATAAGGATTTCCAAAAACATACAAAATACAGTGTTTATTTTTGAAAAGTTTACTTAAAAAAGTCAAAACCGATTCTTCAATATCAAAATTATTGAATGGTTTTGCCTTTGGAACAAATAGAGAAATGATAACCGTATCAAAGTCTTTCAGTGCTTTTTCAACAGAATTTATTGTGATTTCATCTCCTTGCTCAATTGAAAATTTTGCTGAAGGGAGCGCCACGGACATGGCTTTAAAAAAAGCATTATCGATGTTTTTATAAATACTTATTTTAGCTAATTTGTCTCTGTTTTTGGCATCAAAAATAGTAACAGAACTATTGTGGTCTTTTATTTTTGTAATGCAGTTTTTAGCAATTTTCCGATTTATTTCGGAAGTGGTTTCAAAATTAAATTCGCCCTCAGGGGAAGTCATTCCGGATAGAATACCTGCTTTTTCTTTGCATTTCATCAACCGTTCAAAACTAGCTTCAATCCTTTCTGGAGTTGCATTTTTGAGAATTTCCTGGATTCCTTCCGCTATATTTTCTGCAAAACATAAAATATCATTTCCGGCATTAAATGCTTCCCATTCTAACTGCCCTTTTTTGTCATACAATTTTGAAACGCTGTGCATATTTAAAGCATCAGAAATCACTAATCCATCATAGCCTAATTGTATTCGCAAAAGTGTTTCAATAATGGGCTTGGACAATGTAGCCGAAGTGTTTTTACCAGAATTTAAAGCCGGAACAGCTAAATGCCCAATCATTATAGAATCGACACTTTTTTCAATTCCTTTTATAAATGGGTAAAGTTCATTTGCCATTAATTGTTCAAGATTTTCTTCGAATATAGGTAATCCCAAATGCGAATCGACGCTGGTATTTCCATGACCTGGAAAATGTTTTAGACAGCCTAAAACACCAACCTCGTTCATTCCTCTTAAATATTCTAAAGCAAAACGAGCTACTTTTTCTTTGTTTTCTCCAAAAGAGCGGTAGCCAATTACAGGATTGTTAGGATTATTATTGATATCAGCCAATGGCGCTAAATTGTAATGAATTCCCGCTGATTTTAAGTCTAAGCCAATTTGTTTTCCTACTTCATAAACGAGATGAATTTTGTTTTCTGGCAAAGCGCCTAATGTTACGGCATAAGGATATTGGGGTGTTTTTTCGACCCGCATAGCTAATCCCCACTCGGCATCAATGCTCATTAATAAAGGAGTTGTAGCACATTTTTGAAAACGTATAATAAGGGCTTTTAAACGTTCAAAACTGTCATCTTTAAATTCGACTTTTTTCTTATTTTCATAATTAGTAGCAGCACTTGCCCGACTATGAAAAAAAGTCAATCCACCAATATTATGTTCCCGAATTAAACGTTCTGTTTCAAGTACATTTTCCTCCGCATCGTTGATAAAAACGGCAGGAAAAAAGAATTGTCCTATTTTTTGTTCTAGTGTCATGTATAGAAATTTATGCTTTTTTGGTACGCGGATAAAACAGATTCGCTGACGCGAAAACGCGAATAAAAACGAATCTTTAAAATTGTTTTATATTTTTTAAAATCCGTTTTTATCCGCGTTTTACGAAGTAAATCCGTTTCATACGTGTTCTATTTTTTTTTGTACGCGGATAAAACAGGTTCGCTATTGCGAAAACGCGGATAAAAACGAATCTTCAAAATTGTTTTATATTTTTTTAAAATCCGTTTTTATCCGTGCTTTTACGAAGTAAATCCGTTTCATCCGTGTTCTATTTTTTACTCTGATTTCTTCCCAAAATCGCTTGGAAAAATTAAGAAACGTGATAAAATTAATCCTGGAATTGTGACACAAAGCACCCAAATAAAGAAATTCGCATACCCTAAATATTCCTGAATATAACCGCTCATCATTCCGGGAAGCATCATTCCTAAAGCCATAAATCCTGTGGCAATCGAGTAGTGGGAGGTTTTTGATTCGCCATCTGCAACATAAATTAAAAACATCATAAACGCAGCGAATCCAAATCCATAACCAAACTGCTCTATAATAACAGTTAGGTAAATGTAAAAAACAGATTCAGGGTGAAAATGTGACAATAATATAAATCCAATTATTGGTAAATGCATGGATAAAATCATAGGTAACATCCATTTTCCAAGACCATCTCTGGAAATTACAATTCCACCTAAAATCCCACCAATGACAAGAGCTGAAACACCGAATGTACCATAAATAACACCCACATCTTGAGTGGTTAATCCCATGCCACCAACCGCTTTTCCATCAATCAAAAAAGGCGTTAACATTTTTAATAATTGGGATTCTCCAAGTCTAAATAGCAAAATAAAAGCCAAAATAATTCCAATCTGTTTCTTTTGGAAAAAACTAGAAAAAACATGTCCAAAACTAGCTTTTGAAGTCGATTCTATTTCGTTTTCTTTAATTTTAGGTGTCGAAAAATAGTTGTAAATGGTAATCACGGCCATAATTAAACCAACGATAACCATAGTATAAGACCATGCTTTTGTTTTATCCCCATATTTTTGTTCCAGAAAGCCAGCAATAATAACAATCAATCCATTTCCAGATAACATCGCAAGTCTATAAAAAGTACTTCTGATTCCTAAAAATAAAGATTGTTGCTCTTTGGCCAAAGCTAACATATAAAATCCATCGCTCGCTACGTCATTGGAGGCAGAAGCAAAAGCAGCTACCCAGAAAATAGACAAACTTAATATGAAAAAATTAGTCATTGGAATTGTTAATCCTACGACTAAAAAGGCAATCGCAATTAATAATTGCATGGCTAAAAACCATTTTCTTTTTGTAGAAAATAAGTCAATAAACGGACTCCATAAAGGTTTAATTACCCAAGGTAAATACAATAGACTAGTATAAATACCGATATCTTCATTGCTGATTCCTAGGCTTTTGTACATTATTACCGAAACCGAAATTATAATAGCGTAAGGCAAGCCAGAGGCGAAATTTAAAATGGGTATCCAATACCAAGACTTGTCAATTCTCATTTTAATTGGTTTTAGTTTTAGAAGTAAAATTTACTGTTGTAGCCTCACTTTCATTTCCATAGAAATCTACAAAAGTTACAGCACAAGTGTTGTTTTCATCCGTTTTTTTGCAAGCTAAATTAACCAAAATGCTATCGCTTTTTTCTGGAAAATTAATCTTTTCTATAATTTGACTTGGATTAGTAACATCCAAACGGAACGATTTTTTAGCACGATACACCATAACATAGCGCACCTTACTATTCAATGGATATTTGATGGTAAAGCTTGAATTAGTGGTGTCAATTGAAATATTATTTACCAAAGGAATATCCAGAACTTTCTTTTTAGAATTTGGAACAACATTGGGTAATGCGGGATATTTGTATTGATTATCCAATAATAATTGGGCAACATCTCGATTTTTGTTCACAAAAGATTTGGCACTAAAAAACGCATTTCCGGTTACATTTTTATAAGTTCTTGTGATGTTTATCTGATTTGGAATTTCATTTGGATTATTCCATTTTTTATCAGAATCGGTATATACTTTATACGTTCCGTTTCCGATATAAATCGCCGTGTTTTTAGAATTTTCCGACCACCATTTTAATAATTTTGAATAAGAAGCTTTCGGATGATCTAAACTCCAATACAATTGGGGAACAAGGTAATCGATCCAATTATTTTCCATCCAAGCCAATGGATCGGCATATAAATCGTCATAATTGGTTTGACCAGCTTCGGTGTCAGAACCTTTAGGATCAACCGATTTGTTGCGCCAAACACCAAAAGGACTAATTCCAAATTGTACCCAAGGTTTGATGTTTTTGATAGATAAAGAAACCAATTTCACCAAGTTATTTACATTGGAACGTCTGAAATCTTCTAAATTAAGTCCGCCGCCATATTTTTCGAAAGAAGCTTTATCATTAAATACTTCACCGGGAACTCTATAAGGATAAAAATAGTCATCAAAATGAACGGCGTCAATGTCGTAATTGCGAACCACTTCATTTACAATGCTAATCAAAAGGGTTTGAACCTCGGGCAAAGCAGGATTATAATAGTATTTTCCACCATATTTTATCATCCAATCGGGATGTTTGTAAAAATCATGATTGGGACTTAGAATTTCCGTTCTCAAATCCATTGTGGCACGATACGGATTAAACCAAGCATGAAATTCGAATCCTCGAGCGTGAGTTTCTGCAATCATCCATTCGAGTGGGTCAAAATAAGGACTTGGAGCTTTTCCTTCTTTACCCGTTAAATAACGCGACCAAGGTGCTAATTCTGTTGGATAAAAAGCATCGCCAACGCTTCTGATTTGTACAATTACGGCATTATAATTCAGTTTTTTATAGGTGTCTAAAATTTCAATAAAATCAGCTTTTTGTTTTTCTACGCTATCGATGCCACTTTTTGGCCAATCGATATTGGCTACAGTAGCAATCCAAACGGCTCTAAATTCGTTTTTGGGATTTGTTGTTTTTTCTTGTGCCGTTCCATTCGAAAACGAAAGCAATAATAAGGAAAGCAGTAAAAATAGATACTTGTTTGTATTCATGGGTATTGTAAAGTTTGTAATATCCAAAAGTAGTTTTTTAGTAATTTTTATCCAATTATATTTTAATAAAATTCAAATATCAAAATTACCTCAATTTCTTTGCCAAAATAATAGTTTACTAGTTTTAGAGGTGCAAAATAGTTATTTATGGAATTATTGATAAGATTTGTAATATTATTAATTGATTTAAATTTTTAGATGTGCAATATTTTTATATTTGTGAAACCATGCTGTAATAAACAGTTTTAAATTTTTAAATAGAATAATGTTAAACAATCACCAATTACAGCAATTATCCGAATCATTAGAGGGGACACTTTTATTTGACGACCTTCATAAAATCCTCTATTCCACAGACGCATCCACTTATAGAATAATTCCACTGGCAGTGGCTTATCCCAAAAACAACGACGATATTGTAAAATTAATCCATTTTGCAACCCAAAATAAAATTTCCCTGACGCCAAGAACGGCAGGAACTTCTTTGGCAGGACAAACTGTCGGTAATGGAATTATTGTTGATGTCTCGAAGCATTTTACTAAGATTATTTCTTTCGACGAAGCTAAAAAAACAGTAACGGTTCAGCCAGGAGTAATTCGGGATGAATTGAATTTATTTTTAAAACCTTTCGGTTTGTTTTTTGCTCCAAACACTTCTACGTCAAATCGTTGTATGATGGGCGGAATGGTTGGAAATAATTCTTCTGGAACTACATCCATTCGATATGGAGTGACACGAGATAAAATCGTGGATATAAAAGCCATTTTAAGTGATGGTTCTACGGTAGTTTTTAACGAACTTTCTTCGGCTGATTTTATTGAAAAAACCAAAGGAGATTCGCTAGAAAGCAGTATTTACAAAAAAATACAAGAGGAACTTTCGAATACTGAAACTCAAAAAGAAATTGTAAAAGAGTTTCCAAAACCAGAAATTCACAGACGAAATACCGGTTATGCAGTTGATTTATTATTAAAATCAGACTTGTTTTCAGGAACGGAACCGACAATAAATCTAGGGAAACTGCTTTGCGGTAGCGAAGGGACTTTAGCTTTTACAACCGAAATCACATTGAAAGTGGACAATTTACCACCCACCAAAAATATCATGGTAGTGGCTCATTTTCATACCATTCAAGAAAGTTTAGAAGCGGTTGTTGTAGCAATGAAACATCATTTATACACTTGCGAAATGATGGATGATACGATTTTGGATTGTACCAAAAACAATCGGGAACAAGCCAAAAATAGACTTTTTATCGAAGGAAATCCCAAAGCAATTATGATGTTTGAAGTGGCTTCGGATACTATGGAAGAGGCAGAAAATCAAGCCAATGCTTTAATAGAAGATTTACAAAAAAATAATTTTGGTTATGCGGTAATCAAATTATATGGTGATGATATTAATAAAATAATCGAACTCCGAAAAGCAGGTCTTGGACTTTTAGGAAGTATTGTTGGCGATAATAAAGCCGCGGATTCTATAGAAGATACCGCTGTAGAATTGAGCGATTTGCCGAATTATATTGCCGAATTTGCTGCAATGATGAAAAAATACGGTCAAGAAGCTATTTATTATGCACATGCTGGAGCTGGCGAATTGCACTTGCGTCCGGTTTTGAATTTAAAGAAAAAAGAAGATATAGTCCTGTTTAGAACTATTGCAACGGAAGTGGCTCATCTAGTAAAAAAATATCGGGGTTCCTTAAGCGGAGAACATGGGGATGGAATTGTTCGTGGAGAATTTATCCCGTTTATGATTGGCGATAAAAATTATGAATTGCTTAAAAGAATTAAATCTGCTTTTGATCCAAATGCTATTTTGAATATTGGCAAAATTGTGAATACTTCAAAAATGGACGAAAATCTTCGTTTCGAATCGGGTAGAGTAGAACCAGAAATTCAAACCATTCAGGATTTCTCAGATAGTTTAGGAATTTTACGTTTAGCCGAAAAATGCAATGGTTCAGGCGATTGTAGAAAGCCACCTTCAGCTGGAGGCACTTTATGTCCTAGTTATCGTGCCACCCGAAACGAAAAAGATACGACTCGAGCAAGAGCGAATGCGTTAAGAGAATACCTTACCAATTCGGAAAAAGACAATAAATTTGATCACGATGAATTATATAAAGTTTTTGAATTATGCGTGAGTTGTAAAGCGTGTGCTAGCGAATGTCCTAGCAATGTAGATGTTGCAGCCTTGAAATCGGAATTTTTATACCAATATCAAAAAGCTAACGGTTTTTCGGTTCGAAATAAAATATTTGCCTTCAATGCAAAACTAAATGGCTTAGGCAGTATTTTTCCAAGAATTACCAATTTCACGGTTAATTTGCCTTTTGTAAAAAAAGCGATGGGAATTGCACCAAAACGAGAAGTGCCTTTATTAGCCAAAACTACTTTTAGAAAATGGTATGAAAAAAATTGGAATCAGTCGCCAAGCGAATCTTTTGTAAACGGAAAAGTATGTTTGTTTTGTGATGAATTTACTAATTTTTATGATGTTTCGGTGGGAATTGATGCTTATGAATTATTGACAGAATTGGGATACGAAGTAATTCTAGTAAATCATGAAGAAAGTGGAAGAGCCTTTATTTCTAAAGGATTTCTTGAAGAAGCAAAAGCTATTGCTAATATAAATGTCGATATATTTTCGGATTATATAACCGATGATTTTCAGCTAATTGGAATCGAACCATCCGCCATTTTGACTTTCAGAGATGAATATATCCGATTGGCAGACGACAAAGAAAGTGCGGAGAAATTAGCCAAAAACGTGTTTACTATTGAAGAATTTTTCAAAAAAGAAATCGGAAGTGGAAAAATCCATTCGGAACAATTTTCGAATATTGAAAAAACAATAAAAATTCACGGACATTGTCATCAAAAATCAATGAGTTCCTTGGAAGCTACTTTTGCGATGTTGAATTTACCAAAAAATAATTATGTAACCATTTATAATTCAGGTTGTTGCGGTATGGCGGGATCTTTTGGTTACGAAATCGAGCATTATGATATTAGCATGCAAATGGGCGAGGATACTTTGTTTCCTAAAATTCGAGCCACCGATGCTGAAACAACAATTGCTGCCGCAGGAACAAGTTGTCGTCATCAAATATTTGACGGAACAAATAGAAAAGCAATGCATCCCGTAACGATTTTGAGAGCCTGTTTGAAATAGAATTAAGGCTTTATTAGAGGACAATTTTGATGTTTCAATTATATATTAAAAATTGTGAACGTAAAACCTCATAAATTAAAATTGTTTTATATATTTGGTTTTTGAATATTATTTACATTTTTTACAATTTAAGGCTGTTAAATTGACAGAATATTAATTTTTAACGATAAAATTTACAATATGGCATTTTCAAGTTTATTTAGAAAGAAGACCGTTCAAGATATTTTAAAGCAAGTCGAAAAAAATAATGCCGATGGACACAATGCTTTAGGCAAGCATTTGACAGCACGTGATTTAACCGCTTTTGGAATCGCCGCAATCGTTGGAGCTGGTATTTTTAGCACCATTGGTAAAGCCAGTTCAGATGGAGGTCCCGCAGTAATATTTTTGTTCATTTTTACAGCAGTAGCTTGTAGTTTTGCTGCTTTTGCTTATGCTGAATTTGCCTCAATGGTTCCAGTATCAGGAAGTGCTTATACCTATTCCTATGTTGCCTTTGGAGAAATTATAGCCTGGATTATAGGATGGGCGCTCATTATGGAATATGCTGTTGGTAATATAACGGTGGCTATTTCTTGGAGTGATTATTTTACAGGATTATTAGAAAGTGGTGGAATTCACTTGCCGCAATGGGTTCAAATGGATTATTTGTCTGCTTCCAATGGATTTAAAGATGCTACGGCTTTAATGCAAGGAGGAAAATCTTTTGAAAATTTAAGTTCAGGAATGCAAGCTGCTTATACCGCTTGGACAACCTCGCCTGTAATTGGTTCTTTACATCTTGTGGCTGATTTACCCGCTTTACTTATCATTATTTTGATTACAGCCTTAGTTTATCGCGGGATGAAAGAATCTAGAAATGCTAGTAATATTATGGTTTTAGTGAAATTATGCATCATATTTTTGGTGATAATTGTAGGTGTTTTTTATGTAGATACTGCAAATTGGCATCCTTTTGCTCCAAATGGAGTGAGTGGGGTTTTGAAAGGAGTTTCGGCAGTGTTTTTTGCCTATATTGGTTTTGATGCCATTTCTACAACGGCAGAAGAATGTAAAGATCCCCAACGTGATTTACCTAAAGGAATGATGTGGGCCATTATTATTTGTACCATTTTATATGTAATTATTGCATTGGTTTTAACCGGAATGGTCAATTATGCTGACTTAAATGTGGGCGATCCACTAGCTTTTGTTTTTAATAAACTGAATCTAAAATGGATGTCAGGAATAATTGCGGTTAGTGCCGTTATTGCCATGGCGAGTGTTTTATTGGTTTTTCAAATGGGTCAACCAAGAATTTGGATGAGCATGAGTCGCGACGGGTTGTTGCCAAAACGTTTTTCTAAAGTACATCCAAAATATAAAACACCTTCTTACGCAACAATTGTAACAGGTTTTGTGGTGGCTATTCCAGCCTTATTTTTAAATTTAACAATGGTTACCGATTTATGTAGTATTGGGACTTTATTTGCTTTTGTTTTAGTTTGCGCAGGAGTTTTGGTCTTGCAAAATAAAAAAGATATTCCTCGTGGAAAATTTAAAACGCCTTATGTAAATTCTAAATTTATCATGCCAGTTTTGATTTCAATTGGACTTGTATTTGCTTTTGGATATAACAAAAAAGCAACTATGGACTTTTTGACAAATGAAACTCAAATTAATAATGCTGCCGATATTATCACATCATTAGACAAAGAACACACTGCTAAAGTGTATGATTATTTAGTCAGTGTAGATGCAAAAAATAGTAGTGAGCAAACTCCAGATTTAGAACGTTTGTTAAGTCAATATCAGCAAGATGATGCTAAATACGCTTCTGTAATTGCAGGACTTCCTGTAAATGAATCAATAAAATACCAAAGTGGATTCGACCTTTTTAAACATAAAATTCCGATGTGGATTTTCTTGATTGTTTTAATTGGTTTAGCTGTTTGGTCTTACAAAGAGAATTTATCTTTAATTCCATTATTAGGTTTAATTTGTTGTTTGTATATGATGGCAGAATTGAGCGTTTGGAACTGGATTTATTTCACCATTTGGTTGCTTATTGGCCTTTCCATCTATTTTGGATTTAGTCGAAAAAATAGTAAATTGAATATTCAGAGTTTATAAAAATTAAGATTTATACCCTTAGATTGCCTCAGTTTTAAATTAAAAACTGGGGCTTTTTTTATAAGATGAAATAGAAATTGACTAAATTAAATTGTTTTGCCTATTTTTGGAAAACTAAAAAGCATCGAAATGAAAACATTAGAAAAAGGAAGTCCTAAATTGATAAATGCTTGGGCATTTTACGATTGGGCAAATTCAGTTTACTCATTAGTAATTGCAACAGCTGTATTTCCAATTTATTATGAATCCGTAACAAGTGGAAATAATGGAAAGGTAAACTTTCTTGGAACCTCATTCAATAACACTTCTTTACTTTCTTATTCCTTATCCTTTTCGTTTTTAATCGTCGCTATACTGTCGCCAATTTTGTCTGGAATAGCGGATTATACTGGAAATAAGAAACGGTTTATGCAGTTTTTCTGTTATTTAGGATCGCTTTCTGTGATGGCACTTTATTTTTTTAAAGATAATGATACCTTGTGGATTGGTATTTTAGCCACCATATTAGCTAGTATCGGTTTTTGGGCCAGTGTGGTATTTTATAATTCTTATTTACCTGAAGTTGCTTTTCCAGAACAATATGATCGAGTAAGCGCCAAAGGATTTATGTTTGGTTATTTTGGATCTGTACTTTTGCTGACTTTTAACTTGACAATGGTAATGCAACCCCAATTATTTGGAATTACCGATCCGACTTTACCAGCAAGAATTTCCTTTTTATCTGTTGGAATTTGGTGGATGGGATTTGCTCAAGTAACTTTTTACTATTTACCTAATAATGTTTTTAATAAAAAACCTCGAAAAGACTATATTTTTAAAGGATTAAGAGAACTAAAAGAAGTTGTAATAAGTTTAAAAAGATTGACAGCTTTGAAACAGTTTTTAACAGCGTTTTTTCTTTATAGCACTGGAGTTCAAACCATAATTTTGCTTGCTGGAATCTATGGTAAAAAAGAATTAGGAATTGGAACGAGTAAATTGATAATCACAATTTTATTAATTCAATTGGTGGCAATTTTTGGAGCTTATGTATTCTCTAGAATTTCCGAAAGAATTGGAAATATAAAAACATTAAAACTGACGATTGCCATTTGGGGTTTAATCTGTTTTGCTGCTTATTTATTAGACAAAGACAATAAATATATTGATTTGCAATTTTATACACTTGGAGCTTTAATTGGGATGGTTCTCGGGGCAATTCAATCTCTTTCGCGTTCTACTTATTCCAAATTAATACCAGAAACCGAAGATCACGCCACTTATTTTAGCTTTTATGATGTAACTGAGAAAATTGCGATTGTTCTTGGAACATTTATTTTTGGATTTGTAGGTTCTATTACTAATTCTATGCGCAATTCCATTTTTATTCTAGCTATTTTCTTTTTGTTAGGCTATATTGTATTAAGTTTTATGAAAAAAACAGAACTTGTAGAATAGTTTAATTTACTTCTCAAAAAGAAAGAAATCTCTTTTTAAATTAATTTTGGCATAATGATTGACTTTTCAACTAAGAAGCCAAAAAAGTTACATCAAACGACATTTTTATTTTTAAAAAATTGACGTTAGACCTTGTATTTATTGGATAATTTAATAATTAAAATAAGATTAAAAGAACATATGTCTCATCATAAAATAATTACTCTTGACAATTTGTCACTTCAGGAATTTGATTCGGAAACTGATTTGATCCCATTATTGACTCCCGAAGATGAGGAGGAAATGAATAAAGAAAAACTGCCAACAACTTTGCCAATTTTATCTTTACGAAATATGGTTTTATTTCCAGGAGTGGTAATTCCAATTACTGCTGGACGCGATAAATCCATCAACCTTATTAATGATGCTTATGCCGCTGGTAAAATAATTGGTGTTGTAGCTCAAAAAAATGAGGAAGTGGAAGATCCTACTAAAAATGATATTCACAAAATAGGAACTGTAGCCCAAATTTTAAGGGTTTTAAAAATGCCTGACGGAAATATTACTGTGATTCTTCAAGGAAAAAAACGTTTCAGAATTGAATCTGTAATCTCGGAAACTCCATATTTTACAGCAACTATTAAAGAAGTTGCCGAAAAAAGACCGACTAAAAATGATACCGAATTTTTAGCTATTATTGATTCGATAAGGGAATTGGCAATCCAAATTATAAAGGAAAGTCCAAATATTCCTAGCGAAGCTACTTTTGCCATAAAAAATATTGAAAGCAAATCGTTTCTAATCAATTTTATTACCTCAAATATGAGCCTTTCCGTTCAGGAGAAACAAGATTTATTGTCGATAAATACTTTAAAAGAAAGAGCGCTTGAAACACTTCGATATATGAATATTGAGTTTCAAAAGCTGGAATTAAAAAATGATATTCAATCTAAAGTTCGTTTTGATTTAGACCAACAGCAAAAAGAATATTTCCTTCATCAGCAAATGAAAACCATTCAGGAAGAATTGGGAGGCGTTTCGCAAGAAGAAGAAATGGACGAAATGAGTATCAAAGCCAAGACTAAGAAATGGGATGCAACTACTCAAAAATATTTCGAAAAGGAATTGTCAAAAATGCGTAGAATGAATCCGCAAGCCCCTGATTTTGGTATTCAAAGAAACTATCTAGAGCTTTTCTTAGAATTGCCTTGGAATGAATATTCTAAAGATAACTTTGATTTAAAGCGTGCTCAAAAAATATTAGACAGAGATCATTTTGGATTAGAAGATGTCAAAAAAAGAATGATAGAACATTTGGCTGTTTTGAAATTGCGAAATGATATGAAATCCCCAATTATCTGTTTGACAGGACCTCCGGGAGTTGGTAAAACCTCCATTGGAAAATCGGTTGCGGAAGCTTTAGGAAGAGAATATGTTAGAATTTCTCTTGGTGGTTTGCGTGATGAAGCCGAAATTCGTGGACATCGAAAAACCTATATTGGCGCTATGCCAGGAAGAATAATTCAAAGTTTGAAAAAGGCAGGAACCTCAAATCCTGTATTTGTTTTGGACGAAATCGATAAATTATCAAATAGTCATCAAGGCGATCCTTCTTCGGCTTTGTTAGAAGTTTTAGATCCAGAACAAAACAACTCTTTTTATGATAATTTCTTGGAAATGGGTTATGATTTATCGAAAGTCATGTTCATTGCCACTTCTAATAATATGTCCGAAATTCAGCCTGCTTTGAGAGACCGAATGGAAATCATTAAAATGTCGGGATATACCATCGAGGAAAAAGTAGAAATTGCTCGTCAACATTTGTTTCCAAGACAATTGAAAGAACACGGTTTGACTACAAAAGATTTGTCAATTGGAAAAAAACAATTAGAAAAAATTGTAGAAGGCTATACTCGTGAATCTGGAGTTCGTAATTTAGAGGGAAAAATTGCTCAAGTCATTCGTAATGCAGCAAAATCTATCGCGATGGAAGAGGAATATAACAAGAAACTAACCGATGAAGATGTTATAAAAGTGCTTGGAATTCCTAGATTAGAAAGAGATAAATATGAAAATAATGATGTTGCTGGAGTTGTTACAGGACTAGCTTGGACAAGTGTTGGTGGAGATATATTATTTATCGAATCCTTGATTTCTCCTGGAAAAGGAACCATGACCATTACAGGAAATTTAGGAAATGTAATGAAAGAATCGGCCACAATCGCTTTGGAATATATTAAAGCCAATGCAGAACTTGTGGGATTAAATCCAGAAACATTACAAAAATTCAATATTCATTTACACGTTCCCGAAGGTGCTACACCAAAAGATGGACCGAGTGCGGGAATTGCCATGTTGACTTCTTTGGTATCTGTGCTTACGCAAAAAAGAGTTAAGAAAGGGCTTGCTATGACGGGAGAGATTACTTTGCGTGGAAAAGTATTGCCTGTTGGGGGAATAAAAGAAAAGATTTTGGCAGCAAAAAGAGCCAATATCAAGGAAATTATTCTGTGTTATGAAAACAAAAGTGATATAGATGAAATAAAACCAGAATATATTGAAGGACTTACTTTTCATTATGTAAAAGAAATGATTGATGTTCTAAAAATTGCTATTACGGATCAAAAAGCTAAAAACGCGAAAGCAGTTTAAACACTTTTTAACTTATAAATAATTCCATCCTGAAACTTTAGGGTGGAATTTTTATTTAAACTTCAATCAATAATGAACAATTTTTATCATTATAATTTTATCTTCGCAATTGCGTTTTACTCTACAGATTAGCTATTTTTAAGTATGCGAAAGAATTTTTTACTTTTTATTTTAGTTTCGTTTTGTTCTGTTTCCTACAGCCAAATAGGAGGGAAGTACGTGTATCAGTTTCTGAACTTGGTAACCTCTCCAAGACAAGCAGCTTTAGGAGGAAAAACGATTACAATTTATGATGATGATGTGAATCAAGCCAATTATAATCCAGCAACGATTAATCTTGATATGGATAATCATTTGGCTTTGAATTATGGCAGTTATTATGGTGAAGTAAGTTATGGAACAGCCTCTTATGCTTATACTTATGATCGACATTTGCAAACATTTCAGGCAGGAATAAACTATATTAATTACGGTAAATTTGAAGGTTATGACCAAAATGGGGAACCAACAGCGCCCTTTACAGGAAGCGAAACGGCACTTTCTTTTGGCTATTCCTATAATGTACCCAATTCGAATCTTTTCTTGGGAGCTAGTGGAAAATTGATTTCTTCCACATTGGAAAGTTATAGTTCTTTTGGTGGTGCAATTGATTTTGGAGCCCTTTTCATTGATGAGAATAACGATATAAATTGGGCTTTGGTAATTCGAAATGTGGGAACACAATTTACAACCTATTCAGGAATTTATGAAAAATTACCTTTAGAAATAATGGCTGGAGTTTCTCAAGAATTAGAAAATGTTCCTATTCGTTGGCATTTAACGGCTGATAATTTGCAGCAATGGAATATTACTTTTTCTAATCCAAATAGAGCTATATCCTCGCTTGATGGAACTTCAACAAACGAGAAAACTTCGGTTATGAAAAACGCAATTCAGCATTTTATTTTTGGAGTAGAACTTTTCCCAAAAAAATCTTTTAATTTAAGAATGGGATATAATTTTAGACGTGCCGAAGAATTACGAATTCTGGATCAGCGAAATTTCTCTGGAATTTCTTTGGGTTTTGGATTGAAAGTCAATAAATTAAAATTTAATTATTCCTATTCAAGATATACATTAGCAGGAAATACGAGTTTATTTGGTTTAACCATAAACTTTAATGAATGATAATTTCCTATATTTAAACTTTAAAATTTTATAAAATTGAACCATAAAATTACCATTGCAATAGACGGATTTTCATCGACAGGAAAAAGTACTTTAGCCAAAGAATTAGCCAATCATTTGGGGTACGTTTATGTGGACACGGGAGCAATGTATCGCGCAGTCGCTTTGTTTGCCATGCAAAAAGGATACATAAGCAAAGAACAATTTGACAAAGAAGCGCTAATTAAAGATTTATCATTGGTAAAATTAGAATTCAAATTTAATTCTGATTTGGGTTTTGCCGAAATGTATTTGAACGATGTCAATGTAGAAAAGGAAATCCGTACTATAGAAGTTTCCAGTTTTGTTAGTAGAGTTGCCGAAATCCCTCAAGTAAGGTCAAAACTAGTGGAGCAACAACAAGAAATGGGAAAAAGAAAAGGAATTGTAATGGATGGAAGAGATATTGGAACTGTTGTTTTTCCCGATGCCGAACTCAAGATATTCATGACTGCCAGTGCAAATACACGAGCACAAAGACGCTTTGACGAACTTATTCAGAAAGGGGATAAGGTTACTTTTGACGATGTATTTAATAATGTGGTGGAACGCGATTATATTGATACGCATCGGGAAGATTCGCCTTTAATCAAAGCCGAAGATGCCATAGAAATTGATAATTCCAATATTTCAAAGAAAGAACAATTCGAAATAGTATTGCAATCAATAGCCGATTTAGATTAAATTATAAAATAGAAATACTTCTTGTTTTGAAAACTATTAACCTTTGTAATCGCAAAGGTTTTTTTGTATGTAATTCACCTAATTATTAGATTTAATAATTATATATACCTGATTATCAGTTATTTTAAAATTAAAAAAATATGCTTTTAAAGTAAGAATTTTACAATATTTTTAAATAATTTAGTGTATTTTATCGATTAAAAAACCTTTTAATCGAATACCGACCTATCTTTACATAACAAAATTAATCAAGTTCTTATTTACAACATAAAGGAGTTTGCCCCACAATCTACTTTAAAATTAACCTCTATTATTATGAAAGCAAAACTACTTCGTGTATTATTGCTTGTTGCAACAGTTCACATCTTGAGTTCTTGTTCTCCCGAAAGTTTAAATTCAGTTTCAGCTACTACCATTAATTCTGAAAATAAGGTTTCAAATTATTCTTATACCACTTCCGAAATAGAAATAATGGCCTTAATTAATAACTATAGGCTTAGTATTGGTCTTAATGAATTAAAAGAAATAAATTACGTTTCCACACAATCAGAAGACCATAACAATTATATGATTGCTAATAATGTAGTAAATCATGATGGTTTTGTTTCTCGTTCAGAAAACATTATGAAGGTTTTAGGTGCTAAATTAGTAGGTGAAAATGTAGCTTACAATTTTTCGACTTCTCAAGCTGTTTTTAACGCTTGGATTTTAAGTCCAGAACACAAAAAAAACATTGAAGGGAATTATACCAATTTTGGAATTTCCATTAGAGAAAACGCGAAAGGCCAAAAATATTATACCAATATTTTTGTTCGGATCTAAATTAGGTTCACAAAAAGAGAGCTCGAAAGTTGATACTTTCGAGCTCTCTTTTTAATATAAATATAAAATTATATATTTATAACGCTGTGATTAAGAATTCGCTACGTCGATTAAGTTGATGTTCTTCTTCGGTACATTGAACCCCGTCAGAACATTTATTAACCAATAGATTTTCGCCATACCCTTTTCCTGTTAATCGATTTTTAGCCACTCCGTTTTTAATTAACCAATTAATTGTTGATTTTGCTCTTCTATCAGATAAAGCTTCGTTGTATTTAGAAGTTCCACGACAATCGGTGTGCGAACGAATATCTAATTTCATCAATGGATATTGGTTCATAACATCCAATATTTTTTCAAGATCCAAGGCAGCTTCCACTCGAATATCAGATTTATCAAAGTCGAAATAGATCATTTTAATTCCGAAACATTTACCCAAATCATCGCCAACAGCTACTTTGCAAACTGCTTTTTCTAGAGCAAATGGTAAATTGGTTCTACCATTTTCTTTTTTTATGGCGACTTTTTGTTCCTTGGTCGTATAATCGTCTTTTGAGGCTCTAATATTATAGGATTTTCCACAATCTACAGCGAAAGCATAATATCCTTTTTGATCTGTAAAAGTGGTGTTTAAAACATTAAATTGATTGTCAAATAAAATTATTTTTGAATCAGGTAATACTTGAGAACTAGCCAAATCGGTTACAGTTCCATATAATTCTTGTTCACATTTCAATTTTCTGGTTTCCAAAAATTTGTAGATATCATCATAACCTTGTCCACCCTCTCGATTCGAAGTAAAAAATCCTCTTCGTGTTTTAGTATCGATTAAATAGGCAAAATCATCTTTAGGCGAATTGACTCCATCTCCCAAATTTTGAACTTCGTCGAAAGAACCATCGGCGTTTATTTTGGATACAAAAACATCCAATCCACCTAGTCCAGGATGCCCATCGGAAGCAAAATAAAGTTCATTTTCGTTAGAAACGAAAGGGAAAGTTTCTTTGCCTTCCGTATTAATAGAATTTCCCAAGTTTTCGGGAATTCCAAAAGTACCATCTTCATTTAATTTTACTTTGAATAAATCCGATTGTCCCAATGTTCCCGGCATATCAGATGCAAAATACATTGTTTTTTCATCGGGACTCAAAGCAGGATGTGAGGTGCTGTAATGATCACTGTCAAAAGGCAATTCGGAAACCTTTGTCCATTGTTCCTTTTCAAAACTAGCTTTGTATATTTTTATTAAAGTTATTTTATTATCATCTCTTCCTCTCTTTCCATCAAGGAAATTATTTCGAGTAAAATACATTGTATTCCCGTCTTTTGTAAAAATTGGAGTGGCTTCATGGAACTTCGAATTTATTATTTTTGGGAATTTACCTATTTTTCCGGGTGTCATATCCTCTCCCAAATCAGAATGATATAAATTTGAAAAAGATTGTCCAGTCCATTTGTGTATTCTTTTTACAATACTTCCAGTGTCTCTACAGGATGTAAATACGAGTTGATTTTTATAAAACGAACTTCCATAATCCGAATATTTAGAGTTGATTCCAGCATCTTCAACATTATATCTTCCTGAGTTTTCTTTGATTTTGTCTAAATAATTTTTGTTTTTTTCGAAGATTTTCGCTCTGTTATCATCTCCAGCTTTCTGATAAAATTTTTCCATAATCTCGTTTGCCTTTTCATTTTCTCCAATAGATTTTAAGGATTGCGCATAGCGATAATAGTATTCAGATTCCTGTTCAGAATTCAAGGTAAACAATTCTCCATACCATTTGGCTGCTTTTTCTAGTTCCGAGTTGAAGTAATAGGAATTGCCTAATTTTTGGAACATTGCCTCAGACTTGTATCCCTTTTTTGCCACTTTTTCATAGGTTTTTATAGCATCGATATAGGCATAACTAGCATATTTCTTGTCGGCAATTTCGAGTTTAGTTTTTTGTGCGTAAATGTTAAATGAAAAAACACTTACTATCGTTATAAAAAGGAATGTATAATTTTTCATAATATTTGTTTTTAGAGAATCTTGATGATTTGATTTTATAATTGTTTTTCGAAAGTTTTATTTTTATTGTTTGCTGGTTTGTTGATTTAATTTTGCCATAATCTCAAATGCCTTGTCATTTTCTCCGATAGATTTCAATGCTTTTGCGTATCGGTAATAATATTCGGAATCCAATTCAGAATCCATCTCAAACAATTCACAATACCATCTGGCTGCTTTAGACATCTCAGAATTATAGAAATAACAGTTTCCGAGTTTCTGAAACATTTCAACCGATTTATATCCTTTTTCGGCAATCCTTTCATAGGTTTTTATCATAAATATGAAAGCGTAGTCATTGTGTTTTTCCAAAGGAACAATTTCTGGGATAGGTGTTTTTTCTATAATTATTTCTTTTTCTGTTTTTTGTTCTTTTGCTAAACGTGGTGATATAATTCTTGTATTATTTGGACCTAAATCGGTTCTATTGATATTATTTGAATCTAAGACATCATAAGTAGTGGTTCGTCCACCAAATTTATTGTTGATGTTTTCTTCAACATGATAAATTTTTATATCAGTAGCAATCGTTTTTAAGATCGTTTTTTTTCGCACGGTTTGAGATTCCTGTCCTTTGCTATTTACAGGAGCAATTTTAGCTTTCTGTGCAGAAACGTTATTTAAAAAAACGCTTAGAATTGTTATATAAATAAAAATATAATTTTTCATAACTATTTATTTTTAATAAAAATCATACTGCTATGATTTTATAGTTATAATCGAAAAGTAGTGTCTTTTTATTACTTTCTATTTTTATTATTTAACCTGACAATTATAGCATTCGCTTCCTCATTTTCCCCTATAGACCGCAATGCCTGTTCATATTGGTAATAATACTTCGGTTCTAAATCATAGGTCATCGCAAACAATTCACAATACCATCTTGCCGCTTTTTTCATTTCAAAATTGATGTAAAAGGAATTACCCAATTTTTCGAACATATCTACTGATTTATACCCTTTTTCAGCCACTCTTTCATAGGTTTTTATAACATTTACTTCAACATATTTTGTAGTTAGTATTTTCGGAGCTAGTAGTACTCTTTTTTGAGAATAACTACTAAAGGATAATAAACTTACTATTGAGAGGTAAAGGAATTTCTTTTTTTTCATAGTGATGGTTTTAGAAGAATCGTGGCGTTGTCATTTTGCTAATAGTATTGAATATTTCATATCTCAAGAATAGTTCATGAGAACCTGAATTGTAATGTTTTAAATTGGTCGTTTCATTATCAAATCCGTATCCAATGTACAATCCATCTGTTACCTGAAAACCAGCCATAGCACTGAAGGCAGCACTCCATCGATAGGCTAATCCAACAACAAAGCGATCATTGAACATAAAGTTTCCAGAAACATCTACCTGGAGCGGAGCTCCTTGTACTAGTTTGGTCAATAGAGCAGGTTTGAATTTTATAGAATCATCTAAATCAAAAACATAGCCTGCAATTAGATAATAATTGATTTTCTCTTTGAAAATGGCAATTTCATTATCGTTGTAGCGTTTGGATTCAATAAAATTAGGAACAGAAAACCCAACATATGCTTTATCCGAATGCAAGTAAATCCCCGCTCCAATATTTGGAGTGAATTTGTTGAAATTCTGCAAACTTGGATCAGTTGCATCAACAGGATTTAATTTAGTTTGATCTAAATCGAATAAATTTGCCGTTGCTTTTATACCAAAAGATAGTTTAAAAGTCTCTGAAGTATGAATATAATAGGATACATCGGCAGAAATTGTATTTTCATGTGTTGGCCCGATCCTATCATTGATAAGAGATGCACCCAAACCGAGATTACTTCCATTTATTGGGGTATTTATAGATACTGCATTAGTAACGGGGGCTCCGTCTAATCCAACCCATTGAGTACGGTGTAAAGCGAATATACTCATAGCTCCTCTTGATCCAGCATAAGCGGGATTTACATTAATAGTGTTGTACATGTATTGTGTAAATTGTGCATCTTGTTGTGCATAAATTAACATCCTTGTAAACATCAAAGCGAATAATAGTATTCTTGTCTTCATTTAGTTTGTTGTTTATACCTGGGGTTTTTTAAAGCCCCAGGAATTAGATTTGAGTTAAATTTATCTAGTAAGGTATAAATACCCGTCTTTCTCATTGGTTTGAATAACACCATTGTTGTCAAAAGAAGTGTAACTTAAAATATAGTAATAAGTTCCTGCTGGTAATCCTTCGGATTGCGTTACAGTGGATCTGCCTTCTGAAGTTCCATCAAAATAATTACTGGAATTATTATAGTTTTTAGTTTCATAAACCAAAACACCCCAACGGTTGTATATTTCTACAGTGTTTTCAGGATAACAAAGTCTATCGTCAATGTTTTCTATAACAAATTTTGTGTTTTTAGAATCCCCATTTGGAGAAAAAGCATTGTGAACTAGCACACTTCCACAACCCAATACAATACCACCACAATTGGTTTCAACAGTCATCGTTAATTGAATGCTTAACGGACAAGCTACTTTGCTGATTTTATATTCGAAAACATAATCGCCAACTGCTACATTTAATGGATCAAATATATTAGAACGTTCCGATTCATTAGCAGTAAACCATTTTCCTCCTGTTGGAGTGCCCGTTGGGAGTAAACTATTTAAGTCAATAGTTGCGGTATCTGTATTACACGCTTTACTAGCTATAGTGGCACCTCCGTTTATAACGGTTACATTTACCATTTGATCGAATGTTGATGTATTTCCACAAGCATCGGAAACTACCCATTTTCTATCCAGTAAATAGGAATTTGGAGTACTCTCACTAATAGTTTCTGTATAAGTTGGTTTCAGCACAGTGGAACAATTATCAACAAATACTAATGCTGGTTTTAATGGAATCGCATTACAATTTACATTGATACTCGTATTAAATTCGGTTGTTGTTATTGGAGCGGTTGTATCTTCAATAGTAATTACTTG
>Ga0114958_10000613_pt1 | contig 30368 bp, 26 predicted proteins | sample C_130208_EF_Meta_FD_89577 | JGI IMG/M metagenome (GOLD analysis project Ga0114958, IMG submission 89577) | Freshwater microbial communities from Lake Croche, Canada to study carbon cycling - C_130208_EF_MetaG | ecosystem: Environmental > Aquatic > Freshwater > Lake | place: Lake Croche, Canada... | reverse complement strand
GGATCAGGTCGTCGGCCTTGCCGGCATAGACAATGCCGAAATCCTTGCGGTTAATGTTGAACAGCGCGTGAATCCTGGCCTTGCCGTCCGCCATGCTGACGCTGGCGGGGAAAGTGATGTTCTTGCTGGCGGCGTTGATCGTTAGATTTCCGGCAACCTGGTAGCTGCCCGCGGCCGCGGCTTTGATCCCGGTCAACTCGAAGGACGATTGCGGATATTTCGCCACATTGAAGAAGTCCTCGCTCTTGAGGTGGCCGGTGAGCTTGTCGCTGTCCGCCCACAGCGAATTCATGTCGATGACGATCTTCTGGCCGGTGCCGGCCAGGATGTTGTCGGCCACGGTGAATGACCCGGTGAAAGTCTTGAAGCCGCCATGGTGGCTGCCGGTCACCTTGGAGCCCACAAACCCGATTTCGGAGTCGGGGGTGAAGACGTATTTCACTCCGGGCGCGGTGGTGGGGGCGGCGGCTTCGACCGGTGCGCTGACGCCGGCCTTGGCGGTTTTGTCAGCGGGGTTGTCGCAGGAGACGAACAGCAGCGAGGCGGCGGCAACAAGGATCAGGGGTGTGGTTTTCATCGTGGGGTTAGTTTGGGTCGTGGCGGGATGGATGCGTTGGGTTTCAGAGGAGATCAAAAAGCAGGGCCTCTAGGCCGTCGGGACCGGCGAGGATTTCGATGCGCCCCGGTTGTTCGAGAGCCGCGGCGTCACCCGGCTGGAGCTCCGTGCCGAGCAGGCTGGCGGAGCCGCGGATGACGTGGAGCCAGAGGCCCCGCCCGGCGGCCAGCTCATGCGGGATGCTCTTTGCGGCAGCGGCACGGATCAGATAGACCGCGGCATCCTGGGCGATGCGCGCCGAGCCGTCGCGGCCATCGGCGGAGATCACCAGTTGCTTGGGGGCGGCGGGCGCTGCGGCGGGCGGGGTCCACTCGCTATAGGCGGGCACCAAGCCGCGCTCGGCGGGGGTGATCCAGATTTGCAGGAAGCGGGCCTCTTCGGTGGCGCTGGGATTAAACTCCGAATGGCTGACGCCGGTGCCGGCGCGCATGAGTTGGATTTCGCCGGGTTTGAGTTCGCGCTGGTTGCCCATTGAATCCTGATGGGCGAGGCGCCCTGCCAACACATACGAGAAAATCTCCATGTCGCGGTGCGGGTGGGTAGGGAAACCGCCTTGCGGGGCGACCCGGTCGTCGTTGATCACGCGCAGCGAGCGGAATCCCATCTGCGCGGGATCGTAATAATCCGCAAACGAGAACGTATGGCGGCTTTCCAGCCAGCCGTGGTTAGCGTGGCCACGGTCGTTGGCGCGGCGGATGCGCAGGCTCGAGGTCGTTGGTGTTTTCATGACGAAACCAGCTTATCCCGATTCCGCGGAACCGGCTAATGCAAAGTTCGCATGCCTACCATGCCTGCGGCGCATGACCTGCGGTAGGGCGCCGCGGCCCGCTGCGCCCCCCGGATCCGCCAAGGCAGAAGGGGCAGAAGGGGCGACGCCCCTGCTTTCCCTGATCCCCGCGGTCCGGCCACCTGACAAATAGGGTCAGGTGTTGCATTTCAACAATTTCGCCAACTTGTCCAATTTCCGCATGGTTTGAGGATGTTTGTTCGCGGTCATTACCAGACGGTTCACCGAGCCGGAGTGGCCCATCGCCAGGCGTTTTGCGATCCATGGATTGCCTGCCGATGTTCGCTGTCTGAGCTAGGTGGCGAGAATTGGCGTGCACTTGGCACGCTATTCCATTCACTTTGCATGGGCGCGGCGGCCGGAGGCACGCCGCCACGGCCTGCCGCGAGACGCGGCAGCCACGCCACGTGGCGGCGTGGCACGGACGGTGCACCGCTTTCTCATGCTTGCACACGACACTTGGCAAGTGCCGCTCCGCGGAGCGTTCGGCAGTGCATCAGCAAGACCCGTCTCGCTTTCCGGATGGAAACCAGAATCTGCGGTATGGATCCATCTGACTCACTTGCAGCGCCGCGCCAAAGGAAGCAGAGTGCCGCTGAGGCAAATAGCAGTCGCCATCTTCTCTTGGGTCTTGGAGTCTTGGGTCTTTTTCATTCTAGCAGGACTTGCCGCAGCCAATTGGGCACGGGTTTGTGTGTGGAGGTGGCGCGGCCTTGCTCAAACACGGCGACTTTGCGAAAGGGTGTGCGCAGATTGTCGTTGTCGAAGACCCAGACATGCGGCAGATCCCGGATGGCGGACTGGAGATTTGCCAGAATGCGCGGGTAGCGGGTGACGAGTTTTTCCGCAGGCACATCGTGACCGCCCTGAGTGACGCGCATGGCCACGCGTTGTTCCGACACTGCCGGTCCCGAGATGCCGATGAAGCACAAGATCACCGTATATCCTTGCTCTGCCGCCGCTTTTAAAAACCCCAACTTGTCGCCCACTGGATCGGAAAAGACCGTCTCGAAGACGAAACTTTCCCGCTGCCTCAGCAATTCCTGTCGCAGGCGGCCCGCCACTGCGGCCGCCGCGTAGGGCTCCATGTCGAGCTCAGCCGCCAAGACGTCCGCGTTGATCAGGCGGAGGCCGGCGGGCTTGAGATGGGCGTGGTAGAACGTGGTTTTGCCCGCCCCGTTGGGACCCGTAACCGCCACCATCAGCGGGCGCTGGTCGAGCGGAGATACGCTCATTTCTTGGCTACCGTGAGGGCTTGGAACTGCCGGTTGACGAAGCGTCCCGTCGTGCGTTTGCCATCGGCGCAGATGCGCAGCACCATGCCGGGGCCGGCTGCCGCTTCATAGTGCGGAAATGGCAGCGTCTGGAGGTGATCGGCGACGCGACGGCGGCCGTCTGGGGAATCCACGCTTGCCAGGCAAGCCGACAGCGGTTTGGCCGCGCCAGCCCGCGACAGCGCCATCACTTGAACGCCCTGGAGCAGGGGTTCGATCGCGCGGCCCAGTTTCGCCCAGAATTCAATCTGGCCGGCGATGGATCGTTCCGCCACTTCACCCGTGAGCCGGGCATCCAGGACCAAGGTGTCGGAGAGTTTCACGGGTTGGCTCATGCCGGTACGGTAGCAAAAGGCTACCTGGTGTCAAGGGGCGTCATTTCAAGTAAAGATGTCTGCAAGCGGATCGAGCGAAAACCACCGAGACTCCAACAATCGAGAACGTTGTTGACGTGGCAATGGACGGAGGGGGGGGATTTTGAATTTTGGATGTTGGAGGTTGGGCATTTTCTTCGGAGCTGTGGCATGGCGCGAGGCATGGCCACGCAGTGACACACGGCCGGGCCGGCGGTCCCCCTGAGTTTCCGCCCGGGGCCATGTGCCCCAGAACCCCTGACCTGGGCAGGGATAGGGGCGTGTTTGATGGTGAGACCATATTGAAGGAACGGCGGCGGGCAGGATGCACGCGCCACGTGACTGCGCGCCGTGGCTCTGGCTGCGCGCCTCCGGCCGCAGGCCGTGGGAGCCGCGTCACGCGGCGCGAGCCCAGTGGCGGGCCAGGCGGCGAGACTTGGCGTGCACTTGGCACGCTATTCCATTCACTTTGCATGGGCGCGGCGGCCGGAGGCACGCCGCCACGGGCTGCCGCGAGACGCGGTAGCCACGCCACGTGGCGGCGTGGCACGGACGGTGCACCGCTTTCTCATGCTTGCACACGACACTTGGCAAGTCCCGCTCCGCGGAGCGTTCCGCAGTGCATAAAGGCGCAAAAAGGGACGCGAAAAGGGACAGACCCATAGTTGAGGCGATTTCAGTGAGGCGTAAAGGGACAGACCCATAGTGGCGGTGATTTCAGTGAGGCGCGGTGAGAAGGAAGGTCAAGCCGAAGGCGAAGATGTTGACAGGCCCGCGACCACGCCGCCGCTGCGTGAGCGTGCATTTCCCCGTTCATGGCTCGGCCTATGATGTGGTCCGCGTCCCCACCCCCACCTGATTCGCTGACACCCGGGCAGGCCCACAGGTACCACCGTCCATGACGTTCGCCTTCCTGGAGACGCGCTGTCGGAGGGCATGTCGATCACCTGGCCATGGACCACCCTGCCAAACGCCCTAAAATATATCCGAATCCGCACGGCCCAAGTACGGATGGAGCAGGTGGCATCCTGCGGAAATGGCCGGAAAATGGCCGGAAGTCACCTTCCTGGCACAAAAAAGGGAGCCGTTATGGCTCCCTAAGTCGTTGTATTCCAACGGAAAGTGCTCGAAAGAGGACTCGAACCTCCACAGGTTTCCCTACTAGATCCTTAGTCTAGCGCGTCTACCAATTCCGCCATCCGAGCATCCGGTTGGGTGGGCGCATGTGTTACGTTCAGGGGCGGGGCTTGGCAAGCAAATCTTGCAGAAAGTTTCGCAAACACGAGATTTCGGGCATCAGCGGGATGGAAGATTTGCCCAGCCATCCCAAGCACTCGGAAGGTTTCGGAAAATGACGGCGGTCAATGGTGACGCCGACCCACTCGTAAGTCTCCTGGCTGGCGAAGCGGGACGGAGATGGGAGAGATGAACAGACGGGTCGATGGCTTGGACGCGGAGATCCGGCCTGGGCACGTCGGCACGGGTTTGGGAAACCGACGTGGAATTTTTTCTCAAAGCACGCTTGCGGGTGGCGGGGGGGGCGGACATAGTCGCCCGCGATTCCGCCGGACTGAACAGAGCAGCGCGTCCAGCGGTTCCTTTGAAGCCATGAGCGACACACCTTCGGCCACCGCGGAAATGACATTGCCCAAAGACCAGGCGGCCCAGGCCGGCATGGTCAACGTCCAGATTGACGGCGTCTGGCACCAGTTTGCCAAGGGCAGCCGGATCATCGAGGTCTGTCGCCAGGCGGGCACGATCGTGCCGCATTATTGTTATCACCCGAAGCTCAGTTCGCCTGGCAGTTGCCGGATGTGCTTGGTGCAGACCGGGCTGCCGCCCCGCCCGGCGCCTGGCCAGGAGCCGGTGCGCGACGCCGAGGGCTACGAAATCATCGGCTGGATGCCCCGACCGGTGATTGCCTGCGCCAATACCGTGTCCGAAAACATGGGCATCCGCACCGGTGGCGAGATCGTCGAACAATGCCGCGAGGGGGTGATGGAATTTCTGCTCATCAACCACCCGCTGGATTGCCCGATCTGCGATCAGGCGGGCGAATGCCGCTTGCAAGAACACTCGGTCGAGCACGGCCGTGGCGAGTCCCGTTTCGTGGACATAAAGGTCAAGAAGCCGAAAAACATCGAGATCGGTCCGCGCATCCGGCTCGACGACGAGCGATGCATCCTGTGCAGCCGCTGCGTGCGCTTCATGACCGAGGTGGCCGGTGATCCGGTGCTGGGCTTCACCCAGCGCGGTACCCACACCACCCTGACCGTCCACCCGAACCGCCGACTCGACTCGAACTACTCGCTCAACACGGTGGACCTCTGCCCGGTGGGTGCCTTGACCTCCAATGACTTCCGTTTCCAAATGCGGGTCTGGTTCCTCAAGGAAACCCCGACCATCGATGTCAACTGCGGCACCGGCACCAATATCAACGTCTGGACGCGCGGCAACAAGATTCACCGCATCACCCCGCGCCAAAACAACAACGTCAATTCGTGCTGGATGCCCGACTCGCACCGCTTGAATTTCCATGCCCTCGACAGCGAGGCGCGCTTCACCGAACCGCTCGACAAGCACGGCGTGCAGCATGTGGCGATCGACTGGGAGGAGTCGCTGCTCACCGCCGCCACGATGCTCAAAGCCAATACCCCGGCCCAAATCGCCATCATTGGGTCGGGCCGCATGACCAACGAGGAACTGTGGCTCACCCGCGAACTCGCCGCCCAGCTCGGCACCGATCAACTCGCGTTGGTGCCGCGCCTCGCCGAGCCGGATGCCCTGCTCGTCGCCGCGGACCGCAACCCGAACACCACCGGCGCCCAGCTCGTGCTGGAAACCCAGGACCCCTACGCCAAGCTCGACGTAATCCGCGAAGGCGTGCGCACCGGGACGATCCAAGCCCTGATTGTACTTGGTGAGGATCTCATCACCGATGCCGGGTTCCGCTTCGACGACCTGGCAAAACTCGATTTCCTGCTCCAAACCCACATCCTCGCCAACCCGACCGCGCTGGCCGCCCATCTGGTGCTGCCCGCCGCGGCCTTCACCGAAAAGCGTGGCTCGATGGTCAATCTCTCCGGCCGCCTCCAGCGCCTCAACCGCGCCGTCGAACTGCCCGGCCAGGCGCGCGACGATTGGGAAATCCTGCGCGACCTGATTTTGGCCATCACCGGCGCCCCCCCCACCCCCGCCCGCATCGATGACGTCTTCACCGCCATCGCCCAAGCCATCCCCGCCTTCCACGGCCTCAGCCTGGCGCAAATCGGCGATCAGGGCACTCCCATCCTGGACACCGGCTATCAGATCCCGCTGCTGCAAAACGAACAGGCCGCCCAGGCCGCCGGGCTGATCAACGGGTAGGCGTTATGTGTTATAAGTTATAAGTTATTTGTTATTTGTTATAAGAAAGACATGGAACGCGAACCGCTGAGAACGTTTGAAGACCTGGAATGCTGGAAAGCATGTCGGGAGTTGCGCGTTTTGGTGGCGAGAACTTTCTGCAAGGCCCTTCCCAAGGACGAGCGCCACCGGCCCGGCGATCAAATCCTACGCGCCGCCCGCTCACCCACCGCGAACATTGACGAGGGTTACGGGCGTTTTCATGACCTGGATCATGCGAAATTCTGCTCCAATGCCCGGGACTCCTGCTGGGAGACAATCGACCACATGATCACCGCCCATGACGAGGAGCTGGTCTCAGCAGAGCTCTTGGAACCAGGCCGCACCCAGGCCGCAAAGTCCGTCGCCCTTCTCAGCGGCTATATTTCCTGCCTCCGCAAGGCTGCTGAATCCAAGCCACCCATCGAGGGTGGATCCCCAAATAAGGTTTAACCCATAACTTCTAACTTTTAACCCGATGTTCGACATCGCCATCCACCTCCTCAAAATCATCGCACTCACCTTCCTGGTGGTGCTGCCGCTGGTGCCCGTCTCGGTGTATTTCGAGCGGCGCTTCAGCGCCATCATCCAGGACCGCGTCGGCCCGAACCGCACCGGCATCCCGCTCACCTTGTTCGGATTCAAGAAAGACTTCCACTTTTTCGGGCTGATCCAGCCGGTCGCCGACGGGGTGAAGCTGTTTCTCAAGGAGGACTTCACCCCGGCCCATGTCCGCAAGGCGTTCTTCTGGCTGGCGCCGGTGCTCACCCTCGCCCCCGCGCTCATCACCGTCTGCGTGATCCCCTTCGGCTCGTCGGTCGAGCTGTTCGGGCGCACCGAGAATCTAACCATCGCGGACATCGACATCGGGCCGCTGTTTGTTTTCGCGGTGTCCTCGCTCACCGTTTACGGGATCACCCTGGCCGGATGGTCGTCGAACTCGAAATTCCCGTTCATGGGCGGTGTGCGCTCGTCGGCCCAGATGATCTCCTATGAAATCGCCCTGGGGCTCTCGATCGTCCCGGTGCTGCTCTATTACGGCGAGCTCAACCTTGGCAGGATCGTCCAGTATCAGGCCGAAAACGGCTGGCTGCTCCTGCCATTGTGGAAGCACGGCCACCTTGGCCTGCCGGATCTGCAAACCACGTTGTTCCTGATCCCGGCGTGCATCGCCTTTGTCATCTTCACCATCTCGATCTTCGCGGAGACCAACCGCATGCCCTTCGACCTCCCCGAATGTGAAACCGAACTCGTCGGCGGCTATCACACCGAGTATTCGTCGATGAAATTCGCGCTTTTTTTCATGGGTGAATATGCCGCCATGGTCATCGGCTCGGCGCTCATCGTCACCTTGTTCCTCGGCGGCTGGTCGATTGGATTCGGCCTGGACACCTGGATTCAAAGCCTGCATCTCGGCGGGTTCCATTTCGGCGGCCTGATCCACCTGCTGGCGTTTCTCGTCAAGCTTGTGGTTTTCATCCTGTTCTTCATCCTGGTGCGCTGGACGGTGCCGCGTTTCCGATACGACCAGCTCATGAAACTCGGCTGGGTCATCTTCTTCGAGGCCGCGCTGATCAACGTCTTCCTCGCCGCGTTGATCATTGCCGCACCCTGCCTGCCCCTTTCCATCCTTGCCCTCAGCGCGGCGCTGCTAGTCGCCGTCACCGCCACCGTCATCTGGGTCGCCAGGGTTTCCGAGGCACGCCCGCAACCGCTGCGCTGCTGATTTACCACCCTCACTCAACCATTTATGCCCGTCATAAAGCTTCAGCGCCCGAAACTCAACTTCGGCGAGAAAATCTATTTTGGTGCCCTGATCAAGGGGTTGCTGCTCACGCTGCGCCATGCCCTCAGGACGCTGCGCGGCAGGTCCGCCGGAGCCGCCACCCTGGCCTCATCGGGGCTGGGCGTGACCATGCAGTTTCCCGAGCAGCGGTGGGACGAGCACCTGCCCGAATACTACCGCGGCGCCCCGGCCCTGGTCACCGACGAGCAGGGCCGCGAGCGCTGCGTTTCATGCCAACTCTGCGAATTCATCTGCCCGCCCAAGGCGATCCGCATCACGCCCGGTGAGATCCCCTCGGACGACCCGTGGGCCAAGGTGGAAAAGCGCCCCAAGGAGTTCGAGATCGACATGACCCGCTGCATCTATTGCGGCATGTGCGAGGAAGTCTGCCCCGAACAGGCGATCTTTTTGCGCAAGGACTACCTCATCACCGGCCACACCCGCGCGGCCATGGTGCACGACAAGCAGAAACTCTATGCCATCGGCGGCGTCCGCACCGGCCTGGTCAACAAGTGGAACGAATTGAAATAGTCACGGGCACCGGTCATTAGTCATGGGTAAAGATGCTTACACGCTTCCTGTGTTCTTCACCAATGACCCATGACCAATGACTGATATCCGATAGCACTTTACTTCACACCTCATGCCCACCTACCTATTCTATCTATTCTCCACCGTGACACTCCTCGGCGGCATGGCGGTCATTCTGTTGCGCAACCCGGTGTCCAGCGCGCTGGCGGTGGTCACCTGTTTTGTCGGGCTGGCCGGGCTGTTCATCGGGCTGAGCGCGTTTTTCATCGGGATCATCCAGATCCTGGTCTATACCGGCGCGATCATGGTCTTGTTCCTGTTCATCATCATGTTGCTCGACCTCAGGGATGAGCAAAAGCGCGCCAAATCCTTCGCCCCGCTCGTCGCCGGCCTCGGGCTGGTGGTCGCCTTCGTCGTGCAACTCGTCGGCGTGCTGGCCGCCACGCCTAACAAGCCAGCCCCCGCCTTGGACCAGGCGGCGCTCGCCGGTGCCGCAGGCCATTTTCCGGCAGGTGAGAAGATCGCCACCGCGCTGACGGCCGGGCGCTTGCCCGATGTGCAATTGATCGGTCACACCCTGTTCACGGGTTACAACCTGCCGCTGCAGATCCTCGGCGTGATCCTGCTCGTCGCCACCGTCGGGGTGGTCGCGCTTTCCAGGAAACAGGCGGACTAGCTCGCTTCGTTTCGAATTTATTACTTAGTGCTTAATGCTTAAATAACATGGCCTCATTAAACGACTATCTGTTCGTATCCGGACTGCTGTTTGCCATCGGGCTCGCGGGCGTGGTGCTGCGGCGCAACCTCATCATTGTGTTCATGTGCCTGGAGCTCATGCTCAGCGCCGCCAACCTCAGCCTGGTGGCGTTTTCGCGCTTCAACACCGTCCATGGCCTGCCGGATTACAACGGCCAGATACTGGTGTTTTTCGTGATCACGGTGGCCGCCGCCGAGGTCGCGGTCGGCCTGGCCATCATCATCGCCCTCTACCGCTCCCGCCACACCATCCACACCGACGAGTTGACGAGTCTAAAAGGATAGGGCGCAGTTCAGGGAATATGGGCGAAAACCACGGATTACACGGATTTCACGGATTGAATATTGAGAAATGAGCGAACGGGAACAGACACACCCCCACATGGCACTCACCGAGAGCATCATCGGTGCGGCCATGGCTGTGCATCGGACTCTCGGCCCCGGCCTCGACGAAAAGATCTACGAGAACGCGCTGTGCTTGGAATTCGCGGCGCAATCCATCCACTTTTCCCAGCAGGAACGCTTTCCAGTTAGCTACCGAGGCCACCTCGTTGGCACCTTGGTCACCGATCTGATCGTGGCTGGAAAAGTCATCGTGGAAACCAAGGTGGTCGAGCACATCCTCGATGTTCATATTGCGCAAACGTTGAGCTATTTAAGCATCACCCGGCTGCAAATCGGCCTCATCCTGAATTTCAAACACCTTTCCCTCGGGTTTAAACGCGTGGCCAACATTTACCACAATGCCAATCCGTAAAATCCTTGTAATCCGTGGTTTCCAAATACGATTTTGCCCGACTCCGACACCCCATTCAACTATTTCCCCATGACACTCCCCTGGATCCTGCTCTTTCTGCCGCTTGTTGTCGCGGCGTTCAACCACCTGGTGCTGCGCAAGAGCGCGCTGGTGCCGTGGGTGTCCACCGCCTCGGCGCTGGCGACCCTCGGGACCGCCTTCCTGCTGTTAGGCCATACCGGCACGGTGGCGTTTGACTGGGCAACCCTCGGGGACCTCCATCTCCGGATCGGCATCCAGCTCGACCACCTGTCAACCGGGATGATGATCGTGGTCACCGGGGTGGGCGCGCTGGTGCATGTGTTCTCGCTGGCCTACATGAAGGACGATGACGCGAAAGCGCGCTACTTCACCGGCCTGGCGTTTTTCATGTTCTCGATGACAGGCGTGGTGCTGGCGTCGAACTTCATCATGACGTTCATCTTCTGGGAGCTGGTGGGGTTCAGTTCGTATCTGCTCATCGGGCACTGGTATCAGAAGGAAAGCGCGGCCGATGCCGCCAAGAAGGCGTTCCTGTGCAACCGGGTCGGCGACTTCGGATTCATGATCGGCATCCTCATGCTGTGGGGCATCACCGGCACTCTAACATTCGGGGAGATGCACGTGCCGCCCGAGGTGGCCGTCGGCACGCTCTCCGCGGCTGTGCTGTGCATCTTCTGCGGTGCGGTCGGCAAATCCGCCCAGCTGCCGCTGCATGTCTGGCTGCCAGACGCCATGGAAGGCCCCACCCCGGTATCCGCGTTGATCCACGCCGCGACCATGGTCGCCGCCGGGGTTTACATGTTGTTCCGGCTGCAGGTTTCGTTAGGCCCGGCGGTTTTCGTCGGGCTGCCTGCCAGCACGGTGATCGCCTGGACGGGCGGTCTGACCGCGCTGGTGGCGGCGCTGATGGCCACCCAGCAGGACGACATCAAGCGAGTGCTGGCGTATTCCACGCTCTCGCAGTTAGGCTACATGGTCATGGCGGTGGGGTTGGTGGCCGGCGAGGCGGGCATGTTCCATTTATTCACCCACGCCTGGTTCAAGGCGTTGTTGTTTTTGGGATCCGGGGCGGTCATCCACGCCTGCCACCACGAGCAGGACATCTGGAAAATGGGCGGCCTGCTCAAAAAAATGCCGATCACCGGGCTCACCTTCGCAGCCGGTTGCATGGCGCTGATCGCCTTCCCGGGCACCTCCGGGTTTTTCTCCAAGGAACTCATTCTGGATGCGGCGCATAAAGCCGGCTCGCCGTTGTTCTGGGTTGGAGCGTTTGTGGCGGTGCTCACGCCGTTTTACATGACGCGCCTGTTTGTGGTGGCGTTCCTCGGCAACCCTCGTTCGGACAATGCCGGCCATGCCCGTGAAGTCGGCCCGCTGATGTGGGTGCCGCTGGCGATACTCGCGCTGCTGGCGGTTTTCTCCGGTTATGCCGTCATTGCCAGTTACTCCCCCGCCCTGCCCGGCGAGGCCGGCGGATTCCACTTCAACCTGGTGACCATCGTCTCGCTGGTGGCGCTGGTCGCGGGTGTCCTGGCAGGCTTGAAGCTCTATGTCGGCCAGGACCGGGACCCCGTCACCATCCCGTTGTTTCGCAACAAATTCCACATCGATGACATCTACGACAACATCCTGGTGCGCTACTTCCAGGACGCCTTTGCCGCCATCGTCCACTGTTTGGATGAGTTCCTCATCAACGGCCTGTGGGTCGGCGGCATGACCCGCGTCGCGGAGGGTTCGGGCAACCTGTTGCGCAAGGTCCAATCCGGCAACCTCCAGGCATACGCCTTTACCTTCGGACTCGGGGTCATCCTCGTCATCTACTTCACCGTGTTCTTCCACTGATCACCGCACCCATCCCCATGCTCGCCCTTCTTGTTTTTCTTCCAATCGCCGCCTTCATCGCGATTCTGCTAGGCGCACCCGCTCAGCGCACCGCCGTCGGCGTGTCCGCGCTCAACCTCGCCCTCGGCCTGTATGCCGCGTGCTCGTGGCACTGCTCCTGTTGGAGTTTCGCTCTGCCGGTGCTGGCCAAGCCCGCGCTGCACCTCGCCTTTGGTTTTCCCGACGGGATGAGCGTGGTCATGGTGTTGCTCACCGTGATCGTGACGCTGGCCGCCGTGCTCTCCGGCCAGGCGCCAGATGGCAAGGAGAAGCTTTATTTCGGCTCCTCGTTGCTGATCTCAGGTGGCGCGCTCGGCGCCTTCGCCGCCACCGACCTGTTCTTCTTCTATGCCTTCCATGAGCTCGCGCTGATCCCGACGTTCCTCATGATCGGCATGCTCGGGCGCGGCGACCGGCGCAGCGCGGCGTGGAAAATCACCATCTATCTCGGGCTGGGATCGATCGTTCTGCTCGCCGGACTGGTCTGGCTGGCAAACCTAACCGGCACCTACGACATGGGCAAGATGGTCGCCGCCGCCGGCACCATTGATCCCACCGCACAAAAGGGCATCGCAGCCCTGCTGCTCGTCGGCTTCGGCACGCTGGTTTCGCTCTTCCCATTCCACTCGTGGGCCGCCCCGGCCTATGCCAGCGCCCCCGCCCCGGTGGCCATGCTGCATGCCGGTGTGTTGAAAAAATTCGGTCTCTACGGGTTGCTGCGCCTGGCCATTCCGCTGGTCCCTGACGGCCTGCAGGCCTGGCTCACGCCGCTGCTCATCCTGCTGTTAGGCAACGTGCTGTGGGTTGGCCTGGTCACCATCTCGCAGAAGCGCCTCGACGGCATGCTCGGCAACTCCTCGGTGATGCACATGGGCTATATCTTCCTGGCCATCGCCGCGCTCATCGCCTTCCCTCACAACCCGCTGGCCGAATCCGCGGCGATCCTGCTGATGTTCGCCCACGGCGTGTCCATCGCGCTGCTCTTCGGCTTGGCCGACCGCATCGAACGCAGCACCGGCTCGCTTGACCTGGCCGAAATGGGCGGCCTGGCCAAATCCGCGCCCAAGCTCGCGTTCGTTTTCGGCATCGCCGCCATGGCCTCCATCGGCCTGCCCGGCCTGGCCAATTTCTCCGGTGAGATCCTGGTGTTTTTGGCCGCCTTCGCGAGCTACCACGGCGTCAGCGGGCTCGGTCCGGTGCAGATTGCCTGCATCTTCTCGCTGTGGGGGGTGGTCATTTCCGCGGTTTACATGCTGCGCGCCTATCGGAACATCTTCCACGGCCCGTGCGTGCCCGCCACCGCCAGCGCGCCGGATCTCACCCTGGCCGACCGCATTCCCGCGGCGCTGCTGGTGCTGGCCCTGTTTGCGGTGGGGTTATACCCTAACATTCTCCTCAATCTGCTGCGCTGAAGCAACCAGATATTAAAGCATTCAATCATAGGCCCTAAATTCTAAACTGAAGAATCCGCCGCCGCGCCGCCACCTCTTCGCCTAGAATTCAAAATTTAAAAATTCAAAATTTTTCTCCCATGCCCGCATATTACTTGGAAGCCCTCACCGTCACCCTCGGCATGATCCTGCTGCTGGCCGAAGCCTTTGTCCCCGGCAGGGGCAAGGCCTGGGTCGGCGTGGCCGCGGCACTCGGCCTGGCCGTCGTGCTCGGCCTCACCTGCCTGGCCATTGGGCCGGACGCCAAACCTGCGGCGGCCTGGGCGCAGTGGCCGCTGTGGCATTTCTATGAATTCGATGCGCTGGCGCGGTTCTACAAGATTTTCGCGCTGGTGTGCACGCTGCTGGTGGTATTGCTCTCGGTGGATTACCGGACGATCCTCGCCCGTTTCACCGATCATCCGGGATCGGAAAATGGCACCGGTGAATACTATGCGCTGCCGGTGTTTGCCTGCGCGGGGATGATGTTTCTAGCATCCGCCGCCGATCTGGCAGGCGCGTTTGTCGCGCTCGAGCTGGTGACCCTCACGTTCTATGTGATGGTGGCCTACATGCGCCGCAACGTCGGCTCGCTGGAGGCCGGGGTGAAATACCTGATTCTGGGCGCGCTGAGCACCGGGTTTTTGGTCTATGGCATCGCCTGGGTTTACGGCTCCACCGGCACGATGAGCCTGCAAAACCTCGAGGTTTGCATCGGCAATCTGCTCTCGCCCACTCCGTTGCTCTTCGGCATTGCGCTGGTGATGGTCGGTCTCGGGTTCAAGATCGGCGCCGTGCCGATGCAGGTCTGGATCCCCGATGTCTATCAGGGTGCGCCCACTCCCACCACCGCCTTCCTGTCGGTGGGGTCCAAGGCCGCGGGATTCATCCTGATGATCCGATTCCTGGATCCGTTCCTGGCCAGCAGCGTGACGCGCGTTCCGCTGCTCAACCTGTTGTTGATCCTGAGCGTGGCCACGCTGCTGTTCGGCAATTTGGCCGCAATTCCCCAAACCCACTTCAAGCGGCTGCTCGCCTATTCGTCGATTGCCCACGCCGGTTTCCTGCTGCTGGCGCTGGCCGCCGGTAAATCCGAAACCGCGGAGTCACTCAGCTCCGCCCAGGTGGTCTCGTTCTATCTGGCCACCTATCTGCTCATGACCCTCGGGGTGTTCTTCGTGCTGGCCCAAGTGCGCATCCAGCGCGACGGCGAGGCCATCGCGGATTTCAACGGGCTGGGCAAAACCAACCCTCTGCTGGCCCTGGCGCTCACCGTGCTGCTCGCCTCGCTCGCCGGTGTGCCGCTCACCGCCGGCTTCCTCGGCAAGTTTTTCGTCTTCTCGCTGGCTGTGGACGCCCACTTGTGGATGGGCGTGGGAGTGGCCTTCATCGCCGCGGCCGCCGGCTTTTACTACTATCTCAACGTGGTGCGGGCGATGTGGTGGGCCAGCCCGGGCGACCTCCAGCCGGTCTGCCTGCCGGTGATCAGCAAGGCCTGCGTCGCCATTCTAACGGTCGCGACGCTCGTCCTCGGGGTCTTCCCGCAGCCGATCCTCGCGCTGCTGAAGTGATCATGGATTGTTCTGCAACGCACCGATGAATGAAACCGACACTCCTCATTCTTGCCGCTGGCATGGGCAGCCGCTACGGCGGCCTCAAGCAAATCGATCCGATGGGTCCCAATGGAGAAACCGTCCTCGACTATTCGGTCTATGACGCCATCCGCGCCGGCTTTGGACGGGTGGTTTTCATCATCCGCGAGGATTTCGCGGAGGCCTTCCAACGCGGTGTGGGCGCGCGCTTTGCGGATCGCATCCAGGTGGACTATGTGTTCCAGCGTCTCGACGATCTGCCCGCGGGCTTCAGCGTGCCGGAGGGCCGGACCAAACCCTGGGGTACCGCCCACGCCGTGCGCGCCGCGCGCAATGCGGTCCACGAGCCGTTTGCCGTCATCAACGCCGACGATTTCTACGGTCGTGACGCCTACCTGCGCGCCGCCTCGTTTTTTACCAGTCTGCCAGTCGGCGCCAGCCAGGCGAGCGCGATGGTCGGCTACCCGTTAGAGAACACCCTCTCCGACCACGGCCACGTCAACCGCGGCATCTGCCAGATTGACGAGAAGGGCTTGCTCACCCACGTCGAGGAGTATCTCAACATCGAGCGCGAAAGCGACGGCCATGTGCGCGGCAATGCGCTTGACGGCAAGCGCCATGTGGTTGCCGCCGGCTCGCTGGTGTCGATGAATTTCTGGGCCTTTGGCCCGGCGTTTTTCATCCAACTTGAAGAGGCGTTCAGCCGGTTTCTAGCCGAATCGGGCAACCAGCTGAAATCCGAGTGCTACATCCCGACAGTGGTCGATCACCTGATCCACGGCGGCCATGCCCAATGCCGGGTCCTGCAAACGACCAGTCCGTGGTTTGGCGTCACCTATCCGGACGACAAGCCATACGTGGTGCAATCCATCCGCCAACTCATCGCCGCGGGCGAATACCCGGAACGGCTCTCCTAGGCCGCCACGGGTAATAGCCAAGCCCATAACTCCCATGGGAATTATAGGAACTCTGGGAATAATGACATCACCTCAGCCGCATTTCACTAGCACCTCAGTCACATGAAAATCCTCATCACCGGTGGGGCCGGCTTCATCGGCTCCCACATCGTCGAGCACTATCAGGGCATTGCGGAGGAAATCCGCGTCCTGGACAATCTGCGCACCGGCTACCGAACCAACCTCGACGGCTTGGACTGCACGTTCATTGAGGGCTCCATCACCGACCGCGAACTGGTGACCCAGGCGGTGCGCGACATCGACTATATCTTTCACCTGGCCGCGCTGGTCAGCGTGCCGGAGTCCATGGCCAAGCCGGCGGAATGCGTGGACATCAACGTCCTCGGACTGCTCAACGTGCTGGAAGCCGCCGCCGCGGCCAAGGTCGGCAAACTCGTGTTCGCCTCCTCGGCGGCGATCTACGGCGACAATCCGCTGGTTCCCAAGGTGGAGACGATGCTTCCCGAGCCGATGAGTCCGTATGCCATCACCAAACTCGACGGCGAATACTATCTGGACCTGTTTCGCCGCCAGGGGCTGCTAGAAACCGCGGCGCTGCGCTTCTTCAATGTGTTCGGCCCGCGCCAGGACCCCAACGGTGCCTACGCCGCCGCAGTGCCCATTTTCATCGCAAAGGCCGTGCGTGGCCAGGATATCACCATCTTCGGCGACGGCGAACAAACCCGCGATTTCATCTATGTGAAGGACATCGTCGGGGCACTCGCGTTCGCGGCGGAAACGCCCGCCATCCACGGGGTGTTCAACGCCGGCTACGGCGGCCAAATCACCATCAACCAACTCGCCGCCCGGTTGATCACGCAGGCCGCATCCGGATCGCAAATCCGGCATGCACCGACCCGCCCCGGCGATGTGAAGCACTCGCGCGCCAGCGTGGAGCGCCTCATGGCAGCCGGCTGGCAACCCCGCCACACGCTCGAGGACGGCCTCGCCGCCACCTTCGACTACTTCAAAAACCGCTGAGTATCCGTTAACCTTGAAAGGAAAATGGAAACCACGGATTACACGGATTTGACGGATTATTAGAGAGTTATGAAGATTGAAGCGCTAACCCTCTGGGTGAGCCTGAAGTCTGATAGAACACGGTAATCTTCTCCGTGAACCGGAGCGAAGCGGAGATAGCCTGACACGAAACCATGAATGATTCAGGCAAATCCGTTACAATCCGTATAATCCGTGGTAAAATTAGTCGGCCTGTCGTTTTCCATTTTCCCGTTTCAGGTCAGCCCGCCAGGGCGCGCGCCAGCGCCAGATAGACCTGCGTCCGCGGCACTTTGACTCGCGCCTGCAGTTGCTCCCAGGTGGCCGCGCGCAGGCGCACCAGGGTTTGGCGAGCCAGCATTGCGGGCAGCACAGTGGCCGCGCGCAGGCGCCGGGATGGCAGCGTCTCGGCATACACCAACCCCTCCCCCACCCACTCCCACGCCCGCTCGACCCACGCGCGGTGCGAATCTAACAAGCAGGCCATATCCAGAGGGTCCGCCACCGGCAGATAACACCGGCCAGTGGCAAGATCCGCCGGCAAATCCCGCAGGATGTTCACGAGCTGCAGGCCCTTGCCGTAGGTGATCCCGCGCGCCAGCAACCCGGGCGCGCTCGCTCGGGAAAACCGCCCGCCCAGGGTGACCCATCCCAGCTTCGTCCAGAATGCCCCGACGCAGCCGGCCACGCGCCAGGTGTAGTCCTCCAATTCCACATCATCGGCCAGCACCACCGGCCGAGCCGGCGTGGCACTGGCGAAGCGCACCAGATCCAGGCGCTGGCCGCCGATGATGATGCCCACCACCTCGCGCACCAGAATCGCTTCGGCCACTGGCAAGCGCTCCAGCCAGGCACAAAGAGCGCCCGCCTCATCTAACAACAACCGCTCCCGCGGATCGCTGACCGCGTTGCTCATCGCGACCGGCCAACGCGGCGGGTTGGCGGTTCCGGAGATAGCCCGCGCGAAGTCATCCAGACATTCCAAGCGCAGCTCCGGCGGCGCGGCGGCTGTATCAGCCAGGGTGTCGCTGGCCCGGGCTAGCAAATAGGCCAGGCTCGCCGCGCCGCGCATCGGAGCGGGCAGGAGGCGCAGCGTCAGGTAAAACGATCGCGCCACCCCCTTGAGCAACTGATTTTCCGATGGGGTTTTCACTGGGTGAAGGCAAGCATCCCGCCGCTTGGCAGGCAAGACTGCGCTGCAAAAATTTGAACTCGGGGTTGCGGCCACGCGCCATCGCCGCCAAGGTGACGATGAAATGAAGGATGATGGGCATGCTTTTCAGGACCGGGAAGCCGTCAAACTTGAGCGCCTCGAGCTCGCGCTCAAGGCTTCCAACGAGGGAATCTGGGATTGGTGGATGGAGCGCATGGACATCTACTACTCGCGGCGCATCCTCGAATTCCTCGAGTGCGGAAAACACAACGCGCCGCACTTGTTCCTGGCGCCGCACACCTGCATTCACCCGGAGGACCGCCGGGTCTTCCAACGGACCCTCGCCGGGGCGCTGGCGGACTGCGGGCCCGAAACCCTCGCCGTGGACGCACGCGTCCAGAGCAGCGGGGGCGATTGGCGCTGGTTGAGCATCTGCGGCACGGTCGTCAGATCCCGCGATGGCAGGGCCTATCGCATCGCCGGATCCATGACCGACATCAGCCGCCGCAAGAACGCCGAGTCCCAGGTCGAGGACGAGCGGTTTCTGCTGCGCCAATTGCTCGATCACATCCCGGTGCAGGTCTATTTCAAGGATCACGAGTCCAGGTTTGTGATGGCTAACAAGGGCATGGCCGAGTGGATGGGACACGTCGATGGCTCGGATCTCACCGGCAAGCACGACCGCGATTTCTTCGATCAAGCCCATTGGCAACCCGCCGAGCAGGACGAACGGCGCATCATCGAAACCGGCCGTCCCGTCATCGGCCAAATCGAGCATGAAACCTGGCACCATGGCGACGAAACCTGGGTGGTGACCTCCAAATTCCCGTGGCGCGACCGCCGCGGCCAGATCAAGGGCACCTTCGGGGTTTCCAGCGATGTGACCAAACTCGTCAAAACCCAGCGCGAAGCCATCCACCTGGCACGCCAACTCCAACAAAAAAACCAGGCCTACGAGGAAGAACTCCACCTGGCGCGCGAAATCCAGCAAGCCCTCACCGGCAGCCACGACCCCGCGGTTGCCAACGCTCATCAACGCGTCAGCTTCGTCTCGCGCTACATCCCGATCACCGGGCTCGCCGGGGATTTCTTCGAAATCATCCACCTCCGCGATGACTGTGTCGGGTTTCTCATCTGCGACGTCATGGGCCATGGCGTCCGCTCCGCCCTGGTCGTCGCCATGCTCCGCGGCTTGCTCGAAAAACAACGCTCCCAAGCCGCCGAACCCGGTGCTTTCCTGCAAGGCCTCAACGACGGGCTCACCGCCATCCTCGATCGCGCCCACACGACCCTGTTCGCCACCGCCTTCTACGGCGTCATCGACCTCGCCGCTGCCACCTTCAGCTACGCCTGCGCCGGCCACCCCGGTCCGATCATCGACGGCCCGGACGGCGTCCGCCAACTCGCCACCCAACGCCACGAAAAAGGCCCGGGGCTGGGCTTCATCGGCGGGGCCACCTTCCCGACGATGGTCATTCCGCTAGACTCGCTGCAGCGCATGGTCCTCTTCACCGACGGGATCATCGAAGCGGAAAACCCCAAGGGCGAACCCTTCTTTGAACAACGCCTCATGGCCCTCATCGCCGGCCGTTCCCCGCAACCGCTCTCCGACGTCCTCGACGTGATCCTCTCCAGCGTGCTCACGTTCTCCGCGAAGCGCCAGTTCGATGACGACGTCTGCCTCCTGGGCGTCGAACTCTCCCCCTCCGAGCCCGCGGCCTGAGGAAGTTCCAGATTTACCGCAGAGCCGCCAAGATCGCAAAGTGGCGCAGAGGATGACTCAGGATCCAAAACCACTCTCCCACGCTCTGCGTTCCTTTGCGCGCTTCGCGGCTCTGCGGCAAGTCCTTGGCCGTTGCCTGCGTTGCCACAACCGACACGCGCCGGGATCTCGCATATTTTATGAAAGTCGCAGCGGGGCCGCGCTTTTTGCACAGCCTGTTTGACAAACGGGGCTCCGATCCCCTAGGTTGCCCGTCCCGTCACTGACGTCGGTCCTATTTATGAACATTGTTGTCGAGAAGCTCCCCAAATGTGTCGCCACCCTGCGTGTTGAAATCCCCGCCGACAAAGTCCGTGGCCTGCGCGATCAAATCTTGCGCACCTACAGCGGCAAGGCCCGGGTGCCCGGCTTCCGCCCCGGGAAAGCTCCGAGCGCTATCATCGAGAAGCGCTTCGACAAGGAAATCACCGAAGAACTCCACGACAAGCTCGTCAACGAGGCCTACGATGCCGCGCTGCAACAGGAGAATCTGAAGGTTCTGGACTTCGGCAACCCCGAGGATCTCACCCCCCAGCCCGACGGCGGCCTCCGCTTCAACGCCACCCTCACGCTGGCACCGGAAGTCCAATTGCCTGCATATAAGGGCGTTGCAGTCACCGTGCCGCCGCTGGCCGTGCCCGCCGAAGATATTCAGGCGCAGCTGACCTCACTGCAAGAACGCTTTGCCGACTTCAAGGATATCGATGACCGCCCGGCTGCCATGGCCGATTTCGCAGTCATCGACTACTCCTCGACCGTCGAGGGCAAACCGACCGAAGAATTCCTCGGCAAGCCCGCAGGCTATCTCACCGGACGTGAGGGTTTCTGGGTCCGTCTGGATGAGAAAGCCTTCCTTCCCGGGTTTGCCGCCCAACTCGTCGGCATGAGCGCCGGGGAAACCCGCGAGATCACCCTCACGCTGCCCGAGGATTTCCCGGTGGCCGAGCTCCAGAACGTTGCGATGGTCTTCACCACCACCGTCAAGGAACTCAAGGAGGCCAACCTGCCGGAACTCAACGACGAACTCGCCACTCGCCTCGCCCCCGGCAAGTCACTCGCCGACATCACTGACATCATCCGCGACAACATGCAGGCCGAGCGCAAACGCAAGATTGACGACATGAAAGTCAATCAGATCGTCGCTCATTTCAATACCCTCGTCGATTTCGAACTGCCCGAGGAACTCGTCACCCAGGAAACCCAAAGCCAGGCCGATGCCATGGTCAAACGCGGCGTGCAAGCCGGCATGAGCGAACTCGAAATCCAATCCCAGCAAGCCGAAATCTTCGCCAACGCCGGCCATCAGGCCGTCTCGAACTTGCGCACCAATTTCATCCTGCAGGAGATCGCCCGCGTCGAACACATCGCCGTGACCGATGCCGAATTGGTCAACCACCTCGCCCAGCTCGCCCAGTCGCGCAAGGTCACACCCAAAAAATTCATCAAGGACATGCAACGCGCCGGGCGCCTGCCGTCGGTGCGCAGCTCAATCACCATTGGCAAGGCCATTGACTTCCTGGTCGAGCACGCAGACGTTACAGAACAAGCCGACATCGCACTCACCGAAGACTAACATGATCGCACCCTCCATGACCACCTCCACCCCCCGCAACAGTTATTACGTCCCGATTGTCATCGAACAGGACGCGCGTGGCGAGCGCTCGTTCGACATCTACTCGCGCCTGCTCAAGGACCGCATCATCTTCATCGGCACTCCCATTGATGATTTCGTGGCCAACTCGGTCATCGCGCAGCTCTTGTTCCTGCAAATGCAGGATCCCAAGAAAGACATCCACATCTATATCAACTCGCCGGGCGGCTCAGTCACCGCCGGCCTCGCGATCTATGACACGATGCAGTTCCTCACCTGCGACGTGAACACCTACTGCATCGGCATCGCCGCCTCCATGGGCTCGGTGTTGCTCACCGCCGGCACCCACGGCAAACGCTACTGCCTGCCCAACTCGCACGTGATGATTCACCAGGTTTCAGGCGGCGCACAAGGCACCGCTTCCGATATCGAGCGCACCATCGGCTTCATGTTCACGCTCAAAAAGCGCCTCAACGGCATCCTTGCCAAGCACACCGGCAAGTCCATTGAGGCGGTGGAACATGACTCGGACCGCGACAACTACATGACGGCGGATGAATCCGTGGCCTACGGGCTGGTGGACAAGGTTCTCGAAAGCCGCAAGCAACTCCCCGACGCCGTCGCCGTGCTCGCGGCCGACACGGCTAAATCCGACGGCTGACCCCCCACTCCTCACTGCCATGGCCCGCGCTTCCAATCTGACGATGTGCTCTTTCTGCGGCAAGAGCCACTCGGAGGTCAAAAAACTCATCGCCGGCCCCGGCGTCTATATCTGCAACGAATGCATCGAGGTCTGTTCGAAGATCCTGGACAAAGAACTCGGCGGCTCGCCCACCAAGGGCAAAACCCCGGCGGAAAAACCCGGTTTCAAGATCCCCCTCCCCGCCGCCATCCTGGCCAACCTCAATGCATTCGTGGTCGGCCAGGAAAACGCCAAAAAGGTGCTCTCAGTGGCCGTTTATAACCACTATCAACGCCTCCGCCAAGACCAGGCCAAGCTCGCCGACGAGTTCAAGGATGTGGAGATCGAGAAATCCAACGTGCTGCTGTTAGGTCCGACCGGATCGGGCAAGACCCTGCTCGCCCGTACCCTGGCGCGGGTTCTCGACGTGCCGTTTTGCATCGTGGATGCCACCACCCTCACCGAGGCCGGCTACGTCGGCGAGGACGTGGAAAACATCATCCTGCGCCTGCTTCAAGCCGCCGATTTCGACGTCGCGCGCGCCGAGCGCGGCATCATCTATGTGGATGAAATCGACAAGATCGGCCGCAAGACCGAGAACGTCTCAATCACCCGCGATGTGTCGGGGGAAGGCGTGCAACAGGCACTGCTCAAGATCCTCGAAGGCACGGTCTGCAACGTGCCGCCCCAGGGCGGGCGCAAACACCCGCAACAGGAATACATCCAGGTCAACACCGAGAAAATCCTCTTCATCGTGGGTGGCGCGTTCGTCGGCCTCGAGGATCTCGTCCGCCGCCGCCTGGGCAGCAACACGCTCGGGTTCCATGCCGGCGCCCACCAGGAGAATTTCGACGATCCGTTAGTCAACATTCTCGAGCGGGTCCAACCCGAAGACCTGCTGCACTTCGGACTCATCCCGGAATTTATCGGACGCCTGCCGGTGATTTCCTCGCTGCGCAAACTCACCGAGGACGAATTGATGGCGATCCTAACCGAGCCAAAAAACGCTCTGGTCAAGCAATACGGCAAGCAACTCGCCATGAACGGGGTGAAACTCCGCGTCACCCGCGACGCCCTGCGCGCGCTGGCCGAGGAGGCCGTGCGCCGCGGCACCGGTGCCCGCGCGTTGCGCTCGATCTTCGAGCGCATGATGTTGGAAGTCATGTTCGACATCCCGTCGCGCGACGATATTGATGCCGTCACCATCAACCGCCAGGTGGTACTCGGCGAACGGCCGCCGAGCATCCGGCGCAAGCGCGCCGCCCAAGACGCGGCGTGAGGCGCGATGTCCGCCCGAAGGCGGGACTACAGACCTCCTCAAGAAACGTCGGATCCAGCGTATGTAGTACCGCCTTCAGGCGCACACTACCCTAAGAATTTATGCTCCACGCGGCAACCCGACTCCCACGCCGACCCTTGGACGACACCGCGGCGTTCGATTTCGTGGTCGAGGTGATGCTGGACGGCGGATTTTGACAGTTTCCATTGCGGGGCGATGAGCAACTCCTGGTCGGCGATGCCGAAGAGCCGCTGGATGACGACCTCCGGGCGCAGCAGCGGAAGGAATTCGCACAGGAAATCAGTGTAGTCCGCCAGATTGAACAAGGGGAAGGGCTGCTTCTGATAGCGGGCGCCCAGGATCGAGCCCTTGACGATGTGCAGATGGTGGAGCTTTACGAATTTGATCTGCGGGAAGCGGTTGATCTCGCCGGCGTGGGCCAGCATCATGGCGCGAGTTTCCCCCGGGAAGCCGAAGACCGTGTGGACGCAGAGATTGAGAGGCGTGGAGGCCAGCGAATCTAACAACGTCGTGAGCTCCCCGTGCGAGCACCCGCGGTTGAGCTGACTGAGCGTCTCGTCGTGGATCGATTCCATGCCGAGTTCCAGGTCCACGGCCAGCCGGTCGGTATAACTTTCAAGCAGCGCGATCTTTTCCGCGTCGAGGCAATCCGGGCGGGTCCCGACGGCCAGCCCGACGACATCCTCGGGACAGACGGCCACCGCCTGATCGTAGAATTTGCGCAATTTTTCCACGGGCGCGTAGGTGTTGGTGTTGGGCTGGAAATAGATGATGAATTTCTCCGCCTTGTATTGCCTGCGGGCGCGGATGATCCCCTGCTCGACCTGGTCGTGGATTTCCTTCAGCGAGCGCGGCAGCGTGGGCGTGAACGAGTCAACGTTGCAATACGTGCAGCCGCCGTAGCCCTTGCTGCCATCGCGGTTCGGGCAGGTGAAGCCCGCGTCCACAATCACCTTGAACACCCGCTTGCCGGCGAAATTTCCGCGCAACCATGCGCCATAGCTGTTATAGCCCTTGATCCCGTGGTTGAGCGGCGTGGTCATATGTGATAATTGTAGCGGCGGTGTGTGACCGCCGCAGGTTTTTCTTGGAGGCCTGCGACTTCTCCCGCAGGGGAAAAGTAGTCGAAGAGCGCCGCTACAGTGAAAAGGTGTCCGTGGCCGGGGTGGCACCCAACGCGACACGGGCTTGGCCGTTGGCGGCGAGGTGGGTGAGGCTGTGGTAGACATCCTCCGCATCGGCACCGCAGGCGGTGGCAATCTGATCGGCGGTCATGGCCTGGGCGGTGAGCCGGCCGCGCACGGTCGCGAGGGTTGTCAGGAAATCCCCGGCGGCTATCTTGCCCGCTTCCACGCCCGGTTGGTGATAGGCATTGATGTGGACGAGCGAGGCGTAGAACGACACCGTGCGCTCGAACAGGGCGATGAGCAGGCCGAGTTGGAACGGCGTGACTTCCGGAATCGAAATGGTGAGCGACTGGCGGCCGGATTCATGCAGCGCCTTGCGGGTGCCGCGGAAAAACCCCTGGAGGTAATCGGCGCTGGTCGTGCCGCGGTCCACCTCGATGCTGGCGCCCTCGCGGCCCTTGCGCACCTCGATGAACGACGCGAAAAAGTTGTTCATGCCGTCGCGCAGTTGCTGGATATAGGCGTGCTGGTCGGTGGAGCCCTTGTTGCCATAAACCGCCAAGCCCTGGTTGACCACCTTGCCGTCCAGGTCCAGGCGCTTGCCGATGGATTCCATGACGAGCTGTTGGAGGTATTTTGAAAACAGCACGAGCGAATCCTTGTAGGGAATGACCACCATGTCCTTTTCGCCTTTGCCGTTAGACGCATGGAACCAGGCCAGCGCGAGGCGCATCGCGGCGTTGTTAGATGCGTCCGTCTTTCGGGTTTCCGCGTCCATGGCGGCGGCTCCTGCAAGCAACGCGTCGATATCGAGGCCCTGCAAGGCGGCGGGCACGAGGCCCACGGTGGAGAGCACCGAGGTGCGGCCACCGACCCAATCCTCCATCGGGAAGCGGGCGAGGAACTGGTGCTGAGTGGCGTATTGATCGAGCTTCGAGCCGACCCCGGTGACAGCGGCGGCGTGGCGGCCGAAGTCGAGGCCGGCGGCCTCCCAGGCGGCTTTGGCCTCGAGCATGCCATTGCGGGTTTCGGCAGTGCCGCCGGATTTGGAAATGACGAGCACCAGGGTTTGGGCCAGGCCGGTTGCGGCGAGTTGGCCGATCACCACGTCCATGCCGGCGGGGTCGGTGTTATCAAAGAAGAAGATCGGCAGGCACGCCGTGCTGCCGATGGCTCCAGTGACGAGCTGCGGGCCGAGCGCCGAGCCGCCGATGCCGATGAGCAAAATCTGTTGGAACGTACCGCCACCGGGCGGCGTGATCGCTCCGGCGTGGATGTTGGCCGAAAACTCTTTAAGCGCGGCGATCGGCCCGGTGATGGCCTGCTTGATTTCGGCGCTCGGGGCGAGTTCCGCGCTGCGCAGCCAATAGTGGCCGACCATGCGGCCTTCATCCGGGTTGGCGATGGCCCCGCCCTCGAGGGCCTGCATGTCGGCAAAGGCCTGCTGGATTTTAGGCGCCATCCCGGCGGCGAACTCGGCACCGATATCCATCAGCGAGAGATCGAGGGAAAAGCCGAATTGCGGATAGCGGATGAGGTTTTGGTGGTAGGATTTCCAGGACATGGTACGGGGAGAGCAAATGCTGCAACGCTGAAACCCTGCAGGGCTAGAATGTGAGGATGGAATGGACGGGATAGGGAGTGAGTTTGGAGCGGCCATCCAGGAAGGAGAGTTCGATGAGGACTGACACGCCCACGAGGTTTACCCCGACCTCGTCGAGCAACTTAATCGCGGCGGCGGCGGTGCCGCCGGTGGCCAGCAGATCGTCAACGATCACAACCGACTCGCCGGCTTGCACGGCGTCCTGATGGAGTTCGAGGATGGCTTCGGCATACTCAAGGGCATATTCGGTCTGATAGGTCTTCCACGGCAGCTTGCCTTTTTTGCGCACCGGCACGAAGCCCGCGCCCAGGCGGTCGGCCACGGCGGCGGCAAAGATGAAGCCGCGCGCGTCGATGCCCACCACCTTGTCGATTTTAACCCCGCTGACCGTGGCGCAGAGCCGGGAAATGGCTTCCCGAAAGAGGGTGGCGTTGGCCAGAATCGGGGTGATATCCTTGAACACGATCCCGGGTTGCGGAAAATCAAGCACATCACGGACAGCGGCGCGGAGCGGATCAAGCGAGGAAATCACGCGGAGTTCTAGCGACCCGGCCCGGCGCGTGCAAGGACGATGCGGCAGGCAGATTCAAAAGATCACCGGCCGCGCCCACCCACCTCCCGCGGAACTCGTGGTTCATGGGTTGAATTCAAGAAGCGGCGGAATCCGTCTGCCGATGTCCATGGAGCTGCCATGAAGTGAGAGCATCGCGTTGCCTTGTCCCGGCATGGACATGAGCGATCGGATATCGCCCTTCCTTGCGCCTGTGCGGCTATTCTGGTAGCGGCGGGCCTTTCTGGTAGCGGCGGGTCTATGACCGTCCCTCGCGCAAGAAGCAGCCGAAGCTCGGCGGTTAGGAGCACGCCCACTGCAATTCATTGGCCTCGGCGCCCATAGAGCCGCCGCCACATGTCTCTGCTTTGGCCACAAGCGTTGGCATGCCGGCTACCGTGCTCAGCGGATCATGTCGCGCGTGGCCCGATACCTCGCGGCGCAGCGCGGGCACTCGATGGTGATCGATTCGGCAGCCCCAAACAGGTCGTCAAGGCGGTTTTTCCAACCGCCGAGGATCGGCAGGATTTGATCCAGGGTGCAGCCGCACTCAAAGCGGAAGCGCCGCGTTTCTAGCACCTTGGTTTCCTCGGTAGCATCGATGTGGGCGACGGCCGCCGCGTCCAGGGACTCAAACCATGCCAGATCGCAATCCGGCTGGGCGGCAACCAGCGCGAAGTTCTCATCATCTAACCGGAACGCGCGGGCCGGGCGCTGCTCGGACTGGGCATAGAATTGTGAGATCCAGGCGACGGGGTCCTTGCCCACCACTTCCAGGGTGGTGGTGCGCGGCTCGCTCAGATTGGGCGAGGTGGTGTGGGCATAGAAAAAATTCCGGTCCGGTTCGCGCACGTCCTCGGTGAAGACGCGCCCGGTGATGGATTCCTGGATCGACCCGCCGGTGACGAACAAGTTGACGCGCGGGGCGCGCAGGTTGACCGTCCAGGCGATGGTTTCCGCCCACGGCCGCGCGACGAGGTGAAGTACCAACATCGCCAGCGAGTCCTTGAGCATCTGATCGAGCTCCAGCGCATGCCGGATACCGTGTTGCATGAGGTGGAGATAGTAGTCGGTATAGACCGGCGTGAATTGCCCGCGCAGCAGCAGCGCGTTGCGGTGGCGCACGAACACCGATTCGATGAGCGTGAAGTCTGCGGGTACGTCCATTATCGGGGATTTGGAATACAGGCGGGACGCCCAATACTATCGAGTTAAGCACAGAGAGAAGAGATTATAAACCACAGATAAACTGGATAGACGCAGATGAAGAGAGATTTTTGATTTCATCTGTGTTCATCTGCGTCCATTTGCCTCATTATTTGAAATCAACTGTTCGGCCATCTCGCTTCGCTCGGTTGCGGTTCGAATTTCTTAATTGAACAGTATTGGGCGGGACGCCTAGGCTCCAGGCAACTCGATGAAGCCTTCCAGCTTGCGGATCCGGGTGGGGTGGCGCATCTTGCGCAGCGCCTTGGCCTCGATCTGGCGGATGCGCTCGCGGGTGACCTGGAACTGGCGGCCCACTTCCTCAAGCGTGCGGCTGTAGCCGTCCTTGAGGCCGAATCGTTGTTCGAGCACCTCGCGCTCGCGCTCGGTCAGTGTGTCTAACACATCCTTGATCTTCTCTTTGAGCATCGAGAAGCCGGCCTCCTCCATCGGATTATCGGCGGACTTGTCCTCGATGAAGTCGCCGAACGAGGTGTCGTCCGAATCGCCGACGGGGGCCTGAAGTGAGATCGGCTGTTGGGCCATCTTGAGCACCGCGCGAACCCGCTCGACGGGCAGGTGGATTTCCTCGGCGATTTCCTCCGGCGACGGCTCGCGGCCGTATTCCTGCACCAGTTGCTTCTGGACGCGCATCAACTTGTTGATGGTTTCGATCATGTGCACCGGGATGCGGATCGTGCGCGCCTGGTCGGCAATCGAACGAGTGATCGCCTGGCGGATCCACCAGGTGGCATAGGTGGAGAACTTGTAACCGCGGCGGTATTCGAATTTCTCGACGGCTTTCATCAGGCCCATGTTGCCTTCCTGGATGAGGTCGAGGAACGAAAGACCGCGGTTGGTGTATTTCTTGGCGATGGAGATGACCAACCGGAGGTTGGCCTCGACCATTTCGGTTTTGGCCTTGAGGGCTTCCTTGAGCCAGTGGCGCAGGTTGCGGTTGGTTTCCTCGAAGCTTTCCTGGGTGTGCCACAACCGCTGCTGGAGCTCGCGCAGTTTGGTTTGGAACTCCTTGTCCTCTGGATCAGATTGGAGTTTGCGGCCGTATTTCCAGAACTTCTGCATGTAATCGTCCACCTGCTCGCAGAAATCCTCCACCACTTTCTGTTTGTAATAAAAGCGGATGAACACGCGGTTGAGCGTCTGAAGGTTCTTCTGAAAGTCCTCCTCAAGCTTCTTTTTGCCGCGCGGGTTCTTGGCCGAGAGCTGGCGGAAAAACGCGTCGTTCTCGGCGTGGAGCTGCTTCAACTGGTCGCACAGTTTGGGCAGTCCTTTCATATAGCGTTCGCGGGACTCGATTTTTTTGTCGAGGATCACGCGGTCGAAGCGTTCCTTGCCCTTGTTGAGCTTGTCGGCGAGGTCCAGATAACAATCGGTGACAAAGCCGAACAAATGCAGGTGGCGGGCCACCTCGATTTCAGCGTCTTCGATGCGTTTGGAAATCTCGACTTCCTGCTCGCGGGTCAGCAGTGGCACCTGGCCCATCTGCTTGAGATACATCCGCACCGGGTCGTCGAGAATGTCGAGCTTCTGGTCGGCTTTAAGCTCCTCCTCGTCGCCGTCTCCCTCGTCGCGCTTTTTGTCCTTGTAGCGGTCCACCTCGGAGGCGTCGATGATATCGAACTCCATGTTGCGCAGCCGCTCCATGATGGCCTCGACGTCATCCGGATCCACCAGGTCGTTAGGCAGAATTTCGTTGATGTCGTCGTAAGTCAGGTAGTCCTGCTCCTTGGCCAGTTTGATCAACTCGCGGATCTTCTCCTGGATTTCAGGCGTGTCGATGCGCCGCTTGGGACTCTCGCCCGCCTTGGCGGACTTGTCTGTCTTGTCCGACTTGGCGACCGGGGCAGGCTTAGCAACCAGCGCGGGTTTGGCGACCTGCGCAGGTTTAGCGACCTGAGCAGGTTTGGCGACCTGCGCGGGTTTAGCGACCGGAGCAGGTTTAGCGACCGGAGCGGGTTTGGCGACCGGAGCAGGTTTGGCGACCGGAGCGGGTTTAGCGACCGGAGCGGGTTTGGCGACCGGAGCAGGTTTGGCGACCGGAGCGGGTTTGGCGACCGGAGCGGGTTTGGCGACCGGAGCGGGTTTAGCGACCGGAGTAGGTTTAGCGACCGGAGCAGGTTTAGCGACCGGAGTAGGTTTAGCGACCGGAGCAGGTTTAGCGACCGGAGTAGGTTTAGCGACCGGAGTAGGTTTAGCGACCGGAGCAGGTTTAGCGACCTGCGCGGGTTTGGCGACCGGAGCAGGTTTAGC
>Ga0114958_10000611_pt1 | contig 30490 bp, 22 predicted proteins | sample C_130208_EF_Meta_FD_89577 | JGI IMG/M metagenome (GOLD analysis project Ga0114958, IMG submission 89577) | Freshwater microbial communities from Lake Croche, Canada to study carbon cycling - C_130208_EF_MetaG | ecosystem: Environmental > Aquatic > Freshwater > Lake | place: Lake Croche, Canada... | reverse complement strand
GGGTAAATCATAGCATTATAAGAAATGCCCGGCTGCACAGGCCACCATTCGGCAGAAGCCCACAATTTCCCTTTGCTTTTTTTAAGGAGGCTATCCTGCTCAACCAATTCGGCAGGCAGCCATACTTCAGCGGGTGTGCCACCCCAGTTAGCATTGATCAACCCAACAGGCACATTTAATTGTTCCTGTAATTTTTTTCCGAAAAAATATCCGATGGCGCTAAATCGTTTCATGTCTGCCGGTGTGCAAACCTTCCATTCTCCTTTGCAATTATTTTGCAACACATCACTGCTTGCTTTTTCAACATAAAAAAAGCGGATGCTTGTATTGGTCGCATTGGGAGCTTCTTCTATTGCCTGCTTTATTCCTTTATTGGCACTGAATTCCATATTGCTTTGTCCGCCGCAAAGCCAAACCTCACCAATGAGCACATCCTCAATTGTAACCGTATTGTAACCGGTGAAACGAATACTATACGGCCCTCCGGCTGCAGGCGTAGGGATAGTGATTTTCCAGTTGGCCCTGTTATCTCCAATTGCGGTATACGTAACAGTGTCCCAGCCTGGCTTTATTTTCACTTCTTCCATGGGGTCGCACCAACCCCACAAGGTGACACTTGTTTTTTGCTGCAAAACCATGTGTGTGCCGATGATTGAAGGGAAAGAAATCTCGGCTTTAACCACATTTCCAATACACATGATAAATGCCAATACCACATTAATTTTATACATAGCTAAATTGTTATTTCAATTTGGTCAGCAATGGTTTCAGTGCCAAGTACCAACGTTCCGCCATTTTCATTTCACCTTTGTCACTAGGATGAATATCATCGTACATATCTGTTGCAGGGTCAACACCATTGAACTGGTCCACTACAAGTACCGGTGATGCGCCAGTATTTTTTTTACGGGCAAACTCGAGTATAGCCTTGTTGAAAATGATCAATGCTTTATCATAAGAGGTGTCGGTGCCACATAATTTTTTCGGTGCCCATTGCTGCCCCAGTGTTGGTATCTGCGCCAGCAAAATTTTTACTGATGGATTTCTTTTTCGCAGTTTGTTTAGGATGAGTGAAAAATTTTGCATGGCGGACGCAACAGGATAACATTGAAACACTTCATTGGTACCCAGCTCTATCAAAACAATATCCGGACGGTACTGGCCAAGCCAGTTGTCTAGATTTCCTCTTTGCTTATCCCAATCAGGCGGATTCAGCACATCTGCAGATGTCCATCCGGAATGGCCATCATGATCCATGTCGAAATCCGGGTTGGGCACTTCTCCGCCCATATGATGTTTTGCCCAGGAGCCAATCAAATCAAAATTGTATTTGTCTGCATGCAGCATTTGCCACAGCAAACGGCGGTAACTATTGTATTTATTGGTACCATTGGTAATTGAATTTCCCAGGCAAAGAATATTGGTAGTTTTTGAGTTGTACACTGTGAGCATAAACCGCTGGTGAACTTCGGTGCCTGCATTAAAAGCAACAAGATGAACGGGGTACTGACCAGCCTTTACAGTTTTTCCCGTAAGCAAATGTTTTACTGAATCGTATTGAAGCCAGGATGGTAAATTTTTTACAGCATACGAAAAATTTTTACCAGCGGAATCAGCAGCAGTAAAGTGATACCTGTAATTTGAACCAGCAGCAACCCGGTTCTTCTCTTTCGATGTGAAATATATTTTTGATTGCCGGGCATTACTGGATTGATCTTTTTTTGTTTGGGGCATACGTATTTCGGGCTGGCCATTTACCATTTCCAACGGCAACCACACATACCTGGAATTTGGCAGATCTGTTTTGTTCCACCTGTCTGCCATAAAAATGAAAACAGCCTTATTGGCTGTTGGTAAAACAAATGTGCTTTGTGATAAAAATGTACTTTCGGCTCCAGCACCTTTGCATGGATTACCCATTTGCTTCCATTGACCCAGCAGGCTGTCGGCAACTGCATACGTTGCAGGATTGGGCGACCAGCCTGTACAATCAGATGTGATCAGGTAATACTTGTTTTGAAACTTAAACACCGCCGGTGCTTCCCTGTTAATGGCAGAAGTGATGCGGCTGTAGGTTGCCGTGGGTGATGTATAATCATCTGACAAAAGGCAAACATGCATTGTTTTATTAAACTCAGAAGCATACACCAGGTAGGCCTTATCATCTTCATCTTTATACACCGTCATATCACGGGCCATTTGTCCGTTGGGTTTAACACTCCCAAGGTATTTGTATGGTCCTTCAGGCTGATCGCTTAAGGCCACACCGGCCTGGGAGTAGCTGTAATCATTGGCATCCACATGCATCCACATTACAAACTTGTTGGTTTGTTTATTGTAAACAACCTTCGGCCTTTCAATTATTTTACTGGTATCAAGATCATTGGACGCATCGCCTGTTAAAGAAGCCAGGGCGACACCCTCATTTTTCCAGTTGATCAAATCTTTGGATGAATAGCAGGATACGCCACCCGCCGGAACCCGGTAATCTTCCCAGGCCTGGCCCGGCACAAGCCATGTTGTACCTTTCTTAATTTCACCAAAGAGGTAGTAAGTTCCGTTGTATTTGAGGATGCCAGCGCCATGTGCATTTACAGGTTTACCATCCGTGTCATTCAGTATATCACCTGTATGTACAGGAAAGCCTGGTTGCTGGGCAGCTAAATTGTACACGGAGAGCATTTGAAGCAGTACAAAAATGAATCGCATGATGATACAGATGGGTTTATGATGATAACTTTAAAAGCAGGCTCCAATACCTTTTTCGGGTGCAGGTTGGCTATTGAAGTCAATGCCGCCTGGTTCAATACCAAACAAACGATGCAGATCAAGGCCCTGATTTCGAAGCGGGGAATTTGCTTTTACTTTATACCGCTGAAGTAATTTTAAATCAGCACAGGAACTCACCAATGGACGAGTTTGCATGTTGAATCCGGGATTTATGTTTAAACCCACAACTGTTCCTTTCAACAATTCCTGCCCGCTTTGTTTTGACCAAGTGTTTAAATCTGTAAGCCCTTCGATATTAAAATTGTTTTTTAAACTCCACCAGTTATTGCCAAGAAAAATATCGCTTTCCCTTTTCCCTTTTAGTAAACTATCAGTTGCAATAAAAATGTTGTTGTAAAACGAAAACCCTTTCCTGGCACTCTGGCCTGCATAACTTATTGCCGAACCTTTGTTGTTGTAAATAGTATTGTTGTGGACGATGCAATTGTAAAATTGCAGGGAATCATCAGAGCTGTTCCAGATATAAATACCAGCCCCGGCGGCAGAAACAGTACCGTCATCTTCGCTTATGTTATAGCGGATAATATTGTTGTACCAGTTGCTGGCACCTGCATATTGAAAGATGCCGTAACCGCTTCCCTGGTTTTCGTACGAGAGACAATACTGAATGATGGAATTGGTAACGCCTCCATCCAGATCAAAGCCACCGCCGTCATCTCCTCCTTTGGAGGTTTTGTTACGATAGGAAAGGCAATGCTGGATGATAGCACTGTCTGCCTCATAACACCAGATGCCAACAGGACCATTGCCAATCCTGGGCATGTCCCATCCATTATTGGTGGCAGAACAATATTCAATCAGCAGCTTACTGCATTCGCCTGCAATTATTCCATTGCCACTGTGATTGTTTAAAATCATGGGGTTTCCGGGATTGTTGTCGGCTTTGCAATACCCGATGTAAATATTACTGCAACCTTCTTTGTGCTGGTATTCTCCTGACACGGAAATACCGGCGAAGCCGTTGTCATGTGCGTACACATTTACAATACGTATATTGAAAGAAGCATATACTGATACGCCTGCATTGCGAAAGCCTTTTACATCCAGTTCATCCACCACGATATTGCTGGAATTTAACACCGCTATACCGTCACCTGCGTTGCCCTTCTTTCGTCCGGAGCCTGTTAGCTTTAAATTTTTAATCGTTATAAATGCTGCTTTTTCTATTACAAGGGCAGACGAATTTCCGGCATTGATTTCAGCTATTCCATTTCCGAAAGAACCAATTACCACGGGGCTCTCCAATACGCCACCACTCATTGAATCTACTTTTAGTGTGCCCTTAAACGTTTGCTCTGCTTTAAATAAAACCGAGTCACCAGCCCTCAACCGAACCGTGTTGATTTTCCCGATTGTTTTCCATGGGCTTTTTGCTGTTCCTGCATTGTTATCATTGCCTGTTGCAGCCAGGTAGTAGGCTCTTGGCTTTACATCTATTTTTTGCACCTGTGCCTTCATCACCTTTATACCAATAAAAAGAAATACCAGAAAGAAAGCAATTCGCTTCATTGTTTTGCCAGTTTATAAAAGAATGAATGTAAATATTTCTACAGCTGTCATTGATTGCCCAATTTCCATTTCTTAATATCCTGGGTTTTGCTTCAACTTTTTGTTCAGGTCAATTTCAATTTGTGGGATTGGGAAGTATTCATTTTTACCAGCCGTAAAATTTACGCCGGTAAGATTCGCCGACAACCTGTCTTTTTCCTTTTGCAGGTAAGCGTTGATGGTTTCGGCAGCAATTCCCCAGCGGACGAGGTCAAAAAAGCGATGTCCTTCCAATGCCAGTTCCAGCCGCCTTTCAAAGCGAACAGCTTTACGAGCCACTGCCTTGTCAGACCAGGCGGTATTGTAAGTATCAACAAAATAGTTGGCTGATGCTGCATAGCCTCCAATATCATCATACACTACCTCTACCTGGCGGCCTGTTTTTGCCCTGTTGCGTACAAAATTTACATATGCCCTTGCCTTGTTAACATCGCCAATTTCCACTTCACATTCAGCAGCCCAAAGCAGCACATCAGCAAAGCGGATAATGCTGACATTGACTGAACTGTTGAGCATGTAATACTGGGCGTAATTATCACTATATTTTGCAAAGTTGCCATCGAGGTAACGAAAATTATTTTTCACCGGGATATACGGACCGCCAAATGAGCGGTCGGTGATCCAGCCATAATTAGGATCGCTACCGGGATTGCTTCCATAACCACTGTAGTAAGATGGTGTTGTCCAGTCCAGGTAAGGAACGCCCCTTCGGCCCACTGTCCAGTCCAGCCTTGGATCCACTGTTCCATCATAAGCAGTGTAATAATCATAGCCGGCAGCATCCATATCATTCTTCAAGTTCTCGTCATTAAAATTATCCAACAATGGCAGTCCGTTAGCATCGGTTTTAAATGAATTGACCAGGTTAAAAGAAGGTTGCTTCCAGCTTACATAAAAGCTGCTGAGCGGATAGATCGTTGGTGTGTTGGCTATCTCACCAATATTTGAATTGGCACCATTTGAACCATCATTGGCAGAAAATTGAATTTGAAAAATATGCTCGGGGCTGTTCTCCAATTCAGGGTTGAAATTGTCATCAAAATTTGTCATGAGCGCATATGGATTTCCCTGTGCATTAACGCCATTGCCGTTGCCGCCGTATGCTGCCGGAATAATAGTATTCAATAAAGCTTTGGCCTCTGTAAATTTCTTCTCAAACATATAGGCTTTGGCCAGGTAGCAGGCGGCTGTCCATTTATTTGCCTGCCCTTTGTAAGGCTGAACTTCAGGCAGGTTGCCGGAAGCAAAAGTAAAATCTGCTTCTATCTTTGGCCAGATATCTGTTTCATTGGATGGATCCAGCTTCACTCCGGCTTCAAAAGAGGAATCTGCCTGTTCATCAAGATACGGAACCTTATTCCACATCTTCTTGGCTTCAAAATGAAAATGACCTCTTAAAAATCTTGCTTCAGCAATGGCCTGTGTTTTTTCTGTTGCACTCATATCAGTGGCAGCGTTTGCAGCCCTTATCACCTTGTTGCATCTTGACACACCATCATACACCGTCCGCCATTTATCAGCAAGAAATGCAGTGGAAGACTGCGTAAGAAAATGTTCAATTGTAATGGCATCCGAACCATCATTGGAACCGCCACGATAAGCATCTCCAGAGGTAATATCACCATACACCCAATTGGTACCTGATGTGCTCCACCAGCTAGACTTAGCTGTTAGTCCATTTACATTATGATAAGCGGCTGTCAGCAACTGCCGCACACCCGCCTTATTTTTCAACTGATCAAATGTGATAGCCGTGGGTTCCACATCAAGAAAATCTTTTTTACACCCGCTGGCTATTATTCCTGTAATCAATACAATCGTTAATATCTTTTTCATGTTGATAATTATAAAGTTGTTTATAATCCAAAATTGATTCCCACTACAAATTTCTTCGAGATAGGGTAGTTGCCTCCAAAATCGACGCCGATAGAAGTTGCTCCGCCGTTGCTTATTTCAGGATCAATCCCGGAATATTTAGTGGATGTAAGCAGGTTAAATCCCTGGACATAAATCCTCATTTTACTGAAGGCTTTGGAAGCAGGTAAAGTGTATCCTATCTGTAAACTCTTTAAGCGCAGGTAACTGCCGTCTTCAATAAAAAAAGATGAAGGCTTGATGTCATCTGAACTGGTGTTGTTCCATATTGGCAGTTTAGCACCCGTGTTGGTTGGGCTCCATGTGTTATCTGCTCCTTCGCCCTGTGCTCCCGGAAACACAGTATTTACCCGCCAGTAGTTAAATATTTTATTGCCTGATACGCCTTGTAAAAATATACCGAGGTCGAAGTTTTTGTAGTACAGATTTAAGTTGTAACCGTAACTGAATTTAGGATGAGGGTTACCAATAAATGTTCGGTCATCATTGTTGATTTGACGATCATTATTTAAATCTTTGAATTTAAAATGTCCCGGCGCTTTAGCTGCAGTAAGCCCTGCATGCGCCACTCCATATTTTGTGTAGTCCTCAGCTGACTGAAAGATACCTTCCTGTACAAATCCAAAAAAGCTTGAAAGCGGTTTGCCCACCACACTACGGGTAACAATGAAATGGGTTGACCCGTACTCTGCATCAATATGCGCTGCACTGTCGCTGCTGATATAATCTACGTTATTGCGGTAAGTGGAAATATTAAAGTTCATGTCGTAACCGATTGGGCCAATCTTATTGTTATACCCCAATTCCAGTTCAAGCCCTTTGTTGGAAAACTGCATCACATTTTCAAATGGTGCCAGTGCATCTCCACGCAGGCCGGATATGGGTGGTACGGCAAGCAGGTCTTTGGTGATCCTGTTAAACCAGCTGAATGCCACTGTTACCTTGTTATTGAACAGGGTTGCATCAAAACCAATGTTGGTGGTTTTATTTGTTTCCCAGTGGATATAAGGGTTACCCAGCTGATACAAACCTGCACCCGTAAAGGCAGAATTATTGGTGCCATTCAAATCGTAGCTGCTGTAGTTGATATACCCCCCGGTTAAATACTGATCCCTGTCCAATCCTGATGGGATTGCATCATTGCCATTTTCTCCATAAGCAACACGGAGCTTAAGATCATTGATCCAATTGATCCTTTGCATAAAACTCTCTTTGGAAACACGCCATCCGCCACTGTAAGAAAAGAAGTTTCCGTAGCGGTTAAGCGGTCCGAATTTGGAAGAACCATCATGCCTTGCAACAAAGCTCACCAGGTACCTGTCCATGAGGGAATAATTGACGTTACCAAAGATGGAAGTAGAAGTCGCCTGGTCGGTGCCGCCACTTACGGTGTTATAAGGTCCACCATTTAATACCGGGGTTCCGTTACTTAGATTGAGAAAGCCCTGGTTGGTGTACAGCAGGTTGGGCGTGGTGCCGCTGTTGTTCCTGGAGAGAAACTTTCTTGATTCATACGCTACGAAGGCGCTTATTTTTTGGAGATTGCTTAACCTTAGTTCATAAGATAATTTATTCGTCCATCTTAAATCGCTGCTGTATCCGCCGCCTTCTGAAAACTGGTTGTATGGCGCTGAATAAAGGTTCTGCGGAAAAGTATCCAAAAAGAAGCGAAAGCTGTAGGGATAAAACTGGGCACCTATCTTACTTTCATACACCAGGTTTTTAATGGGTTCTACTGCAACATAGGCAGATCCAATCATTCCTGCATTATAACCTCCACTTGTTTCACGGCCATTCTTTTGCCCCAGCACAGGATTGTTACCTCCTGCATGCAATGCCCTGGTATCACCAAATCCTTTTGGTCCGGAATAATTACCTGCAATATCGTACACAGGTATTAAAGGACTGCGTTGATAAAGATCGGCCAGTAAACCCTGCGGACTGTGATTGGTTACGCCGCTTCCCTGTGTGTAGGAGAACTGGATATTCTCTCCGAGTTTTAACCACGATACTGGTTTAAACTCCGTATTTAACCTGATGGAATACCTGCTGAAATAAGTTGCCAGCAATGTGCCTTCGTTATTCAAATATCCAAGGCCCAAAGAGTAATTGGATTTATCTGTAGCACCGCTTAATGTTAGCTGGTGATTATGGCTAAAGCTTTGGCCAAGTACTTCTCTGAACCAGTCGGTACCCTGCTTATTTGTTTTTAAAATGCGATAGCCTGATAAGCTGTACAATGAAGGGTTCGCAGCGGCACTTCCTTCTGCTGCTATCAATGGTGCTCCTGAACTTCTTTCTATAATATAATCCGGCAGTACAGGTGTGGCACCGCTTCCATAAAACTGGTCTGTTACCGGCAGGTTTGAATTTTTTAAATAGTTCCAGTAAGCGTTTGCATACGCCTGCGGACTAAGCGACTTTGGAAATTTAGTGGGTGATTCCCATGCACCATAGCTGTTATATTCCAGTTTGGGTGCAGCACCAAGTTTACCAGTTTTAGTAGTGATTACAATTACGCCGTTGCCGCCCTGTGCTCCATACAGTGATGTGTTGGATGGGTCTTTTAACACCGTGATGGTTTCAATATCATTGGGGTTTACGAGGTTGCTGCCGCCTCTCATCTGCACACCATCAATTACATACAATACGTCGTTATTTCCATTGCTGCCAAAACCCCTGATACGAACCACGGAAGTACTTCCGGGACCGCCCTGTGCATCCACACTTACGCCTGCCACACGGCCCTGCAATACAGAACCGACATCTGTAACCGGCGTTTTTGCAACCACATCTGCACTCACTGTGGATACGGCTCCCGTTACATCTCTCTTGCTTTGTCTTGAATAACCGGTTACAATTACAGCATCCAGGTTATTGTCTGCCAGCGCAAGTTTTGCAGTTATGGTCTGCCCTGCTGATACACTAATTTCATAAGGTTTAAAGCCGGTATAGCTGATCACAAGTACCGCCGATGCCGCACCAATATCAAGCCTGAACTTGCCGGCATTATCGGTAGTGGTAACAATGGCACGATTTGATTTTACCATAACGGTAGCTCCTGCCAGTGGTGACCCGTTATTGTCTGATACAGTGCCCGATACAACATTATCATACAGCGCCCATTGGTTTACTTCCAGCAGGGCTCCATCTGTTTCACCATTACTGTCCTTTCCAATGGATGCTTTAGCAGATGGAAACAACAATATCTGCTCTTCCACCACCCGGTAATCAATTGCCAACGGTTTTACAATCTCATTGATAAATTCAATCAGTCTTTTATCTACCGCAGCAAAAGAAATTTTTCTTTCAGCCTGTATGGTATTGGGGCTGTATAAAAAATTAACACCAGTTTGCTTTTGAATTTTCATCAATACTTTGTCCAGCTCCATGTCTACTGCTGAGATAGAAAACTTTTTGTTTAATTCCTGTCCGGTCGTTTTGCTGGCATACAGAGCGGTGGTAAAAATGAGTGCCAGTGTTATTTGCCTTATGGTTATTTTCATGGCAAGCGGTATAGCAGCAAGAAGTTGCTTTTTTTTCATAATTTTAAAAGGTTTTGTTCGTGTTGTAAAATGATCCGTACAAAATTGCGTGGGTTTTGGTATCGGAAGATGGGCGAAGTTGGCCTTCAATGATTTTTGCATCAAAATCAAGTAATGGATCTAAAGAAGTAAAAAATTCATTGGGTGGGTAACCATTAAACGCTTCAGACCATAATCCTTTATGTCCAGCGGCGCAAACGCTTCTTTTTACGTCCTTAATGTTATTACCACCGGTTAGCATAAATGGGATCCAATCACAATGTTCTACCCATGAAACACAAGCATCGTTTACCGCAGCATCATTTCTGAGTACATGAAGGAGTTTTGCCCAGAACCATTCTGATGAATAAATTCCCCCAACATATTGTAGATAATTGGTATCAAATTTAGTTGCATGATGATTTATTTCTGCGGCTTCTTTCACACTAGCATGGTCTTTCCAAAGCACAAACATGGCATTTGGGTTCTCAGCAAATTCATCTCTTAAAGCTAGTGGCGTCCCTGATGCGTCTACAGCAACAGGCGAAGAGCCGGTCGTGTCTACGCCAATGGCAACAATATTTTCTGCTACAATAGGTCCTATCTGTTTTATGCAATTGGTAATAGTTTCAGTTATTCCCTCTACATAGTCTAAAGGATGTTGTCTAAATACACTTTCTGAGGCATTGCAATAAAGTCCCTTTTTCCAGCGGGTGTAGTAGTGAACAGAAGCGGCAATTTCTTCGCCATTAAGCGCATTAACGATAATTGATCTGACAGAATCAGTGCCATAATCTACGCCAATTACAAATGTTTCTTTTTTCATCTCCAAGCTATAAAATTCAGTAATTCGTGTCAAAATAACACTTAAAATGGATAATTCAAAATTTAAGGACAAAAAATTTACTATTTATTTTAAGTTGCCTGGATTGGGGATAAGATTTAGAATAGCATGAAAATTGGCAGCGTACCGTCTCTTGTCTAGTTTGTAGTAATAAGCCCCTTTTTTTGAACCTTCTTTGTCTTTGTCTTTTTGTTTAATTAAAAGCTTTGTCGATTGCAATTTTCTGCTAAAATTTCTTTTGTCAAATTGTGAATCAAAAATCCCTTCGAATAAACTTTGTAATTGGGGGAGGGTAAATTTTTCAGGCAGTAATTCAAATAAAATTGGATGGAAAGCAGCTTTATACTTCAGTTTTTCTTTGGCCATGTCTACCATTTTTTGGTGGTCAAAGATGAGCTTTGGGGTATTTTTAATTGGGAACCATTCGGCATGATAGTCTGTATTTATTTGCTCTTCATACTGATGAATATCAATTAATGCAAAGTATGCGACAGATACAGTTCTTTCAATTGGATCTCGGTTCACATCACCAAATGCAAAAAGCTGTTCCATATATACCCCTTCTAATCCGGTTAATTCTTTTAGAATACGCGAAGACCCTTTGTCAAAGTCTTCGTTTTTTTGAACAAAGCCTCCCATTAAACTCCATTTTCCCTTCTCGTATTCGAGCCCTCGCTGAACAAGCAATAGCTTTAGATCTAGTCCGTCAAAGCCAAAAATGATACAATCAAGGGCAACTAAGATGCGGGTTTGTTTGTGATACCTCACCATATATAAAGCTTCGAGCTTATTTTACATTAATTAAGGGAATATTAAATATCATAAAATTATTGCGTTTGATGAAAAAAAATAAGTTTTTTATTTGCAATTAATAATTTTTTTATTGCTGTCCGAGATAATTTTTTAAAATAAGGGCGGTTTTTAGGCCGCCCTGTATCATCTTTGTAGTAGTACATCAATCCTTACGCATAGAACTGAAGGGTGAATCATTGCGAAAACTAAAAAAGGAAATTAACACTGAAGAAACAGAGAAAATTAATTAATCAAAATAGACAGAAAAATCCTATGTTTGAAAAGTAAAAACAATTAGTTCTTTACCATATTTTAGGCCATCAATTTACCCAAGAATTAAAAGAATTTATAGGGGGTCACATTGTGCTGGCGGAAGGGGGTCAGTTTTGCTGGTATTTACAGCTAAACCAAGTATTCTGATTTCTATATGGAATTAGGGGAAAAAAGGAAATAAGCTCTATTTTACAATAAAAGCGGTTTGATAGTAATTATTCACTGAACCAATTAATTCTAAATTAATATAAAATGACTCTGTAAAAATTTTGAAAGCTAAATACTCATGATTGGGTACATTAAATTCATCAAATAAAATAAGGTCCCCTTTTTCTAAATAAGGATATAACATACTCAAAGAAAATAAAGTAGAAGAAAATAGATCTGCATCCAAATGAATTACTTTTCTTTTACCTAATATAGTATTTCCCCTAGTTAAAAAGGGTACTAATGTTTCTTGAAATAACCCTTTGTAAAAATGACCTCTTGCATCCGCCAATTTAGGAATCGTGGCATGCATGTCTCCACTTTTAAAAAAAGTGCCCCAATTTTCAGGCAAGCCTTCGAAGGTATCAAAACCATGAAATTGAGTATTACTGTGGTGGTTATTTTCCATCCACCATAAAAAAGAAACTCCCCCACTAACCCCTAATTCAATATATATCATTTCCGCATGATGCAATTGTTCCCGATCCATCACATAATTATATAAGTCAAATCGATGGTTATAATTGCGAAAAAGGGAGAAGGCGTCTTTGTACACCCCCTTTGTTGGTTGTTGGGCAATCCATTGAGTCAAACTTAAAAAATTTGAAAAAAAAGTAAAAGGTTGAATGAGGAAACTGAAAAGGACATGTGGCTGAATAAGTATAAGGATGTTTTTTAAGAGCGCATTTACCTTAAACAAGTATGGTTTCATTTTATTCACTATTAAAAATAAAGTTAAGTTTTTATTGGTAAATTCTTATTTAAAACTAGGATGACTTGGTTGTTTTAATTAATCGCTGTTGGGATAAAAAACTAAACAAATATTGATTACAAAATGAACTTTTTATTTGATTTTTGAGTAATTTGTAGTTATTATTAATCGATTTATTAAAACTTGTTAAGATGCCATCAGCAAATCATTTCGACGCTATTGTAGTAGGATCTGGAATTTCCGGAGGTTGGTCTGCAAAAGAATTAACCGAAAAAGGACTTAAAACTTTATTATTAGAACGGGGTCGCAATGTTGAACATATCAAAGACTATCAAGGCACTGAAAAAGATCCTTGGGACTTAACTCATCGCAATTCCCTAACTCAAGAAGACAAAAAAAACTCACCAATTCAAAGCAAATGCTATGCATATGATGAGGTTTCAAAAAAATTCTTTGTAAATGATATTGAAAATCCTTACACCCCTACCAAACCATTTGATTGGATACGTGGAAATCACGTGGGTGGTCGTTCTTTAATGTGGGGTCGTCAAAGTTACCGTTGGAGTGATTTAGATTTTGAAGCCAATGCAAAAGATGGATTTGGTACAGATTGGCCTATTAGGTATAGCGATCTTGCTCCTTGGTATAGTTATGTAGAAAAATTTGCAGGAATTAGTGGAAATAGAGATGGGGTTCCTAATTTACCAGATGGCGAATTTCAACCAGGTATGGAAATGAACTGTGTAGAAAAAATGGTTGCCCAAAATCTGAAAACAAAAATGGGAAGGCCTATGATCATTGGAAGATCTGCCAATCATACCGCTAAGATTGGAACTCGTGGCCCATGTCAGTATAGAAATAAATGTCATCAAGGATGCCCATTTGGTGGCTACTTTAGTTCCAACTCCGCCACACTACCTGCTGCTGCTGCCACAGGCAATTTAACACTTAGACCTGATGCAATTACTACTGAAATTTTATACAATAAAGAAACAGGTCGTGCCATTGGTGTAAGAATACTAGATGCCAACACCAATAAAACAGAAGAATATTTTGCTAAAATAATTTTCTTGAACGCATCTACCTTAGGCACAGCTCATATTTTATTAAATTCAGTTTCAGAAGTTTTTCCAAATGGATTTGGCAATAGCAGTGAACAAGTTGGACATAATTTAATGGACCATCATTATGGCGTAGGTGCTTATGCCACTTATGAAGGATTCCAAGATAAATATACTTATGGCCGCCGACCAAATGGAATATATGTCCCTAGATTTAGAAATTTAGATGGAGGATCTTCTGCGGGTTATTTGAGGGGTTTTGGTTACCAAGGCGGTGCATCTAGAGGTGATGGACCATCGAATGGAGTTGGTATTGAATTAAAAGAAAGTATGACGGAGCCAGGCAATTGGTCAATGGGTTGGGGTTCTTGGGGAGAGCATCTACCTTATTATGAAAATAAAGTAACGTTAGATAAAAATAAAAAAGATAAATGGGGATTGCCCACTTTAAACATTGATTGTGAGTTTAAAGAGAACGAAATGAAAATGCGCGTGGATATGAAAAATAGTGCGGTCGAAATGTTAGAAGCAGCCGGATTAAAAGATGTTAAATCTTATGACAGTATGCCTGCACCTGGTTTTTGTATTCATGAAATGGGCACCGCTCGTATGGGAAAAGATCCAAAAACATCGGTATTAAACAAATGGAATCAAATGCACGATGCAAAAAATGTATTTATTACAGATGGCTCTGCAATGGCCTCTTCAGCTTGTCAAAACCCATCTTTAACTTATATGGCATTGACTGCGCGTGCAGCCGATTTTGCAGTAAGCGAATTAAAAAAAGGAAACCTATAAAGGTTTCCTTTTTTTTCATTAACACTCAAACAAAACCAACATAGAAACTAATATTTTTTATTTCAAACTAAAAAGTATTAGTTTCTATGTTTTATACTTGAAGCACCAGAGGTAGTTTCTTTAACATTTGGATTGCCTTTATAATCAATATTACTAGCTCCATTGCTTTGCGCTTTCAACATCTCTGTAACATTTAATTGTGCATGACTGGCACCTGAAGCATGCACCACTGCACCTTTACTTACAAGACCATATAATTTAGCATCACTAGCCCCAGATACTTCCAATGACAAATCGTCTACCGTGCCATTTAATTCAATATTAGAAGCCCCACTTCCATTAATTAAAATATTATTGGCAGTTACTTGACCTTTATATTCTGAAGCTCCACTCAAAGTATAATCAAGCGTACCTCCTTTGATGTCCCCACGAAAATCAGAAGCCCCTGATAACTTGATTCTCATCTTAGGTGTTTCGATGGTATTTACTAAATGCACATTACTTGCACCTGAAGCAGTTAAAGCATCAATTTCTTTAATGCTTACATAGGCCTTAGTTTTATAATTGCCCCATTTTTTCCAACTAAACCAAGTACCATTTTCCCCCAATCGAATAATTAATGTCCCCCCTACTACTTCAGTAATGATATGGTCTCTAATTTCCTCTTCGGAAGCACTTACTGCTACTTCATTGGCATTTGACTGAGTTAAGTATAAATCAATGGCACTTGATACACTGATTGCGTTAAAATTAGGTACTTTTCTTACCTGTGCATGGTTGTCATAGACAACGGCGGTTTTGTCTTGCGCATTAAGATTGCAACTACTAATTAAAATAAACGCTAATAATATATTTTTCATAAAAGGTGATTTATTACTTAAAACGTAAAAATGAATTTAAAGTTACAGTGCTTTATATCATTTTACTTATTATTTTTGCTTTGTCCTCGGGGTGCTATAAAAAGCTGAGAAAAAACCCGTTGAACCTGAACAGGGTAATGCCTGCGAAGGGAAGGTCACCGCAAGTCGCGCACTTCTCATAGCTATTATTCCTGTTCCCAGTATTCAATTTTGAAACACTTAAAATTTAGTTATGACTAAGTTATTGGGAACCATTGCATTCGTATTATTGCTCGCCACGGGTATGGCACAGCCAAAAGAAATTGATACATCAAATAAAAAAGACAGCAGTCGACGTTTTTCTGACAGTATTCGAAACCTACCTCCTTTAGAAATAAGGTCGATTAGAGCTAGTGAAAATAGTCCTTTTGCACAATCCAATGTCAACAAGTCATTCCTACAACAAAACAATTATGGACAAGACTTACCCTTTATAATTCAAAGCACCCCTTCTGTGGTAGTAAACTCAGATGCAGGAACTGGTGTGGGTTATACTGGTATCAGAATAAGAGGTACCGACGGTACCAGAATTAATGTGACACTCAATGGTATTCCATACAATGATGCGGAAAGTTTAATTACCTATTTTGTAAATCTTCCTGATTTTAGTTCAAGTTTAAATAGTATTCAAATACAAAGAGGTGTAGGTACTTCCACTAATGGAGCGGGGGCATTTGGTGCTACTATTAATTTAGCGACCAACGATTATCATCCCGAAAAATATTTGTCTTTACAATCGAGTGCTGGTTCGTTTAATACTTTTAAAAATACTTTTCAAGCAGGAACAGGATTACTCAAGAATCATTTCACGATAGATGCTCGTTTAAGTAGCATTAGTAGTGATGGATATATTGAAAGAGCGACATCCAATTTAAAATCGTTTTATATAAGTAGTACTTATTGGGGAGATAAATCATCTTTAAGATTAAATGTTTTTTCTGGCCGCGAAAAAACCTATCAAGCTTGGTATGGTGTGCCAGAAGAATTATTGGAAAAACAAAGAACCTATAACCCCGCAGGTATTGAAAAAACAGATGCCCCTTATGACAATCAAACAGACAATTACCAACAAACACATTACCAGTTATTTTACAATAAATCCATCAACAAAAATTGGCAATGGAGTACGACATTATTCCTAACAAGAGGCAAAGGTTATTATGAGGAATATAAGGGGGGTGTTTTATTAGCTGATTACATCCCAAATACAATCATTTCTGAACCGATTGATTTAGTAAGAAGAAAATGGTTAGACAACCATTTCTATGGTCAAATTGCTTCCTTAATATATGAAGCAGGTAAAAATAAATTTACACTCGGGGCTGCTTGGAATACCTATGATGGATTGCATTATGGTCGATTGCCCTACTTGATTTCTCTAAAAATGAATCCATTATTAGAATTTAATCCTAATTTAAATTACTATTTCAACAATGCCCTAAAAAAAGACTTCAATACCTATATCAAATGGAACCATCAATTCACCGAACATTTAAATAGTTTTATAGATCTACAATTTAGAAAAGTGGCTCACCATATGTATGGATTTGATCTCAACCCTGGTTTAATTGTAAAAAGAGATTTCAATTTTTTAAATCCTAAAGTCGGATTATTTTACAAAACCAACCAAACCAACTACTACGTAAGTATCGCATTAGCGCACAAAGAACCCAATAGAGATGATTTTGAGGCAGCTACCACTCAACAACCTAAACAAGAAGTATTGACTGATTTTGAAATGGGGTTGAAAAATAAAAAAGGTAATTTTGAATGGGGGGCAAATATTTATGTAATGAATTATAAAGATCAGCTAGTACTTACTGGAAAAATAAATGACATTGGTGCCTATACCAGAACCAATGTATCAAAGAGTAATAGAATTGGTATAGAAGTGGAAGAAAGTTGGAAAATAAATTCAAATATAACGAGCACTGGAAATATAACATGGAGCCAAAATAAAATAGCAGCTTTTACAGAATATGTAGATAATTATGATGATGGGGGGCAACTAACAATTGAACATAAGAATACCGATATTGCTTTATCCCCTAATTTAACTGCTTCCCATTTAATTACTATAAAATTGAAAACCAAATGGCAAATAAATTTAGCCAGCAAATATGTATCCAAGCAATTTTTAGACAATACCCAAAACAAAAGTAGAATTTTGAAAGCTTATTTCTTGCAAGACTTCAATACTTCCTATACGGTATGGACAAGACAAAAATGTAATGCACAAATACAATTTTTTGTAAATAATATTTTTGATAAAAAATATGAACCCAATGGCTATACCTATAGTTATTTATCAGAAAACAAACTAACCACATCTAATAATTATTACCCTATGGCAGGAAGAAATTACTGGTTGAGTTTAAAAATAAATATCCATTAAAATCGCGTTCATTCACCTGGAAATTTTGCTTGCCAATCCAACATGCCCCCTGCAACATTAATTACATTTTTAAAACCATAAGGTTCTAACATTAAACAGGCTTGCCCACTTCTATTGCCACTTCGGCAATAGATATAAACTATTTCTTCTTTTAAATCTTCAATGTCGTCTATTTGTAAACTTTGTACTTGACCTAATGGCAAGAGAATACCCCCTATATTAAAAGCTTCGTGCTCATGTGGTTCACGAACATCTAATAAATTTATTTTTTCTCCGGCATCTAATTTTGCTTTTAAAGCTTCTACAGTTATAGTTTGCATTTTATTAGTTTTAACTATTTTTTAATTCAATAAATTTAAAATAAAAAAATCATCAATTAATAATTTCTTTATTTGATGGAATCTTTTTTTATGATCACTGGGGCTACTTTGTCTATGATGATATCAATGGAACCTCCCTGAATAGTTGAATTTTTTAGAACACCCCCTAAAGAATCCAATTGCCCAGAATAGGGATTGGGTGTTTGTTCAATTACATAAGCATTAGAAGTATCCTGAATGGACTCCATTGAAGTAATATTACCCATTATTAACCCTAGGCCAGCAACTACAGATCTAGCCATTTCCACTGTTAGTCCAATCAAATCTGGCACGTCTACCCCAATTACATTGCCCCCATCCCCAACAATAAAATTAATCATGGTTCCAGAAGAAATTTTTGTTCCTGGTGCAATTGTATTAGATCCAACCAATTGATCAATGATGACATTTTTATTCCGATTGGTTACTAAATTAATAGCGCCTACTCTTAAGCCCAAAACTTTTAAATAAGTTTGAGCACTTTTCAAGGAAAATCCAATTAGATTGGGCATATCCACTTGTGGAGCAATAACTCTATTAATGGTTAAATAAATAGTACGTCCTTTTTTAACGACTTCGTCTGCTTCGGGTGTTTGCCTTAAGACGCCATTTCTTGCTAAGGTATCTACATAAATTGAGTCTTGTAATACTACTTCAAAACCCAATGCGGTTATATTTTTTTGTGCGGCAACCACATCTAATCCAATTACATTAGGCACTCTTTCCGTTTTACCATAGCCTGTTATGAATCCTAAGGAAAAGAAAAATAGTATAATTAATATAAGCAAAGCTCCAATGCCAATTAAGACATTCAACCACAAAGGCTTTTTTAACAATTTATCAATGAATTCCAAAGTAATAATTTTAAAAGGTTTATTTGGAATGTAAACTGTCTTCAATAATGGATCCGTAGAAATCGGTTAAGCTCCAACCCATGGCAGTTACTTGTTGTGGAATAATACTTGCTTCACTTTGGCCTGGCACTGTATTTACTTCTAATAAAAAAGCTTTTTGTGCCTCCTCATTATAGATAAAATCTATTCTAACAACCCCATTGCAATTAAACAGGGTATACACTTTTTTTGCAGCTTCTGTCAAATCTTTGAACATTGCGTCTGTAATATTAGCAGGTGTAATTTCATCACTCTTACCTTCATATTTGGCAGCAAAATCAAAAAATTCATTCTCTGTCTTAATCTCTGTAATCGGCAAAACCGTTGTAACCCCTTTTGATCTAAAAACACCTACTGTAAACTCTCTCCCACTTATAAATTCTTCTACCAACACTTGCTGATCTTCTTTAAATGCTTTTTCTAATGCTGGTTTCAATTGGCGCTCTGTTGTTACTTTACTGATTCCAAAACTACTTCCCCCATTATTTGGTTTGACAAATAAGGGTAATTTAACTTCTGATAATATTTGATCGGTGCTTAATGGGTTTTCCAAAAATAGATGCAAAGACTTTGCAACCTGCACGCCTGCATATGCTGCCACTGCAACCGTATATCTTTTATTGAAAGTTAATGCAGAAGTAGTTGTATCGCAGCTGGTGTAAGGCAACCCAATTAAATCAAAATAGCCTTGCATTTTTCCATCCTCCCCTGGTGTTCCATGTATGGCTATTAAAGCGATGTCAAAATTAATTTTATTCCCATTTTCAATGATACTGAAATCGGATTTATCCACAGCGACTTCTTCTTCAGCAGCGTTTTCATACCACCATCCAGTTGGATGAATATCTATTATATAAACCTCATACTTACTTTTGTCAAGTGCATTAAAAATAGTTTGAGCACTTTTATAACTTATCTGTGCTTCAGCACTTAAGCCCCCTGTAACAAGTGCTACTTTAATTTTCATGGATGGTTTTTGATAACTCAAACTTAGTTAATAGAAGGCATAAAAAAAGGGAAAATCATTTCCCTTTTTTTATATGATTTAGCTATGTAATCTTTCCTTTTTGGCCAATAAAACTTCGACCGTTTCAACATACAATTCGTCTGGTATGCAACAATCTACTGGACATACTGCAGCACATTGTGGTTCCTCATGAAAACCTTGACACTCCGTACACTTATTAGGTGTAATATAATAAGTATCTGCCGCGACCGGTGCAATTCGTTGACCAGCATCTACGGAACTTCCGTCTAATAAAGTGAATGCACCTTTTACAGTGGTTCCATCTGCAATTGCCCATTCTACTCCACCTTCATAAATTGCGTTATTTGGACATTCAGGTTCGCAAGCACCGCAGTTAATACACTCATCTGTAATTTTGATAGACATAATAAATTATTTATATAATTAGTGACGTAATTTTGCATCACAAATATAAAGAACAAGCATGAATTTACAAGCAAGAATTGAGCATTTTTTTACTTTAGGTGATCAATATTTGAACATTGGGAATAGCCAGTTAGAAGCGGTAAAAATTAAAGCCTTTGAGCAAAATTCATGGTTTTTGCCTCATTTTATTGATCATGCACTAACGCAAATAAATACCCAATACTTATCCATTGGACCGCTCACGACCTGGTCGAGCAACTACCCCAATATGGCATTCAATTTAACAGGAAAAAAAGTGGGTATTGTAATGGCGGGCAATATTCCATTAGTTGGATTTCATGATTTACTTAGTACATTAATTGCCGGACATACTGCAGTGTTAAAGTTATCCTCCAAAGACAAGCCATTAATGGAATACGTAATTGATTCCCTTCAAAAAATTGACCCTATTTATAATGAGTTAATTATGGTTCAGGATCAATTAAAAAATTGTGACGCTTATATTGCCACTGGCAGCAACAATACAGGAAGGTATTTTGAACAATATTTTGGTAAATACCCTAACATTATAAGAAAAAATAAAACATCCATTGCAATTTTGGATGGTAGAGAAAAAGAACAAGCGCTTCAACTTTTAGCCGACGATATGATGCTTTATTTTGGGATGGGTTGCCGTAATGTTACCCAAATTTGGGTTCCTTTGGCCTATGACTTTATCCCCCTAATAAATGCTTTAAAAAAATATAGCTATTTAGGCGCCGAACATAAATACAAACACAATTATGATTATCAATTGGCTTTGTTAATGTTAAATAGGCAATTCTACATGGATGCTGGAGGTATTCTGCTCAGTGAAAACCCATCTCCTTTTGCCGCCATTTCCCAAATTCATTACCAATTTTATAACCCAGCCGCTTTACCAACTATTGACGCTGCAGAAGTGCAATGTATTGTTGGCAAAACAGGAGTTCCTTTTGGAAGCCCACAAACGCCTAATTTAATGCAATATGCAGACGGGGTGGATACCCTTGAATTTTTAAGTAATTTATAAGGCAACCTAACAACTTTATAAATTTTTTGTTAAAGACTTTAAATCATTTTGTAGGCCAAATTAGGGTTCGTTAATTTGTATTGGATTTGGCACAGAATTTGTAATATTATTATTCAAATATTTAGTTAAACAAAAAAAATACAATTATGAATTGGAATTTTAAAAATGTGTTGGCCGTTATTGGCATCAGTGCTTTAACTACTATAGCAAGTATGTGGAGTTATGGCAAATTTTTTCAAACAAACAGTTCATTTGAAAATGACGGAAAACTACCTGCAAATTATGCCAGTTTTTTTAATGGCAACGCACCTAGTACTACAGTAGATTTTACACCAGCAGCAAATGCAGCCTCCCCTGCAGTGGTTCATATTAAAACAAAAACCAATGCAAAAAAGATTGAACCCAACCAGAAAAAACAGAAGAACCCATTTTCAGATTTTTTTGGAGACGAAGATATGTTTGGTGATTTTTTTGGTGGACCAAGAATGCAACCCGAACAAAGAGCAAGTGGTAGTGGTGTGCTAATTACCAGCGATGGATATATAGTAACCAACAACCACGTAGTGAATGGTGCAGATGAAATTAATGTTACCTTAACCAATAAAAAAACTTATAAAGCGAAAGTAATTGGTGTAGATGCCAGTAGCGATATTGCTGTTTTAAAAATTGATGGAAACAGCTTACCTTATTTAGTATATGGTAATAGCGATGAAATAAAATTAGGTCAATGGGTATTGGCTATTGGTTACCCTTTGAATTTAGAGGTAACGATTACGGCAGGTATCATCAGCGCAAAAAATAGATCCATAGATATCAATTCAAGACAAAGTGACAAGCCAGTTGAATCATTCTTACAAACAGATGCTGCCGTAAACCAAGGAAACAGTGGTGGCGCCTTGGTAAACACGAGTGGTGAACTAGTGGGTATTAACTCAGCTATCGCCTCTCCTACCGGATCTTATGCAGGCTATGCCTATGCGATACCTGTAAACATTGTAAAAAAAGTGGTGACTGATATTGTAAAATATGGTACCGTACAAAGAGCTTACTTAGGAATTAGTTATCCAAAAGAAGGGATGTCCGATGAACAATTAAAAAAATTGGAGGAAGAATTAAAAACTAAGTTTAAGGAGGGGGATGGTATTTTAATTACCGATGTATTAGAAGGTGGCGCTGCAAAAGCGGCTGGAATTAAAAAAGGCGATGTACTTGTAAAAATGAATGGCGTAAATGTAAAAACATCTCCTGAATTACAAGAACAAGTTGCAAGGTATAAACCAGGAGATAAAGTTAATTTAGTGATAAAGCGAGACAGTAAAGAAATCACTGTTGAAGTTACGTTTAAGTCAAAATTAGGGAATACCGATTTAGCCAAAAGTAGCACTGCTGCAGAAAAATTAGGTGGCAAATTAGAAACCTTAGATAAGGCTACCGCAGAAAAAAATGATTTAGAAGGTGGTGTAATTATTAAAGAATTGGGTACGGGTCTATTAGGTAAAAGCAGAGTGGAGAAAGGATTTGTGATTACTCATGTGAATGAAGAACCCGTTAAAACAGTGGAGGAATTTTATGAAGCATTAAAAAAAGCCACTTCAAGTAATGTAAAAATTGGCGGAGTTTACCCTGGTTACTTTGGTAATTATGCTTTTATATTAAATTTGAATGAATAATAGTATAATATAAAATGTACTAAAAGGCCTCAATTACTTGAGGCCTTTTTAGTTTTAAGTAACTATTCCATTTTTATAATACGCAATCCGCTTATTGAGTGAGTTCACTAATTTACAGTAGAATAATATTGTAATGATATTAAGTTATTGGGTATAGATTTTGTATTCCACTTATGGTGAACAGCCAATGCAGCTCCCAAAGCAGAAGCTTGTGGAATAGCGGCAGCATATACTTCATATTGACTGTACCCTTTTGCAAGCAAGTTCATAAATATTTCATTATTACTAAAGCCCCCATCCACAAAAATTCGATTTACTTTGGTATGGGCAATAATAATATTAGTACTTGTAATTTGTTTTTTTACTAGCTCACCTACTAAATGATGATAAGCCGTTTCAAAATCGACGTAATCACTCAAATCATTCGTATTAAAATTATCTAATAAAATGATATGGGCATCATATTTTACCTGCGTATAATAATTAGCATCTTTATTAAAATGTTTATTTAATGCCAAAACAGCTTGTTCATGTTCTTTGCCACTAAATAATCGAGAAGCCTTTACAGGCTTCTTATTGTAAGATAAAAAACACAAAGTGTCTTGATTTAACTCATTGGTAGTGAGAACAGTATCATTAAAAGGATTTAAACTAATACACCAAGTGCCCGTAGAAATAAGTACAAAAGGTTCTTCAAAGGAACTTAAATAAGGAATAAGTGCCGCAGAGCTATCATGCAAACCCACCTGAGGTTCAATAGGCGGTAATATTTTATCTATCCCTTCTTCTATCACCCAATCCTGATAATTATTTTTAGCAAAATTCCACAACATCGTATGACAACCAATACTAGTCATATCGCTTGCTAATTTACCGGTTATAAGAAAATGAACAAATTGTGGTAAATGCAAAGCCCATTTTATTTTATAATACTTTTCAGGCTGTTCCACTTTCAATCTATAAAGTTGCAATCCTGAATTCAAATTGCCTAAAAAGGGAGAAGCTGTTGCTAAACTCATTTGTTCCATTGACCCATGGCTGATTTCAAATTGTTCTTGTGTGCTAGCCTTAAATGGCTTTAAATAATTATAAAAGGGAAGCATGGGATTAAGCGCATGATCCATAAAAACAAAACTAGCCCCGTAAGCGGAGTAATGTATTTGTTTAATGTCGTAGGCAGGATGCTCCTTAATGGCCTTAATGGAAGATTTTATCCAATTGAAAAGCGCAATTATATCTTCGCAAGCAAAACCATCTTCATCTATTGTTTCATCCAATTGAACAGCTATTTCATGAACTACTTGATACGCTTCATTAAATAAAAATAGCTTTTTATTGGTTTTTCCAATATCAAATATCAATAGAACAGGGATTGGCTTCATGTATTAAATTAGAGTAAGTGTAAATTAATGTTAGTATTTAAATATATTTTTATCAATCTGTCTAGTAATTGGGTGCTCCTAATTATAAACCGGTGGCTACTGTATTCGCCCCTCTTTCTTTAATCAAGGATGCCCTCACTTTATTATTTCTATAAAAGGAAATGGGATCTAATGCCCCTCCAGCCCTGCATCTTGCTTCGGCTACAATGGCTCTTACATCGGTCCTAAAAGTGCTTTGCAAAATTTCCTGTGCCGCTACAACATCATTATTTTCTTGTGCACTATTTAATGCAGGTCTGTCTATTAATAAAGCTTGTGCATAGGATATCATGATCGCTTCCACCGATTGCAACAAATCGACCAAAGGATCTTTTATGTTATGACTTGCATCTATCATCCATGCCAAATCGGTAGCATGATTCATTCCTCTTGCATCCATCCCCTCTACCAATTCATTAAATATTAAAAATAATTGGTAAGGCTTAATACTGCCTACCGTTAAATCATCGTCTCCATATTTACTATCGTTAAAATGAAACCCTGCTAATTTTTGTTCCATCATTAATAAGGCTACAATTTGTTCAATGTTGGCATTGGGTAAATGATGCCCCAAATCTACCAATGTAAAGGCTTGGGGTCCTAGTTTGTTGGTATACAATAAGGATTGGCCCCAATCTCCCACCGTCATAGAATAAAAATTGGGTTCAAAAGCTTTGTATTCAACAAACATTTTCCAATCTGATGGCAGCGCGGCATATATTTCTTGTAAACTTTCTAAAGTATTTTGGAATGCTTTTCTAAAATTTAATTGCCCTGGGAAACAACTTCCATCACTTAACCATACGGTTAGCGCTTTGGATCCTAATGCTACCCCGTGTTGAATTACTTCAATATTATGCTGAATAGCCTGTTGACGAATGGCTTTATTGGTATTTTGAAGGGATCCATATTTATAACTTAATGCTTGTCCTTTTTGATCTTGAAAAGTATTGGAATTAATAGCATCAAATTTCAAATTCAAATGGGTCGCTAAATTTTTTATTTCAGTATAATTAGAAGGAATATCCCATGGGATGTGTAAAGAAATGGAGCCACTAGAATTATTCAACGCATGTATTACTGCAACATCTTCCATTTTTTGTTCTAAGGTACCTGGCTCACCTGCACCAGAAAAACGTGCAAATCGAGTTCCTCCAGTTCCTAGTGCCCAACTAGGAATGGCAACATTAAAATCGATTAGTTTTTGTATAATAGCTTCTGTATTGGGTATTTCGGATGTTGCAAAGTCAAACCTTTTTTGGTGTATTTTTTGGAAATCGCTATTGTGTTCTTCTATTTGTTTTTTATCAATTCTCATTGTTCACTTTTTCTATTTAGAATTTAAAGAGCCCCTCAATTCATCAAACTATTCAATTACTAATTAATCATTAAGGCAAATAAAATATATTAGTTAATGGGATGGAAACAGGCGAATGGTTTGGATGAGTTAGCATTAAGTCTTTCATATAAGTCCACCACTTTTGCATGATTGGATGCTGGGGTAAAGCCTCTAAAGCAAGTTCATCCTGCACTTTCATTACCCCAAACAAACTGCCTGTTTCTTCATTCAGAAAAATTGAATACTCACTTATACCAGTGGTCTTTAATAAAGTAGCTAACTCGGGCCAAATTTCATCATGCCGCTTTTTATACTCCACTTCATTGCCCGCAAATAACTTCATTTCAAAAGCAATCTGTTTCATAATAATATTTTATACTTATCTTACAAATGAAGCTGCTATGCCTCCGTCCACATTAATCGCATTGCCAGTAGATTTATTCAATAATCCCCCCACATAAGCAAAGCAAGCATTCGCAATATCCTCAGGTAAAATAATTTCATTTAGTAAGGTTCTTCCTGCATAATAAGCTGGCAATTCTTCAATACTAATACCATAGGCTTTGGCACGGCCTGCGGCCCATCCTCCACTCCAAATATTACTTCCTGCAATGACTGCATCCGGATTAATAACATTCACTCTTATCTTATCCTTACCCAATTCAGCAGCATTTAATCGGCTTAAATGTAATTGTGCTGCTTTAGCCGAGCCATAGCCTGCATTGTTTGGACCACTTACCAAAGCATTTTTACTTACAATGTTTAAAATGTCGCCACCCATATTTTGCTTTCTCATGATACCTACTGTATGTTGAGTCACCAACATTTGTCCCTTAACCAACACATCATATAGTAAGTCCCAATCTTGCTCGGTATGGTCTTCAATGGTTTTTGAAATAGATAAACCTGCATTGTTTACAATTAAATCTACTCCACCAAAATGAAGCGCAGCTTGTTTAGCTGTTTCTTGAATGGTTGTTGCATTGGTTACATCTAATAAGCATGCAGCCACTAGATCTTTTCCGAATAATTTTATAAACTCTTCTTTAGCTTCCTCTAATCTTTCCGCATTGTTATCAGATAATACCACACAGGCTCCTTCTGTGGCAAACTTTTTTGCAATGGCTTTGCCAATTCCTCCACCGCTTCCAGTGACGAGTGCAATGCGTCCACTTAGTGCTTTTGGTTTAGGCATTCTTTGCAATTTTGCTTCTTCCAACAACCAATATTCAATATTAAATGCTTCTTGACGGGGAAGTGATGTATAGGATGAAATGGCTTCTGCACCTTTCATTACATTAATCGCATTCACATAAAATTCTGCAGCTACTCTTGCTGTTTGCTTGTCTTTTGCAAAACTAAATAGTCCAATACCTGGATACAAAATAATTACAGGATTCGCATCACGTATCGCAGGACTATTAGAATGTTTGCAGGAGGAATAATAGGCTGAATACATATTTCTATAGTCAACAAACAATGGTTCAATTTTTTCTTTTACTTCGTTTACATTGGTTAAATCATCGGTTGCAGCTAAATTTAATACCAATGGAGAAATTTTTGTTCTCAAAAAATGATCTGGACAACTAGTGCCCAATGGCGCAAGTCGATCTAAATCATTGGAATTAATAAATTCCAATACCCGCTCGTCATCTGTAAAATGTCCAATCATCTTTGTAGCCGAACTACAAAATCCTCTTAAGATAGGCGCCAATGCTGCTGCTTGATTTAATCTGTGTGCTGCATCTGCCGATTTAATTTTTTGTCCTGCAAATACATTCCCTTTTTTAGCAACACTATCGTTAATATATTCGGCACATTTTTCAATTACTTCTAAGGTATTCATATAACTTTCATAAGCAGTATCTCCCCAAGTAAATAAACCATGTGCGCCTAACATAATACCTATAATACCAGGATTTTTATCCAAACATTCTTTTAATTGCAATCCTAAATCAAATCCTGGTTTTTGCCAAGGCACCCATCCAATTTTTCCACCAAATAATTCTTTTGTAATTTTTTCTCCATCCTTAGCGGCAGCAATAGCTATTGCTGCATCAGGATGTAAATGATCAATATGTTTAAAAGGCAAAAAGCCATGCAAAGCGGTATCAATACTTGGTGCCTTAGATGCTAAATCATAAATGCAATGATTAAACAACTCCACCATTTCATCTTCTTGTGATAATCCTTGGTATCTGTTTTTTAAACTACGCAATCTTTCTACATACAATGCAGCCAACCCATTTTTTTGCATGGTGCCTAAATCACCTCCGCTACCTTTCACCCACATTACTTCTACTTCTTGCCCTGTTAAAGGATCCTTAGCCATTGCCTTACAGGAAGTATTGCCACCTCCATAATTGGTTAAGCGCAAATCTGCCCCCAATAAATTAGACCGATATACTAATAAAGCAACTTCGTCTCCTTTTAGCGCAGCAGCTTTCTCTTCCTCCCATAAATAACTTACATTTTTGAACTTCTTTTCCATTCCTACAATTGTTTTTCTTTTTTATTAATGATGATTGTTATTGCCATAACCTACTACCAAAACTGAAATAATAATGATAGCAATGCCAGCAATAATAGTTTTGTTTGTTTTTTTACTCACTCCTTTCCACTCTTTTAAAATTAAGCCCCACATATTGGCGACTAATATGATAAAAGCCATATGCAATATCCACGAACTCGGCCCATTGCCTAATTTACTTTCGCCCATGCCATAAAAAAAGAATTGTAAAAACCATGTAGTCCCTGCTAATGCAGAAAAAATATAGTTCTTCATTAAAGGAGTTTGATTATTCGTATAATCGCCCATCGATTTATTGCGTAAATTTAGAATCATACACCAAATAAAATTGGTAGTTAAACCACCCCACAATAACACTACATAAATTACATTATTGCGGAATAAAAATTCACCTTGTCCAGGATGCGCTAATTTCCATGCATCATTTGCAACGGTGCCCATTAATTGTCCTGCTTCTAATCCAAAATTAAAACAAGCACTTAATACACCTGAAACAATAGAGACCAACATACCCAATGCAAATTTATATTCTGTGTTCGTTGCACTAGCTGCTTCTTTAGTTAACTCTCTTTCTTTCATGACACCCGCTTTTCCACTTACTATAATTCCTACTATACAAATTAATAAACCTGTAAGTACGGTGATACCCCAACTCGAATGCAACATTTCGCTAAAAGTATCTTTAACCAACACTGGATGAAAATCATAATAGATGGCAGGAATCACCGCGCCAAAAACCATACATAAGCCAAGAATGATGCTGCTACCTAATGATACCCCTAAATAGCGAACACCCAATCCATAAGTTAATCCACCAATTCCCCATAATACTCCAAAGAAATAAGTAACTCCGATAACTGCACCGCCGGTGCTTTTAATAATACCAACAAAATCAGGTATGGTTAAATAAGCTGCAAGTGGTGGCACAATGAGCCAAGAAAATAATCCGCCCACAATCCAAAAGCTTTCCCAATTCCACCCTTTCACTTTTTTAAATGGCATGTAAAAACTGCCTGATGCAAAGCCCCCAACAAAATGAAAGAGTACGCCTAATAAAGCATTCATAGAAATAGGTTAAATAATTAAAATTTACACCTACAATCTAATGATTTTTGCGCTTTTTTAAAGGGTAAATCATAGAAAAAATTAATCCTTACTTTTTCATGGCTTGCCAAATAGCCTCTTTTTCTGCTAAACTTAGCTTTACCAAGTCCAATTTATTTTCCTTTGCATAGGTCTCCATCAACTCAAATCGATGTTTGAACTTTTTATTAGTTTTTTCCAAAGCGGTCTCTGGGTCAATTTTCAAAAATCGGGCATAATTAATCAAGCTAAAAAAGACGTCCCCCAATTCATCTTCCATTTTCTCCTGGTCATTTTTGGCTATTTCGTATTGCAACTCCTGTATCTCCTCATTCACTTTCTCCCAAACCTGCTCTTTGTTCTCCCATTCAAATCCAACCTGCTTTACTTTCTCTTGGATTCTTAGCGCTTTAACCATTGCTGGTAAACTTTTGGGTACCCCACTCAATAAAGTTTTGTCCCCATTGCCCTCTTTCAATTTTAATTGTTCCCAATTTAACTTCACTTGCTCCTCAGTAGCTGCTTTTACTTCTCCATAAATATGAGGATGTCTATGAATTAATTTTTTTGAAATGCCATCAATCATCTCTTCTAATCTAAATTCGTTTTTTTCAGATGCAATTTTCGAATAAAATAAAATGTGTAATAAAATATCTCCCAATTCTTCTTTAATTCCCTTCCAATCTTCTTCAAGGATGGCATCCGTTAATTCATATAATTCTTCAATAGTATTACTTCTTAAACTATGAATTGTTTGCTTTTTATCCCAGGGACACTCTGCTCTTAATCGATCCATGATAGCAACTAATTCTAAAAAACTATTTGAAATTTTTTCTTGAGACATGATGATTTTTTATTCAATTCTAATTTTTGATCTGTAATAGATTTCATTACGCTAAATTAAGCAAAAAAAAATCCCTCCCGAAAGTGTCGAGAGGGATTGTGCCTCAGGCGGGAATCGAACCCGCACGGGCGTTGCGGCCCACAGGATTTTAAGTCCTGCGTGTCTACCAGTTCCACCACCAAGGCGTCT